>TARA_R110001583_G_scaffold26876_6_pt1 | contig 11010 bp, 13 predicted proteins | sample TARA_R110001583 | Tara Oceans TARA_R110001583 (sample SAMEA4398432) | marine metagenome | biome: Polar Biome; feature: [MES] marine water layer (ENVO:01000295) within the mesopelagic zone...; material: water (ENVO:00002006), including particulate matter (ENVO:01000060) such as...... | reverse complement strand
TTTTTTATAAAAAATCTACGTCGTAAGATGTCTCTACATCTACTGGGTCATTTACAATTACTTTCTCTAACCCATTGGGTTTCTTTTTCTTCACAGGAGTTGTAGTAGATGAATTTGAAGAGTTGTCTCTTGGGGCAATTACTTTGGTTGGGTTTGCGTAAGGATGTTTTAAGTCTGTTATTTTTAAATTTTTATTCATGTATGTCTCCTCTGTTTTTCTACCACAAGAACATTCTATTTTAAAGCCGTCCCACCAGTCTATTTTTGGTGCTGCATATTGTGTGTACGCTGGACTTGTTAAGTGTAAATCTGGTGCTTCATACCAAACCTTTACATTTTCAATACAATTTTTTTCTTCTCCTGGTGCAAACAGACCACCTATAATACCTAATTTATTTAATATTTCATCTCTAAATTCATTTCTGACTTGTGGACTAAGTTTTCCATTATAATCAAAATTGTACCATTTTTTTCCATTGCCATCCTTTTTTGTACATAAGTTAGACTCAATTGGGTCAACCGAAACTACTTCTTCAGGACATAAATCTTTAATTTTAGCTCTTAATGATTCTTTTGATAATTGTTCTAATGAATTGTCTTCGTCTATTACGACAAGTAGGTTTAGTAATTTACATGTGTCTTCCCTACCTGTTTGGTTGTCTACATTTAATGTATCTTGAAACTGGTCTATCGTCAACCCTTTTAAAACGTCCCAATTATCCACATCATCACCAACCATTAAAGCCTCATCGGCTTGTAGGTCGTTTATAGTTCTATAAACCCTTAAATCTTTCCATTCAATAGGCCCATTTTCATTATTACTCACAAATTGTCCACTCACTTGGTCACAACAAGCGTCATCACCCATAAAGTGTATTACCTCCGGTTCATCTTGTTCGTATAATACATTAATTAATCCTCTCATATTTTTATAACTAGTTTCCATTAGGTTCTCCGTCTTTAACTGGTGGATTCCCTCCGTTACCATTTTTCAGTAAGTCAAGAAAATCTGTCATATCACTATCTATTTTATTTTTCATCTCATCAAAGGTCATACCTTCTAATTGTTTTGGTGTACCACACTCTGTATTCCCTCTAAGGTTGTACACTTTTGTTTTTACACCGTCCACCTCTTTTTCTACCATTGGTCTCATATAAGCTTGGTCTTGTGTTTGGTATTTCTTAGAAGCATATTTTGCATATGCTATGTTAAAGTTGGTGGGGGACATATTTTTAAAATCTTGTTGGCTTTGTATTTCTTCCGCACTAGTCATTTTATTTGTCCACTGTTGTGGCATTGGTCCTTTATAACAACACTTCCAGGTCTCTATATCACCATCTTCTTTAGTCAGCCATAATCGGGGTGGGAATGTAAACAGTGCGTTATACATATCTCGTGGGTCTACGTCTATTGTTGGGGTTTCTGTGTCCAGAATGGTTCTTTGTGGTTTAGACATTAACGAGTTTAGAATTTGTTTATCTGTGTCAGAAACGTCAATACCAAAATACCCCAACTTATCTTCCCATTTTCTACTTAAAAACTCCAAGTAACTGCCTTCGGTTAAAGCCATTAAGTCACAATCGTCCCATAATTGTCTACTTGTCTTATCATAATAATAAGTAGCCACCCTTAACACACCAAATAATGAATGTCTTTCATTTAATTTGTCTAAAATATTAGTTTCACTAACACTATGTGGTGGAGAAAAGGTTTCTAAACTACCTTCAGTAAACCACCCTGTTGCATCTGTAAATGTCCCCAATTCTTTTCCGATGTCTACCGCGGCCTTAAGATATAATTTATCAATCACACCATCAGTATTTTGTAGGTAAGCCTTTACATATTCTTGTCTTTTAACTTTACTCATATTCTCGGATGTAGGTTTTAAAACACATTGTATGTTGTTTTCACAATCAAATGTCCCACCTCCTTCTGTACCAAATATCCATTTAAGCATCCAGTTCGAGTCCTCTGGAACCTTTGTCAACATACTAAACGGGATTATGTGAAAAAGCCATAAGGCACCATAGACGACAGTAAGTAAGTTATAAACCGATTTATACCCCAAAGATGCTCCTGCAAATATTTTTTTCCTAATATAGGTTCCATACCAACCTTTATTAGAGACGGTCCATTTATCCGTACCAATTTCTGTTCGTTTGAATGGGTGTTTAACTTTCTTGAATCCAATTTCTTCGGAGATATCCATTATTAAATGATTTTTTGCTTCCGGCATATTGAGAAGGTCTCTGATTTCTTGATTGCTCATTTTCCCACCACTGGCCCCTCCTGTTTGGATTTTATTTTTTAAGTATTTGTTATTGCTAACCTTATCAATAAACGCAAGTTGTATATCATTATTCGGTGTGTTACCTATTTGTTTAAATATTTTTTCTGCTATATCATCACTAACTACCTGTCCTGATTCTATCGCAACTTTTACTTTAGCTGCGTCAGCTTCACTCATACCTATTTTTACCATAAAGTCGGCAGCGTCATCAGATGTCTTTACACCTTGGTCCCTCATAACATCAATTATAACACTACCCTTCTCAATTCTAGTAGTTGTCTTAGTTTTTCCAAATAGCCATTTACTTTTTCTTGGTTTTCCAAATAAATTTTTTGATACACTTCCAGAGTTCTTAATAGCCAGACTAATAGGGTTGTCCGCTCTTTTAAATAGGTCATCAGCAACTCTTACTAGGTCGTCCGCATCAATTGCTATCCCAAGTTCGTCCATATTCATGATGAATAATTCTATCTCTGACATGTTATTTAGTTGACCTAAACCACCCGACATATTGTCTGCTGCACTAGATATTAACGCTCTAGTCTCTGGGTTGTCCATAAACAAATCTCTCATTATGTTTTTTGTTGTTACACTATTAGGAGCGTCAATTAGACGGTCCAATAACTCATCCATAGTGTTAACATCACTTAACTCGTCAGAATATTTATTTTTTATTTTCCAAAAGAAGTCGTCATTCTTTGTTAATACAGCCTCTATTGGGCCACCTCTAACTACAAGTTTCGAAGCTAAAGTACCAAGCTGACCACTTGGGTTTAGAATTCTCAAAATTTTAACCACCCATTGTGGACTTACCACTTCTAATATAACCTTAGAACTATCAGTTGGTTCTGTCTTAGAAAGACCCATAACCTCCCTAACTCTATTAATTTCTTCTATTAATACTTTATTGTTCATATACTGTTTTATTATAAATACAAACCAATTATTATTTATCTCCAGGATAGTTTGGGCTATCCGACATTGCTTTAATAAGTGGAACTACATCCTTACTTCTTTTCGTTTTTATAAATTCTAACCAACCTTTACAAGTTTTTAAAGCGTCTACAAAATCTTCCCATACTTCCACCTCTAACCCATTAGTTATAAACCAATCTTTATTTGGTTCTAATTTTTTCAAATCTGACCATAAAGTAAGTTTATACGTTTGTTCACTTTTTTCTTTCTGTTTATTGTTTAAATCATCACTTGTTATATCAAAGTTTACATCAGACATTTTTATATCTGGTCTCCACCCTTCTTGCCACTTATCCCATAATATGGTTAAATTTACACCGTCTTTCTTATTGCCATGACTACTTATCACATTTGTATGGTAGTGTGTCTTTTTAAAAGATTCAACCACATCGTCCCAGACATAAAAACCTAAATCACAATCTACCCTTGTAGTTGTAATAGCTCCGTCTACAGAACCACTTTTTTCTAATATACTATTCCAAATATTTACTCCAGTTACACCTTTTTCAGCTAAATCTTCTAACCACTCTTCTACATTATTAAAACTAGTTATATCCCATTTTCTACCTGCCCAACCAAATAGAGGAGCGATAATTGCTGGGTCATAGGCCGCAATCGAACCCAAAATTACTAGAAGAAACTTTATTACAACATATAAAGGTTTTAATATAGTTTGTATTACCCCTCTTAATTTACCGACCATTGCGTCTGGTAACCACCATGGTTGGTTAGTTAATAGTTTATTTAAGTCTTTTACAAACTTAGATACCTTATCTGCTGCAGATGATAAACTTTTTATCAAATCAGGAAAATTTTTCATAACCAAAGAAAGTTTACCCACGAATTTTTGTCCTTGGGTTCTAATAAGATAATCGAAACACTGTTTTGGGGTTTGTTTGAGTTTTATGAACTTGTTAACCGCTTGTTGAAATATTTTGGGGAATAGGGTTTTCAGTCCTTTCACACTAAGTCTTCCGATTGGGAACCAGACAAAGGCAGCAACTAGACCAGCATTGTAATAATCTCCTTCATCCATGTATTGTTGGAAGTCTATCATTTCAATTAAAATAGCAATCACTTCAAATTCCGCTCCCAGTGCTTTATGTGCTGGTGTTTTTCCAAAATAAAGAATAATCGCGCCTGCCGCATAAAATACTATAGCTAAACTTTGGTTTATGCCGTGATGGTACGAATCCTCTGAACCTGGGTCGTAGTAGCTTTTAAGTTTTTCCCACCAATCTCCAAGTACACTAGAACCACTATCATCACCACCATAATCCCGTTTGTGTTGTGCATCAATCATTACGTCATAACCTATCCTCTGTTCCTGAATATCAAGAACGGTATAGGTTATTAAGTCCACTAACTCAGCTTCTTTTAATATTAACTTATGTTTAGACATATTATTTTAATTTGTCTTTAAACATGTATAAGTATGTTATTGCGTCTTGTAGGTCTTCATCTTTGGTTTCAATGGCTTTTAAGTAAGCCTCACAACTTCCTAATACCTTGTTCCAGGAGTCTACTTCTTCTTTTGTAAACCCTAGGTTAATTAATGTGTTTGTGTTTCCGTCTAGTAATTTGTAAAATCGTTCGTAATTTAACAACGCTAATTCAGTAGAAAGTAGGTCATCTACATCGTCAACCGTCCTACCAGGTCTCCAACCTTTTTGCCATTCCTCCCAAATTCCATCTATCACTTCTTCTTCAGGTAGACCAAGTTTATCAAATTCTTCCTTATATCTTGTTTTAGTATCCAACCAACTATAGGTTTCCATTGAACAGTCTTTTGGTGTTGTCGTGATTACAGCTCTAGGGTTTCCATACCAATCTAACAGAGCTTTATAAGCCGTTTTACCATATATCCCAGTTTTGGCCCACGAATCAAATAAGGAAGATAGTGAGTCAAAAGCATCCCAACCGGTTTTTTCTCCTAACCAAGTAAACCCACCTGACGCTAGTTGTGGGTCCCACGCTGATAACATTACTATAAGATTAGCTAGTAGTCTTAATCCAATTTTTATTGGTTTTAAAATATACTTTACAACCCACTTAAGTTGTTTTATCGCCCAAGATGTACCTGGATAACCCCTCATTCCACGATATGCATCTTTAATTGTCTTTATATTGCCGTCAAGTACATTTATTGCACCTTTTAGACCACTTTTTATTTTTGGGTATTCATCAAAAAAGTTCTTTAATATTATTTTTTCTGAACGTGTTAGTGTCATAAACGATGTATGAGCACCCTTAAATCCAAGTTTAGCTCCCTGACTAAGAACTTTACTTACTTTTTTAGTTATAGGTCTAAATACACTTTTACCTGCTTGTGCCAGAGGATAAACTATCATAAACACCCAGGTTAACCCCGCCATAAAATAATCAGGTTCTTTATCTAAAATATAACCTAAACCGTCAGCAAATTCAATTACAGTTGCTATTATCAACGCAGCTTCTGCGACTATAGCTCCTACCCCGGTCCAAGCAAAGATAGTTCCTATTGCACTAATAACATAAAAAACTATTGCTAATACCATTAAAACAGTATGGTAATCAGTGCCCTCTTCTAAGTCTGGTTGGTTTTTTTGTAGGCATTTTAATATAAGTTCTGAAGTAAATGTGTCACCATTCAGTTTGTCCATGTCCGAGTCCGTTAAATCTTTTCCCGTCATTAGTTTATCACATATCAACTTAGCGTCGTTTCTATACATTTTCCCCAATGTACTATTCAACGCGTCATCAGCTTTTTTTTGTTGGATTCTAATGTAACTTGGGTTGGTGATTATCTTTCCGTCAGAGGTATAGTACGTTACACCTCCACCACCACCTTCCAGGTCGGTGGGTACCATATTAGATTGTTCTTGTATAGTCTTAGCTATGGTTTTAACTAATTCAACTAATTCAGATTCTTTTAATATTAATTTTTTTTTTACCATAAGGGGTTTGCTTTTCCTCTAGTAATAGAATGTGGAGTACTAGCGGCGATACTAACACCAACTTGATTTGCAACCCCTCTCGCAAGACCTGTTTCCCAGGCTCCCATAACAGAAGTTCCAACACCAGCACCATCATCAGAAGTACCAGCTTCTTGTTCTCCTAATTCTGACTCATCACCTAATTTATGAAAACTAACAGTTTCTCCTTCTGACTCTAATTCTAAATCGGTTAATATATCAACAATTAAATCTACTAATTCATTTTGTGTTAATTTGACATTCATATATTATAAATATGAATGTTATAACTATAAAATTAGAGTTTCTTCTGTATTGTTAATATAGTATTCTAATCCTTCGTGTAAAGCTTCCTCGTTGATTTCACCTTTGATGTCGAGAACGTCATTGGTCTCCCAATCTACCCACTCTTTAGATTCGTATAACTCACAGAATTCTAATAGTTCTTCTTCTGGTATTTCTAAATTATTTATTTCTTTTTCTGTATCATCATCTTCTAAAATAAAATCAACATAAAGTAGACCTAAATCTTCATTGATGTGGTGGGACAATATTTCTTTAACTTTCATAATTTGTTTTTAAAAGTTAAATATATTAAAATATGTAAAAAGGAAAGGGTTTTTAAAGTCTTCTTGATTGTATCCAGAACATTTCTCTACCAGCTCTAGTTTCTAAAGCTCTGAATTTCTGTTTAGACCTTCTTAGGTTAAGGTCTTCACTTTTACCTAAATCACTCATTAAAGAAGATGTAAACTCTACAACATCCGCTAATAACTCTTCTGAATAATCTACTCTACCTTGTAGTTGGACAATTTGGTCTTCCATTAGACCAACTATTTCTTCAGGTGTTAATAGTTCGTCACCGTAACTATCTTCTGGTTCTATCTCTATTTCGTCTTCAATATCGTCTTCAACATCATATGAACGACTAGTTATTGAGTTTTCTATTTCATCTTCAATTAATCTTATTAATTGAGTTTCGGTTATATTAGTTGGTTTTGACATTTAAAAATATTTTTATCTATTATGTTATAAATATATGTGAGATTTAATTTGGTTATTTAATTTACTTTTATTATCTTTGTAGTATGAAAGAAAAACTTAAAACACATAAGCTGGTTGGGGTATCCGACGACAATCAAGAGAGGTGTGTTATGGTTGGGAAGTTAAAACAGAGGGGGCTGGCTCACAATGCTTACTGGTGTATGGGTAAATCTTATTACTGGGTTAAACGAGGTAATAAGGTTTAAATGGAAAAAAAAATAAAAATAAAAGGATATCGTAGAAAAGATGGGACTTGGGTTTCTTCTCACTATAGAACTATAAAGTTTAAATTTAAAATTAAACCGGTAAAATTAGACACAACCGTATATGAGGACCCTAACCAACTTACTTTCGATTTCTGATATAAGGTGTGGGGTCTGTCTTAATATTGTTTCTAATAACTTCATAATGTAGATGTGGACCAGTTACCGACCCACTATTACCAGCCCTTCCAATAGCTTGACCTACTTCTACCGAATCTCCTTTTTTTACAAATACTTTATATAAATGAGAATAACTACTCTGGTAACCTAGTAAGTGTTTTATTATAACTTGCCTACCATACCCCAAATTCCATCCGGATTTTACAACTAAACCGTCAGCGGTTGTATATACAGTATCTTGCCACGCTGCCATATAATCACTTCCAGAATGCATTTGCCATCTACCACTTAAGGGACTTTTTCTCCAACCGAACTTTGATGATAGTATTAGTGTGTCTAGTGGTGGACCAAGTGGTAAAGAATCTATTAGCCCATATAGTCTATTAATTTCTTCTTCTTGACAATAAATTACATTTTGTAAACTGTCACTTGTATTATCAACTTTTTTTGTAAATTGGTTTTCTTCGGGTGGTGAACAATAAACTATAATTAACAATAATATTAACAATATCGTTAATTTATTGTTCCGCACAATTTACAATGGTTTGCCTTTTATTTTTGGAATTAGCTAAAATGTCGTGTGTGGATATCGCTCTGTGTGATGAACCATCACTAAAGGTTATTTCTTCATCCCAATTTATATAAGGAGTAAGTGCGTCTATGAAATCGGATGCTCTATTTAACTGTGTTTTAATAGGTTCTATTTTAGCATCAATCGCTTTACCAAGTTTTTTATTCTTCCACCATTTAAAACTTCTGTCTATTAATTTTAAATTTCTTTTAATACCGGCTACTAAATCAATATGGCCTTCTCCTGTCCCTGGTGAGTCAGCTGCAATTATTAATTTTTCTGGTGAATATTCCATTGTTCTATTTTGAGTCAGAAGAAGAGCTTTAGCAACGTGAGCACTCACACAAAGTAAATTATTTAACATAACTAACACAGCTTCCAACTTGTTTTCGTTTTGTAACATATATGCTTCTTGAAAACCGTAAATGTCACCCTTACCAACAATATCTAACTGTGTTTTTACTTCTTTTTGCCACTGTGACTTTAATTCACTCTTTAAATCTCCAATTGTTTTCGCAAAGGTTTTACACGAACCATCGTCAATAACATATTTTTCATCATATTCCTCGTAATTTGGGTCCGTACAACCTTTTAATGGTAATTCTGATGCTACTTCACACTCAATACATTCTCCAGCATTATCTGGGTCATCACATAAGTTTTGTTCAGCACAACTGGGTACGCCCGTAGGGGTAGTCACTACCTTATTAACATCCACAGTCTCGTCTGCTCCTTGTGTTTGTAATAACTTAGTGTAGGTTAGACACTCCTCTTCATAATTTATATAAGTTTCAGTCGCTCCATCCTCAAATTGTTTACAATACCACTCTTTTTCTTCTCTTGCAACACTGACCGGCTCTTCCTGTAATCTTGTTATTTGCTCTCTATACTCCTCCAACCCTTCTTCGTCCATGGTTGAGGTTACTCCATCCTGAAGCATACCCATCCTAAAGGATATCTCTTCTTTTGCCCATTCTTGTATTTCTTGTGAGATATTAGATGGCCAGGAAAAAGCTTCTATTTCTTCTTTACTAAACTTTTTCTCTTCTGTTCCATCAGCAAATGTAGTTGTCCCTTGTATATAGTCTCCTTCTCCCCATAAACCTTTTTCTATTTTTCCATCAGCATAAGTCATAGTTCCTTGTCCGTCAAATGAACCACCCTTGAATTCTCCTACGTATCTTTGTCCGTCAGGATAAGTAACGGTTCCTTGTCCGTCTAATAAACCATCCTTGAATTCTCCTTGGTTTTTTACAATCCATTCATCCTCATCAATCATAGTCTGTATCTCCTTTCCTTGTCCGTTCAACTTACCAGCATTAAAGTCTCCTTGTTGTTGAGCGTTAGACCATATCATAGTTCCTTTACCAGTAAAAGTATCTCTATCGTCTAATTTAATTAAAGGATATTCTTCTGAGACAACAATGTCTTCACCTGACTCAGTAGTGGCAATTTCAATTCCATACTCACTAGGGTTAAAGTCTGTAATCCCTTCAACTGAAGCTATAACTTGTGTTGCGAATCCTGGGTCGTCTTCTATAGCCTCTACAAACGCGTCAAAATCTGCTTTGTCGTCACCTTTTAATTGTCCGTATATTTCATTATTAGGTTCAAATTTATAGTCTTCTGTAATTTCATCAATAACAAACTTACCCATAGTTTTAGCACCTCCTTGTCCGAATGGTGCTTCTACATCCACAATTAATTCATTACCTACCGCTCTCACACCTGTTACAGTAGCTAATCCACCCATAACCTCTACCTCTATAACCTCACCATTTTTTAGTATGTTAGCTGTGCCTTCCCCAGTAGACCCTTGAATACTGAATTTATCAACTCTTGTGGTGTCAATGTTTGGGTTGTCTCTAAACGACACCTGTTCCTTTATAAGTCCCATAATTTCACGAACTCTATTTATTTCTGATAATATATTACTCATTATACAATTCTATTTTATAATAAATATAAATTAAATAGACTATTGCCTTTTTTTATAATTCCATAACAAAGATATTTTAAAATATGTTATAAAAAGTATATTTATTTGTTGTAAACCAACATAAAAAATTGTATTTTTAAATAAAAAATGACTAGCAACCAAGAAGACACTATATACGAAATCCACACTAGGTTAGAGGAGTTAGGTTTGAGACCTAAATTTGATAAGCAATTAAAAAAAATGGAACAACAAGATAAACACAAATGGAAGGATATGTGTGAAAGATGGGAATACGCGTATAGAAAAATTTCTAATAAAATAAATTAGTATTTATAATAAAAAACAAATTATGATTAATTGGATTAACGGTTTTGATGCCGGAAACAAAAAAGAGAAGTACCAACTAGAGCTTAGGGTTGGGACATTTACCGTTTTAGAACTTAAATTTACATTTACCAGTGTTAGATTTATGTTACTTAACTTAGGTTTTGAAATAGGGTACTAACTAATGGAAAAATACATTTATCGTGGGAAGCTTGAAAGGGTTGTCGATGGGGATACTATTGACGCTTTAATCGATGTCGGGTTTGACATCTGGGTTAAGAAAAGAATCAGATATAAAGGAATTGATACGTGGGAAAGCCGAACAAGAGACCTTGCGGAGAAAGCAAGGGGTCTGGAGGCTAAGGCAAGAAATAAGGAATTACTTGAAACTGTAAGTTCAAAACCGGGGTATTTTAGATTAAAATCTTATGGTGTTGGAAAATACGGTAGAGTTTTAGGTGAAATCTTTATAACGGATAAGGACGATAACCCTATATGTATTAACAACCAATTAATTACTGAAGGTCAT
>TARA_R110001583_G_scaffold84101_4_pt1 | contig 11012 bp, 10 predicted proteins | sample TARA_R110001583 | Tara Oceans TARA_R110001583 (sample SAMEA4398432) | marine metagenome | biome: Polar Biome; feature: [MES] marine water layer (ENVO:01000295) within the mesopelagic zone...; material: water (ENVO:00002006), including particulate matter (ENVO:01000060) such as...... | reverse complement strand
AGCTAACCCTTTCTCGACTTGCTGAAATCTGCATCTTCAAGTGGAGCGGGTATATATTCTAACGATTGATTTTATTTACAATATATTCTTGGGCTGAATTTGATAAACAACCTTTTGATAAATAACTTTTACTCGTGCTTTTTCCAACAGTAAAGTACAACACAAAACCTAAACTGGTTTCTTTAATCTCACAAACGTCTGACCACAAAATACGGCCCGTATGGTAAAAAGATTCACTTAATACACCTCGTTCATCGATGGTTAAAGTCACCTCACTTCCAGAGGCTTTACTAAGCATTTGTCTTAACACCCACCACGGTTGACTATAATAAATGGCTACCGCTTCCAATATACCTAACGCAATAACAAACCAGGCAGCATATCCATTAACAGGGGTGAACAGTAAAATAATCAAACCAAAAATCATCAACACGGCCGCTTTAAAATAAGCATTCACAGAACGATCTGGCGTATTTGATTGACTATAACACTCACTAAAATGAGGTTTGTCTAAAATAAATTTACAAGTAAAAGAAGTAGGTATATTCATGGGGGAAGGCTGAGACCATTATTTAAAAGTGTTTAAAGAACAATTATAAAACTAAAAGTTTGAGTTTATCAGAAAAACTAGACTAAAGGCATCAACGAAACATAATCATGGTCAAACAGACATTAAGGTGGTCAATTAAAGAACAAAGCTGCTGAAAGTCATCCGCGGTAATAATTCTTTTTTTTGAGCTGTTTTTTTCTACTTTTTGTTGGTTAGAGAAATATTGAGCACAAACAACACCTATCGCTTTATCACCAATTTTAACGGGAATAATAGCCAATGAGCCATCCTGAATAAGTTCAGCAAGTTCTTTAGTAATAATGTCTCGCCACTGCCTATGGCTATAATTATTAATTAAAGCCGGTATTTTAGAATCAAGCACTCGCCCAATAGCATTATCACTTTTTCGTACATTAATCGTTATTTTTGTTGGATCATTTTCTGCTTTACTATTAAAAACAAAACGAGATTTTACTTGAGTTTTATCATCAGACAACATAAAAAAACTACAACGTTTAAACTCAAAGATATTTACAACATCAATCAAGGTAGTTTGTAAATACTCATTTATGTCACGACTAGACTTTATCAATGTTGTTAGCTTCATAAAGGCAGTAAGCAACTTTTTCTCTTTACTCATCTGATTAATGGATGCAAAGCGAACAGGTTGATTGAAGGCACTCGCTTTAGGCAATGCTTTAATTAAATCAATTAGGATATCTGCGCCATACGAACTCAATAATTGAGCAGCTTGCTTTCTGGCGTGAGTAATTCTAACCTTTAATTGTGACACCGAAATTTTCATTATTTTGGCAATATTTGCTAATAATTGATTAAAGTCCTCTTCATTGTCACCTGGTTGGGCAATGCTAGTACTCAATTTATCAGCAAAAAATACAATTTTAACTTCATCGGTACGACTTTCGGGTTGATCTAACGTTTTTAATAATAAATCACTTAGACTCCAAGTATGAGCTAACCCTCGACTTAATGAATTAAAACTGGTGCCAATTTCTTGCTCACAATATTCTTTAAAGCCGGGACTACCTACATCTGCAGTACAAACTAGTTTATCTGCTATTTCACCTCCACTACTCCAAAATGCAGTTTCACCTATACCGTATAATAAGGCCGCTAAATAAACCTCTTCCTGTGTCTCATCACTGTAATTGGGTACCATCATTTTAGCTAGCATCGCAGCAAAAAAAGAGTTTGCCATCAACTGCATTAATTTTTCATAGACACGATAATCTACGCTTTTACTAACTAATAAGCTGTCGACTAACTTAGCGGTCAAACAAACATTTTTCACCGTTTTAATACCAAGTACCACTGTTGCACGAGAAACAGTAGTTACCTTGTTTACTCCCATATGCTGTGCATTATTGGCAATTTTTAGCAGGCAAGAAGAAAGCGCTTGGTCGTGTAATATAACCTTACTAAGTTTTGGTAGAGAAGATTTGTCATCATTGGAAAATTTATCAAGCATTTTCACCGTTGACGTTATTGCCGGTAACTCCTTATTGGCAATCAGTTCAATCCATTGTTCTGTTGTGTTTGGTATTGACTTCAACATTTCAATATCCGCTTTATTGCACCCATAATTAGCTTAACTATGCGCCCAAACGCCTGTTTTGTCTAAAGTTACTTTATGAAGACTCAGTATTTAATTGCTAGAAACTACTTCTATCAATAAAGTCTTTTTTATCGCCCGTTTTACTCAAACCATTTTTCATTGCGATACGCTGGTTTTTTCTGCCCAGTAAACGTAGTTGGGTAATTCGCTCCCAAAAAAGAGCCGTGCGAGTACCTTTCTTCCACGTTTTTTTGAACAAGTATTTAGTTGCTGCTATGGCATCGGGGCTTTGCTGGCATATTTTCTCAGCCAATAGTGTGGCTTCGGCTAAAGGATTATCACTCACTTTCGAAACAAGGCCATATTCTAAAGCGTCATCACCAGAAAAAAATCGACCTGTCATCGTTAATTCTTGGGCAATATCAATTCGAGTTAGCTGCGATAAAGTTGCCATACCACTCATATCAGGTATTAATCCCCACTTCATTTCTAAAATTGACAAGTTAGCATCGGGTGTTGCAATACGGTAATCACACGCTAAAATAATTTGCATACCCGCGCCAAAACAATTTCCATGTACAACAGCAATAACAGGCACAGATATATCACGCCAAATATGGGCAACGCGCTGAAACATGTTATCTTTATTCCAAGGAAGCTTTAGAAAAAAACGAAAAATCATTGATGGATTTTTAGCAACATAGTTAAAATCTAAACCGGCACAAAATGAAGCCCCCTCACCTTGTAAAATAACGCAACGAATAGCACTATTTTTATTGACTTTTTTTGCGATTTTCACCAAATCAATAATCATTTTTTTATCTAAACCGTTATGTTTATCAGGACGATTAAGGGTGATATAAGCAATTTTCTGTTCAAGTTTGAAGCTAACTCTGGCACTAGTCATAATTTCACTATCATTAAAAAATGGGAATTGAATCGTATACTGAGTGTGGCACAATCAAACTGGTAGAACCAGTTATTTTATGACCAATCAATAAATATTGAACGATAAGTAATTTAGTAATCAAGACGACTTATGCAGCGATCATTTATATTTTTTTGTGCTAAAATTCCCTATTACACCTTGATTAACCTCATTTCTAAGATAATAAATTAAAGGCGACTCGCAAAGTAATGTTCTATTACAAAGCACTTTGGGATAATAATATAATTTTATTAAGGAAAAAAATGCAAATTATTATTTTGGATGACGCGCAACAAGTGGCTAAAAATGCTGCAGAATGGGTAGCTGAGCTCATTAATAAAAAATATAATCCTGTACTGGGGCTAGCCACAGGTAATACACCTATTCGCCTTTATCAACAATTAGTTAATAAACACCAAGCAGGTCAATTAAGCTTTAAAAATACCACTAGCTTTAATTTAGATGAATACTTAGGTATTGACGTTAAAAATGAACAAAGTTATCGTTATTTTATGAGTGAAAACTTATTTGATCATGTTGATATCGATAAATCTAAAACCTTTTTACCGACCTGTAACCAAGGGGAAAACCCAAGAGTACAGGGCTTAGCTTATGAAGAAAAAATCAAACAAGCCGGTGGCGTTGATTTACAAATATTAGGTATTGGTGCTAATGGTCATATCGGTTTTAACGAACCCACATCAAGTTTAGCTTCACGAACACGTATTAAAACACTGAGTCAACAAACACTGCACGATAATTCTCGCTTATTCAAACAAGATGAGTTTCAACCCACCCTCGCTATGACGATGGGTATTGCCACTATTTTAGATGCAAGGTATGTATTATTAATGGCAACAGGTAAGAAAAAAGCTCAAGCAGTAAAAGCCATGATCACAGGTCCACTTTCTGCCATGTGCCCTGCCTCAAGTTTACAAATGCATGAGAATACTATTGTGTTGTTAGATAAAGCAGCAGCGAGTAAATTAGATGATCAAGAATACTACCAGTGGGCTCATGATCAAAACATGATGATAAATCAAAAGTTTGGCTTATATCGTAATTATTAATGATATAAATCTCACAAAAAAGGTGGAGCTATAAAGTCTCCACCTTTTTTATTCACCTTAACTTCACCATATAAAATGGATATTACACCGAGAAGGGGTATTTAATGGCTTCATGGCATTGATAACCTTCAATGGCAAAGTCATCCATAGTCACCCAGGTTTCTAAATCTTTTAACGATTTAATCTTAGGGTTTATGATTAATTTAGGTGATGGTAAAGGTTCACGCTTTAATTGAACATCTTTCATTAAAGGTAATTGATCTTCATAAATATGAGCGTTAACAATTTTATGATAAGCAATGCCAGGTTTAAGCCCGGTAATTTGTGCCATAATCGCTAAAAAGAAGAACACTTGAACTTGATTGAAATTAAGCCCTAGAGGAACATCACAAGAGCGCTGAAAGCTGGTTAAATAGAGAGTATCGCCTAAAATTGAAAAGTTATGAGTGTGCATACAAGGTCTTAAACAACCCATATGAAATTCACCTGGGTTGTAAAAACTGAGTATTTCTGCGCGATCATCAATACCTTTACTTAAGTTGTCTACTATTTTTTGCAGTTGATCTATTGTACCCCCATCAGGTTTAGCCCAAGCACGACCTTGAACGCCGTAAACCCGGCCCATGTCGTCTTCACCTTTTCGGTAATCGTTATTGAGCCAAGCATCATTTAAATTAGCGTTAGCATTCCATGTTTTAGTGCCTAATTGTCGAAAATCAGCGGCATTATCATAACCACGGATATAACCAAGAAATTCAGCAATAGCTGATTTAAAAAAGCTTTTGCGTGTGGTTATCATTGGAAATTTATTTTCTGCAACGTTATATTCTAAATCAGCATTAATAACAGTTAGACAGCGCTTCCCGGTCCGCTCATTCTCTATCCAAGTACCTTGTTCAACTATACGTTGGCATAAATCTAAATAAGCGCGCATTATACTTTTCCTTTCTTAATAACCGCTTTTTGTTTCGCAGTTTTTTTATGAATTTTACCACCCGTAATGGCTAATTTTTGTTGACTTAAATAACCCAAATATATAATTAAAAATCCACCTAAAATCATTGGAATACTTAAAATTTGCCCTTTTGAAATAAAAGAAAAATATAAACCTAAGTGAGCATCTGGCTCTCTAAAGAATTCCACAATGCTTCTAAATACGCCATAGCCAATTAAAAAGATACCTGAGGCTAAACCCAAGCTTCTTGGTTTACGGGTAACCACATACAAAATGATGAATAAAACAACCCCTTCAAGAAAGAATTCATATAGCTGTGATGGATGACGAGGTAATTGTAATGCGTCAGTAGGAAATACCATCGCCCAAGGCACATCTGTTTCGCGTCCCCAAAGTTCTGCATTGATAAAATTACCTAAGCGTCCCATTCCCAGACCAACAGGTACTAAAGGCACAACGAAATCACCCACAGTTAAAAATGATTTATTAGTTTTTCTAGCAAAGATATAAACAGCAGTAATAACACCCAGTAAACCGCCATGAAAAGACATACCCCCTTGCCAAATTTGAAATAAGTATAAGGGATCAGCTAAGAAATACTCCCATTGATAAAAGAGAACATAACCTATACGTCCGCCGAGTATCACACCCAGAAAACTATAAAATAATAAATCGCTCACTTGATCACGTGTCCACTCACCCGCACTTTTGTCTGCAGCCCTATTAGCAAGAAACATAGCAACTAAAAAGCCTATAAGGTACATCATTCCGTACCAACGAAGAGCGATAGGACCTATACTAAAAATAATAGGGTCAATAACGGGAAATTGTAAAAACTGTTCTTTCATTTTTCATCCAAAAAATATAAACACTCAATCCTCTATTAATACTCTACGAGGATGATCATCATTATAAAAATTATATAAATACCATTTTAATTGCTACTAGCATAAGAAAAATGGCAAATGCTTTTTTTAACGTTTGTACGGGTAATTTATTCGCATATTTAACCCCAATAGGAGCAAATAAGGAGGACGTCAGCACGATCCCTAATAAAGCAGGTAAATAAACGTAACCAAGACTCCACGGCGGCAACAATACATTATCAAAACCTGAAATGATGTAACCTAAAGAGCCAAATAATGCCACCATTACACCGCATACTGTGGCAATACCAATACAGTGACGCAGTGGCATACCAAAAAAAGTTAATACTGGCACTAAAATAGCGCCTCCAGCCATCCCCATTAAACTTGCAACAACTCCGGTAAATAAACTAATAAATTGTAATTTAACCGTGGATGGCATTTCCTTAGACCGTTGTGAACGTATCGAAAGCAACATATAAGATGCAAGTAAAAACACCGTAGCCGCAAAAAAATGGGTTAATATTTCTGCCGATAAATGATCAGCGATAAAAGCCCCTAATAAAGCGCCAAAAGCGACCGTAAACATTAGCGGCTTAGTAATATGCCACGGGATATTATTGTTTTTCTGGTGGGCAAAAGCCGCACTAGAAGAAGTTAAAACGATGGCAGCAAGAGAGGTTGCCAGTGCCATCGGCATAATAACTTCAGTACTCAATGCTCCTTGACCAATAACATCATTAACGACACTAAAATGCGGTAATAAATAAACCAAAGCCGGCACCACAATTAAGCCGCCGCCAATACCTAATAAACCGGCTAGAAAACCAACCAGTGACCCCAAGAAAATACAGCTAATAAAAATAATTAACATTATAATCCAGCACGAGTAAAACCGCCTAAGCCTAGTTGCTCAAGTTGCTTATTCAAGTAATTATGCACCTGTTTAGCGGTAGTGAGCTTTAAGGTGTGGGCAAGGATTATTTTTGCTCTTTTAAAATCTACATGGCGAATAACCCATTTTATTCGCGCTATATTATGCCCATTCATACTGAGTTTATCAAAGCCCATTGCTAATAATAATAATGCGCCCGCAGGCTCACCCGCTAATTCACCACAAAGACTTAATGGCACTAAATATTTTGCCGACTGTTCAGCAATGCTATTTAACGCACGAAGTACTGCGGGATGATAGGCATCATGCAAGTTGGCCACTTGAGTATTATTTCGATCGACAGCTAGTAAGTATTGCGTTAAATCGTTACTACCCACCGAGAAAAAATCAACACGTAACGCTAATTCTTCTAATTGAAAGATAACAGCAGGAACTTCTAGCATTATACCTATTTTAGGACGAGTTAACTTTTCCATTTGAACAATATTTTTTACCGAGACTCTGTTTTGTACTTTTTCCGAACTATCGGTATTAAATTCGGCATTTAACTCGGCATTTACTTCATAATAAGCTTGATTGATCAGACGAATAGCTTCATCTACTTCACTAACATTTGAAATCATAGGCAGCATAATTTCTAAATTTTTATGGTGGTGATTGGCTCGCAACATCGCACGTACTTGTACCAAGAAAATTTCGGGATGATCTAAAGTGATACGGATGCCACGCCAGCCTAAAAAGGGGTTATCTTCGACAATAGGAAAATAAGGCAAAGATTTGTCACCGCCCACATCTAAGGTACGCATGGTCACCGGTTTTTGTGGAAAACCTGCTAAAATATTTTTGTATAATTGTGTTTGTTCCGACTCTGATGGAAAGCAATGACGATTCATAAACGGAATTTCAGTCCGAAATAAGCCAATACCTAAAGCACCTAAATTTTCTGGACATTCAAACTCTGCCGATAAGCCTGCGTTTAACTGTAATTCAATTGTGCGTCCATCTTTTGTAATCGTGGGTAAGTGGATCACTTGCTGAATTTTTTCTGTTAATTCACGCTCTTGAGCAATTAAATGTTGGTACTCGCGCTTTAATGCTTCATTAGGGTTAATAAACAACTGACCGCTATAACCGTCAACAATAGCTTGTTGCTGGTCTAATTGCGCAATAGGAATATTACTTACGCCCATAATGGCAGGAAGATCAAGTGCATGGGCTAAAATAGCCGCATGTGAGTTAGCCGATCCTGATAGCGAAACAATCGCCTTTAAGCCTTTGTGTTGATACTCAGCCAACATAACGGCGGTAACATCTTCAGCCAGTAAAATAAAACTTTTAGGTAAGTTTAATGGTGGTGTTTGTTGCTGTTGTAAATTAAATAGCAGCCGATTGCCTAAATCACGAATATCGCTTGCTCGCTCTTTTATATAGCTATCATCAATCGCATCAAACTGCCCAATGTAATGTTCAATAACTAACTTTAATGCACTTTGTACTTGCCAGCCTTGGTTAACTTTTTTTGCTATTTCTCGACTAATATCTGCTTGCTTAAGTAATTGCTTATAAACATCAAAAATAGCTAAACTGTTGTCAGTAACAATAGTGCTAAGCTTATTACTTAAGTATTCAAAGTCAGCTAATGTTTTACTAACCGCTGCTTCATAGCGCGGTAATTGCACCGCTTGCTCTTCTACGGGCACTTTTTTCAATGCCAACGTTGATAAATTTGCTTTTGGCTGACAAACGACAATTTGACTTAACGCGATGCCCGGTGCACCTGCGATACCCAGTAACTGTTTTACACCCGGCTTTTGTTCTTCTTGATTGAGTACGTTATTAGCCTCAGCAGTGGCCAATGCATTCGCTAATTGTGCCGCAAGCGTAACTAAAAAAGCTTCTTCGTTTTCATTAAAGTTTCTTGATTGCTTTTGCTGGATAGATAGAATGCCCAACACTTTACGTTGATGAATAATTGGCGTACCTAAAAAGGCATAAAAATCATCCTCTTCTACTTCAGGCGCGTGCATAAAGTGTTGATGGCTACGTGCGTTAGCTATATTTAGGGGTTCTTCTCGTTGCCCAACCAAACCAACTAACCCTTCAGAAAAGCCAATAGTTGTTTGCCCTAGGGATTTTGATGCTAAGCCATCTGAGGCCATTAATATGAAATGTTGTTGTGAGTAATCCGCTAGATAAACAGAGCAACAATCAGTTTTTAACGCTTTCTTGGTGTCGATAACCAGTCGTTCTAGCGCTTTTGGCAACTGAGTCTCTTGACTGAATTCAAAAACAATATGGCGTAGCGTGGTTAACATAAAATCCTTATTTACGAATAAAAATGAAACGTGCCCATCAACTTAGCTCAGGGAGTGATTAATCTTTAAAGTTACTTATACCAATGGCAATAAATATGTGATCATTCTAAATGGACTAAATATTCCAATAACATCGTTGCTTTCAATCCCATAAGCCAGTGATTGCTCAATCAAGCGCCTTGTTCTTGAAAATTTATCCTCATTGAGATTTGATCACTAACCTATTGCCATTGGTATTATCAACGATCCATTGTCTGTAGCTTAGGTTATTCCAACACATCGCTAGAGTGACATTCTTGTCACTTTTTCACACTTTTATCATCGTTCTACAAGCGTAACTAATAAAATGAAAGGCAGTAAATAAAATGACCCACAATAAAGTAGGTCATTAAAAAAATCATAGTAATAATTAAGAACTGCGTTCTTTTCGATTTGGCCTTTGGTTAGGGCGTTTATCGTGTCGTTTTTCATAAGAAAAAGATAATGCCGCAGAGGCAAACTCTTTCATTACTTTTCGATAAACATCGCGCTTAAATGACACAACTTGTCGAACTGGATACCAGTAAGTTACCCAACGCCAATCATCAAATTCAGGATGAGAGGTATGAAGTAAATCAACCGATGATTCAGGAGCAGTTAATTTTAATAAAAACCACTTCTGTTTTTGCCCAATACAAACAGGTTTACTGTCGTGTCTAATAAAACGTTTTGGTAATTTATACTTTAGCCAATGTTTGGTTGAAGCAACAATTTTTACATGTTCAGGTCGTAAACCAACTTCTTCATGCAACTCTCGATACATGGTTTGTTCAGCCGTTTCCCCTTCGTCAACACCACCTTGTGGATATTGCCATGAATGTTGCCCAAACCGCCTTGCCCAAAATACTTGTCCCCTGTCATTAATTATTACTATGCCGACGTTGGCTCGGTAGCCTTCGGCATCGATCACAGGAACTCCTGAGAAACTAAAAAATACTTATATAGATTCAATCATATTAACGGCTAGTGAGCAAATGATTACTTTGATTTTTTACGCTATTAACCAGATAATAATACTTTATTTAGATACTCAACAATGATTAGAGCACAATGAGCATTCCTTCATCTGAACAAGAGTTACTTGAAAGAGTACAAAACTTAGCTGGATTAACCTTAGCAGAGGTCGCAAATGAAGCCGGTATTGAGGTACCTAAAGATTTAAAACGCAACAAAGGCTGGGTAGGATTATTACTAGAGCGCGTACTTGGCGCTACGGCCAGTTCTCGACCCGAGCCTGATTTTCCTCACTTAGGTATAGAATTAAAATCATTACCTATAAATAACCAAGGTAAACCACTTGAAACAACCTTTGTTAGCGTTGCTCCCTTAGTTGGTTTAGTGGGTATTAATTGGAAAAACAGCTGGGTTAGAAGAAAATTATCCCGGGTATTGTGGGTTCCTATTATATGTAAAAATCTTAATAATGAGTCCGATGAACAAAATATCCCTTTGGCACAACGACAAATTGGTAGTGCGTTTATTTGGTCTCCATCGGTCGAAGAAGAAAACTTATTAGCCATGGACTGGCAAGAATTAACCGATATGATTACTTTAGGTAATGTTGAAAAAATTCATGGCAAACACGGTCAAGTATTACAACTTAGACCTAAAGCAGCAAATAGTAAGGCTAAAACCCAAGCATTTGATCGATACGGAAAACCCTTTATGACGTTACCACGCGGCTTTTATTTAAAAATCCCCTTTACTCAAATGATACTAAACAAGCATTTACGTATTAATTAACCTTTTTAATTTGTATTCGGTTGCACATAAGTCATTTGAACCGTACAGTTAAGTTATATTTGTTAAATGCTCAAG
>TARA_R110001583_G_scaffold41246_1_pt1 | contig 11012 bp, 20 predicted proteins | sample TARA_R110001583 | Tara Oceans TARA_R110001583 (sample SAMEA4398432) | marine metagenome | biome: Polar Biome; feature: [MES] marine water layer (ENVO:01000295) within the mesopelagic zone...; material: water (ENVO:00002006), including particulate matter (ENVO:01000060) such as...... | reverse complement strand
GAACATACTAAGATGAATAACAATAAAGTAATAGCAGAATTTATGAAGTTAGAAACCGAAACATTTAATTCGGGAATACTTAACTATTATTACCACGATTTATTTGATGGGAGTTGGTTTGAAGAACACGAGTTATCTTACAACAAGTCTTGGGATTGGCTGATGCCTGTGGTTAAGAAGATAGAGTCTTACAATGTGAATGTTAATATTAACGGATTATATAGCGTATTTAATAAAAATGTAGCACATCAAGTTACAATAAGAATTGAAGCCGTAGAGATGAGTGAGGGAGGCAAAAGTGCTTGGGTTTTGGAAGATGAATATTTATATCACTCAGATGTTAAGGATAGCAAAATCGAAGCAGTTTACCAAGCAGTAGTAGAATTTATAAGAAATCGTAAACTATATATATCAAAGTTTAATTATTCTTTAGTCCTTGGCGCAATACTTAAAAGATGTGGTTCTCTAGATAATCTTATTTGTGAACTGCGAGAGGATGCAGATGTAGTATATGTAAATATTGCTGATGATATAGATGATGTTTTAAATGAGTATGAAATAGAAGAAATAATTAATAAAATAATAACTTAAGAATATGAACTATGATAATTGGAAGTTGTCATCACCAAACTATAGTGATGAGGTAAGCACCTGTTGTGGTGCAGGATACGAAGAAACGGTAGAGGATATGTATGAAACCAATTACATTTGTGACAAGTGTAAAGATGCCTGTGATATCCAAGACGAAGAAGAGTACAAGCAAGACCGTTGGGAAAGCTATCAAGAAGACTTAGCCGATGACAGGAGGCACGGATTGTAAACAACAGATTAAAAAACACGATGAACTTGCCTCGAAAGATGCGAGTTTTTGGTGGTAAGGGATGTTCCTTAAATAACTAAATAATTAAATATGAAAACAACTGAGTACTTTATTAAGAAAGTCTCTGAAGAGGTTACAGAACTTCTACTAAGAAAGAACAAGGCATACGGAGATACTGCCAACAAACCACCTCAAATCTTCTCTAAGCTATCAGCAAAGGAAGGAATTTTAGCTAGGATAGATGACAAGTTGAGTCGAATAAAGACAGTCGGTCTGAACGATGAAACTGAAGACACGATGCTCGACCTAATTGGATACCTAATTCTATACAGAGTTCAAGTAAAGAAGGAAGTCTTCCAAACTCATCAAGAATCCTTAAAAAGAATTGAACGAAATTTGGAAGATAAGTAGGAAAACCTTACCTTTATTTTTATTAATCAATTAAATTAAATCAAATGTCAAAATCAGAACAAATGTTTGCCGAGCAGAGATGCTCAGATTCTCAAGGTGATACTCTAAATGAATTTTTAGATGACCAATACCAAGAAGCAGAATTCAAAATGAATCAACTCAAAGGACACACCGAAGCTTTAGACGAACTGTTTAAATCTTGGGGAGAAATCTTTGGAACAAAAAAAATCTAATGAAGCATAAAATTTTTAATAATTATGTAGACGAAGTCAGTCACATATTTGGAATAGATAAAGAAATGCTATTCACTAAAAACAAAAGGCGAGACATAGTGAGTGCTAGGTATCTAGTGTACTACCTGTGTAGTCTTAGACCAATGAGTCTAGTTAACATTGGAGACTTTATGATGGAGAACGGATATAGCATCAAGCATTCCACAATCCATTATGGAGTTGACAGAGTAAAACAAAGAATACTAACCGATAAAGATTGGAAAGAATCTGTAGAAGCAATACTAAATGAAGTATAAACTAAGCGAAATATTTAACGAAGCAACCCAAGACACCTATGCCATAACCCTAGACGGGAGTGACTATGAATCAAGATTGGTGTACGGAGTTAAGATTATTCGTGATGTAAAAACTGAAAGAATAGTAATCATAAACACAACAAGAGGCGGTGACTATTATGCGCCAATAGACAATGAGGCTTTACAAGTTTTTCTGAGAAAAGGATGGAGAATGGGTGTCTATGCACTATCTTTGTCTAATTACCGTTCAAAACTAGACCTCATTGAAGGACGTATTAAAGACGAAATGAACGGTAGAGCAAGCGCAAAACAAATAGGTTTGCTCAAGAGTCAAAGAGACCGAATTCTAAGTAGGTATAGTGAAATCAATTTTAAATTAAATAAATTAAATCAAATCAATTATGGCAACAACAAAAAAGGAAAAGGTTCAATCGACCTTTGAAAAATTATCAGCAGTAAACGTAAACAAGTACGTTGAAAAGAAAAACAATCTAACTTATTTATCTTGGGCATATGCTTGGGGAGAGACTAAAAGAGTTTGTCCCGATGCAACTTACCGTATTGGTGAGACTGAGTACGATGAGTCTCTTGGCTTTATGTGTCACACAGAGGTGACTATTGAGGGAGAAACTTTAGAGATGTGGTTACCTGTTATGGACGGAGCAAACAAGTCTATGAAGAAGGTAAACTACACCTACACAACTAGATACGGAGAGAAAGAGGTAGCACCTGCTACAACCTTCGACATCAACAAGACAATAATGAGATGCTTAGTTAAAAACTTAGCGATGTTTGGAATGGGAATCTACATCTATGCAGGTGAGGATATGCCAACAACAGAAGACCCAAAGGCGGTAGCGGTAATTAAACCTGCTCCTGCTAAAGAATCTAAAGTTACTAAAGATACGTTAGATGACAAGCACGTTAAGTGGGAGGCTTTAAAGAAGTTTTGTGTTGAAAACAAAGTCTTAGGTTACAAAAGACTTACAGACAAAATTGGGTTAAGTTATATCATTAGTCCTATGGCACTTAATGAAATCAAAAACATCATTAAGTAATGCAGAGTGTTATAGACACACTAAGAGATGACGAACAATACTACGGTAAGTTCGGGCAACAGTACCTATCCAACTCGGACATAGGTACGTTGCTTTCTAATCCTATGAACTTTAGGAAACCTCAAGCGGACAACATTAACTTTCATAAAGGAAGATACTTTCACCAACTTATATTAGAGCCTGCAAAGGCTGAAGAGACAGAGTTTATTGACATCGGTTCTAGGAATACCAAAGCGTATAAAGAAATGATTGCTACACATAAGCAGGAAATCGTTATGCTAGAGAAGGAAGGTCAAGAAATTAGAGATTGCGTGTCAGCAATGATGCAGAACTTCTCTTTCTTTGAGGGTGTAAGACAGGAAGGATGTGAGTATGAAGTCCCTGCAATCAAAGAGATTCAAGGGATGATGTGGAAAGGAAAAGCAGACATCATTACTCCCGATAAAATTATTGATTTGAAGAGTACTTCTGACATCTCTAAGTTTAAGTACTCGGCACGCAAGTATAATTATGATAGCCAATGCTACATCTACCAAGAATTATTTGGTAAGCCATTAGTATTTTATGTAGTGGATAAGTTAACTAAGATGCTAGGCATCTATCACCCCTCAGCAGATTTTATCGAGAGAGGTAGAAACAAAGTTACTGAAGCCATTAAAGTACATAAGAAGTTCTTTGGTGCTGATGCTGAGTTGGACATAAACGAATACTTTATCAATGAGTTACTTTAAAAAACTGATTACCTGTATGGGTATAATCAAAAGAAATCGAGTGTTGTGGTTGGAAGTTCCGATGGACTGCGACTCTCGTGAAAGAAAAGATTTAATTATCCTTTCAACAATCGATACATTGGAACAACAAATTAAAATCAATTAGTAAAATGGAAAATCAAAAACCAAAAGTGTTCGCAGACGGATTCAGTTTCAAGCGTAACGACAATGCTCCCGAATTTGTAGTGGGCAGACAATCAATCAAGGTAGACGAAGCAATGACTTTTCTACAAACACACCAAAAGAATGGATGGGTCAACATTGACATCAAGCGTTCGCAGAAAGGAACTTACTACTGTGAGTTAGATACTTGGGAAGCTAAACCTCAAGGAGGAAATGCACCTGCACCTGTTAAAGCTGCACCTGTACTCTTAGAGAATACAGAGCCTGACCTACCTTTCTAAACTAAAGGAAACCAATTGTAAAAGGGTGGGTATTTTCTCACCCTTTTTTTGGCTCCTGTCAAGTGTTAAATATTTTTCTGTATTTACTACTACTACTATTTAATATATATTTCTTTTCTTTACCTATTATAAAGAAAAAATCAACATAATCAACATTAGTACTGACTATCAATCAGTTAGCTAAATCAAATCAACATTAAATCGACATATTTATGACATCAAGAGTAACATTATTCAAGAACATCAAGGAAACAGAGGCTCCATTCTACAGAGAAGTTGATGTTGTTCTACAGAGAATCAAAGAGGGTGCATCTAAGCACCTAGTAAAAACAATCAGAGTAACCAAGGATAAAGCAGAGCGTAACGAACTTAAGAAAAAGCTACCTGCTATTTGTTTTAGTGGGATATTTAATAAGAGATTGGACTCAGCAATTAGCGAGCATTCAGGTATTATATGTTTGGACTTCGATGGATACGAAAAGAAAAAGATTCTTTTAGAACATAAAGAGAAGCTTACAAAAGATAACTATGTGTATTCGGTATTCATTTCACCTTCGGGTAATGGATTGAAAGCATTGGTTAAGATACCTGCAATCGCAGACAACCACGTTAACTACTTCAATTCACTTCAGAAGTACTTTGACTCCACATACTTCGATAAGATGTGTAAGAACGTCTCTAGGGTATGTTACGAGTCATATGACCCGTTAATACATATCAATGAGAACTCAGTTCTTTGGGACACAATAGCTGAGACTGAGTACATAGAGGTTGTAAAGCATCGTGATGCTCCAACCATTCCAATCACCGATGAAAACAAGGTAGTTGATATATTAGTAAAGTGGTGGGTGAAAAAATTTCCAATGACTTCGGGTCAAAGGAATCAAAATGTTTTTGTTCTTGCTATGGCATTCAACGACTACGGTGTGAATAAATCTTTAGCAGGATATGTCTTAAACCAATATGCATCTAAAGACTTTAGCCTATCAGAGATTTCTAGGACTATCGACTCAGCGTATGCGCATACATCCAATCACGGAACGAAGTACTACGAGGATGAAGAAAGGTTGACTACAATAAAGAATAAACTTAGAAGAGGAGTTTCAAAAAAGGAAATCCGTCATCAGCTAAATGAGTCAGGTGTTGATGGCGAAGTAATAGAGCAGGTAATCAATAAGATAGAAGACGAAAACTCTAAGCAAACTTTTTGGGAAAAGAATGAGAAGGGTACTATTAAGATAGTTCACTATAGCTTTAAGAAATTCCTAGAGGACAACGGATTCTATAAGTACTGTCCTGAAGGTGGAAAGAACTACGTTTTTGTTAAGGTAACTAACAACTTAATTGACCATACTTCTGAAAAAGAAATCAAAGATTTTATACTGAATCACTTAATAGAATTGGATGACCTCAGCATATACAATTACTTTGCTGATAACGTTAGGTTCTTTAGAGAAGACTTCTTATGCCTGCTATCTACAATAGACATATACTTTATTGAGGACAGTAAGGAAGCTGCCTACCTATACTATCAGAACTGTGCAGTTAAGATTACTAAAGATAAGATTGAAGCAATTGATTACATAGACTTAGGTGGTTACGTTTGGAAAGACCATATCATTACTAGAAAATTTAAAGAGTGTGAGGATGTAACCTGTGACTACAAAACTTTCATAGCAAACATATGCGCAAACGATGAGCAAAGAATTAGAACAATGGAATCTACTATTGGATTTATGATGCACGGTCATAAAAGTTTAAGCTATTGTCCTGCGGTAATATTAAATGACGAAGTTATATCAGACAACCCTGAAGGAGGGACAGGCAAGGGACTTTTTATGAATGCTTTAAGTCAAATGAAAAAGGTAATTGTTATTGACGGTAAGCAGTTTGCTTTTGAGAAATCATTTCCATATCAATTAGTATCAGCAGATACACAGATACTTTGCTTCGATGATGTGAAGAAACACTTTGACTTTGAAAGATTATTCTCAGTAGTAACTGAAGGTCTACAGTTAGAAAAGAAAAACAAGGATGCCATTAAGATACCATTCTCAAAGTCTCCTAAGATAGCAATCACTACGAACTATGCCATAAAGGGTACAGGTAACTCGTTTGCTAGGAGAAAGTGGGAGGTAGAACTTCACCCTGCATACAGTAAAAACTTTACACCTCTTGATGAGTTTGGAAAACATTTCTTTGCTGATTGGAACGAAGGTGAGTGGTGTGTGTTTGATAATTATATGACTGCTTGTCTTCAAGATTACTTAGCAACAGGATTGATTAAGAGTAAGTTTGTTAACGTTAATATTCGTCAGCTATCTGCTGAAACATCTCACGAATTTATTGAGTGGTGTGGATTGGTTCAAGGTCACGGAAAGAATGACAAGTTAGAAGTTGGATATAAGTTAGTGATGCAAGACTTATACTTTGATTTTATATCTGAGTATCCTGATTACGCTCCTAAAGCTAAGATGACTATCAGTAGAACTGCTTTCTATAAGTGGTTGGTAGCTTACGCACAATTTTCTACAGGTCAAGCACCTGAAGAGGGTAGAGATATGCAAGGAAGATGGTTCAGAATCATAACTAAACCTACACAATCTATAGACGTATGACACAAATAGAAATTTTAGAAATTGCTTTTGATAATTCATATAAGGTAATCATATTGGATTATGATTGGGAAGAAATAATGGACGAAGAACATCCGTTCTTTGCTCACAATCCGGCAAGACTTGTCCCTAGAAAAGAAAATGTACAGGCATTATTATCTCACTTTAAATTAAAAGAACAGTATAGAAAATGTCAAGCACTACACAATTACATAATAGCAATGTCATAGAAAGAACATCAGGATACTCAGACGAGATGATGTATAGAGCCTGCAAAACCACGCACGATATAGTTTTTAAAACAGAAGATGTGAAGGTGGGCAGAGGTAAGAACTCTAAAGTTATACAACGTAGAAAGTATAATTTCACAGAGGATATAGAGACTAGAACAATTGAAAGTTTAAAATACTATAAAGACAGAATGAAACGTGAATCTAAAATTAAATACAGAGACTATCAGAAAAAAATAATAGTACAAGGAGCAGAGGTAGTACTTTTAAATCGCTTCTTATACCTAGCAATGGAAGTTAGAACAGGTAAGACCCTGACAAGTATGGGTATTGCCAAGCTTATGAACTGTAAAAAAGTTTTGTTTCTTACAAAGAAGAAAGCTATTAGCAGTATAGAAAGTGATTACGAATTATTATATCCTGACTTTGAATTGACTGTAATAAACTACGAGTCATTACACAAGGTTGAAGATGTTTCTTCATATGATATGCTAGTACTAGACGAGGCACATTCAATGGGTGCGTTTCCAAAACCTAGCAAGAGAGCGAAGCAGGTAAGGGATATAATAAGTAAGAACAATCCATATGTTATACTGCTATCAGGTACACCAACTCCTGAGTCATACAGTCAGATGTATCATCAGGTGTGGGGAATTAAGACCAACCCATTTAAAGAGTTCATTAACTTTTATAAGTTCTCTAAGAAGTTTGTTAACGTTAAGCAACGTAAGATAAATGGTATGATGATGAACGATTATAAAGATGGAATGATAAGCATACTATCAGAGATGAATAAGTATACCATATCATATACTCAGAAGCAAGCAGGATTTAAGGTTGACACAAGGGAGCATACACTTAAGGTTCCAATGAGTGAGTTAACATACAAGCTAACTGCTAGATTAAAAAAAGATTTAGTAATTGAGGGTAAGGATGAAACCATATTAGGTGACACACCTGTTAAGCTAATGATGAAGCTACATCAAATGTTTTCAGGAACCGTTAAGTTTGAGTCAGGTAAGTCTACCATATTAGATTTAACTAAAGCGGAATTTATTCACGATAACTTTGGAGATGCAAAGGTTGGAATATTCTATAAGTTTAAAGAAGAACTAAAAGCATTGAAGCAAGTTTATGGAGACCAACTGTGTACCGAATTAAGTACGTTTGAAAGTACAGATAAGTCAATAGCTTTACAGATTGTATCAGGTCGTGAGGGTATATCCTTACGACAAGCTGAGGCACTTGTATATTATAACATAGACTTTAGTGCTACAAGTTATTGGCAGTCAAGAGATAGGATGACAACCAAAGAAAGGTTAGAGTCAGATGTGTATTGGGTATTCTCTGAAGGAGGAATAGAAGAGGACATATACAAAGCCGTTAGTAAGAAAAAAGATTTTACTGTTAATCACTTTAAACAACTATACAAATGAGATTCGAAAACGATAATGATTTAAAGAGAGAGGTAAAAGCTATTGCTTTATTTTGCAAAAAGTTTTTAGCAAAGTGGACTAAGCTTGGTGAGAATGACATAGACTTTAAGGTTACACGAGGAAGTAAAGTTTGTTACGTTGAGGTTAAAGGAAGGAATAGAAATTTAGATAATGCCTATCCATTACCAATAGCTGCAAGAAAAATGGTTAAGCTTTGTGATAAAAAAATGCCGGGCATTATAATATGGGATTGTTTTGATGGGATAATCTATGCCAATGTTAATGACATTGAAGGTACTTGTCGCATAGGTGGAAGAAAAGCACGAGAAGGTTCTTACAATGATATAGAATGTATGTTATATTTTAATAAACAAACGAATCTTTTTGAAGTAAAAAAGGATTTGTTACCTTAGCAAATGACCGAACAACAGATACAAAGCAAAAGAATAAAACAGTTAGAGGCTGAGGGATACTATGTTTTAAAATTAGTTAAGACAAATAAGAATGGAATCCCTGACATACTTGCAATCCCCCCTGATTCAGATGTAATATTTAGCGAGGTCAAGACACCAACAGGGAAGGTATCTAAACTACAGGAATATAGACTAAAAGAATTAGATGGTTATGGATTCAGAACAGAAATTTACAGAGGTTAAAGAGACCTATGAAATAGACGATTGGTTTTACTCTCAACTTGGAAATTATAATAGACACAAACAGACAAATATTATTGGACAATTTCTTTCAGTTATAAGAATGCTACCATCAGAGGACGAATGGACTCAAGAAACTGCAGGTGTTATCAAGGGAAAGGAACCATTCTTTTTTGTAGTAGAATATTTAAAAGAACAAAATCAAATCACAATATTAGTAGACCTTCACGAAATAGAAGTGGACGAATACTTAGACTTTATATCAAATAAAAAATCAATTAAATCATATCACGATGGAACAGAAAATAGAAATGCTAATGAAGAGTCATCAAGAGTTCAACTTTTTAAAGAGGATAATTAAGGATGTACTTGGAATCAATGTAGAAAAAAACAGGAGTAGACTTAGGGAAGTAGTAAATGCTAAGATGATTTATGCTAGTATTCTAAGCAATAGAGGATACGGATGTAGTGCTATAGGTAAATCACTTGGTATGAATCACGCAACAATACTTCACTACAATAAGAACTTTAGGTTCTATAAAAAAACTGACAGTAACTTACGCTACAACGTTGGTTTGATTGAGTCAGAGTATGATTCTGAGTTCACAACAACTTCAGAATTAACAGTAGAGGAAATAAAAAAAGAACTTTTATCATTGAGGGTTGAAAATAAATCACTAAATTCGAGTGTCTCTAAGCTAGAAAAAGATTATAAAAAGCTTCAAGTACAAGAAGATATGTTTGGAAACAATAGGATGAGTGAGATTTTTAAGATGGTACGTCAGCGAACTAGAATAGGAAGTGAAGATGAACTACTAAAGAAATTAAACATATTTTACAATGGAGTATACTAACAAAGACATAGAAAAAATAGTTGGGTTTAAGTCTTGGAGCAATGACAGAAAGTACAATACCCTTTTAGAAATTGATTGCATTCAGTATTGCAATATGGGAATTGATTCTACTCAGGCAGAGAAACAACACGTTAGAAGTATGTCTCGTAAAATATATACCGCTATTAAAAAATTTAATCCATCAGCAGGAGAAACCTTTCTTAGAAGTATGGATTTAAAAAACAAATAAAAAAAATGCAGGAGTCGTCATCTTATGACAAAGAACGTATATCACACATCAATCACTTGATGGAAAATATAAATGACTCCTCTTCACAAATATATGAATCATTAGTTGACCGAGAATTTAGTGTATTAAAAGTTGAATGCGATAAACTTATATCTATATTAAAAGATATCTCATCCTCGGTTGAAGATGATATATGATGGTCAGATTAAAAGTGAAAAGCAATTATATCATTTCTTAAAACAGAATTTTATTATTGACTTAGAGAAAACAACATTAACTACCTCTCGGTACGATTGTTTTTCTACTCAGTATAATTTAGATATTGAGTTAAAGTGTAGGCGAACACATTACGATGACCTTATTATTGAAAAAGGAAAGTACGATGCCTTAATGAAAAGGTCTGTAGATTTTGGAACCATACCTGTATACGTTAACTCAACACCCAAAGGTGTGTGGGCATTTTATATTGCAGAGTTTAATATGCATTGGCAGGTAAAGTCATTACCAATAACAACAGACTTTGGTAAAAGATTTCACATACCTAAAGACATAAGTTACTTTTCTGTAAGCGAAGGCATAGACCTAACTAAATTATAAATCATTTCTTCTTCACTCTCTTTGGATGCAGCCTATCAGGTAAATAGTTTTTCTCATAAGTCTTGCTCCATTCCTCAGCTAACTTAGGTTTGTTGGCATACATCCACGCTTTCTGTGCTTTACTTTTAAATGGCATAGGCTAGTTGTTAAATCTTTCTCGTTGTCTTTCTTCCTCTCTTAGTTTTCTTTCTGCATCTCTCTCAGAGTTTCCTCTGCTTTTATTTCTCTCAGCATCTTGTCTATCTCGTTCACCGTATCTCTCCTCATATCCTGCAGGGTTATACTTTTTAAACGCTCTCTTATCTGCTGCTGACATACCACTATTAATTGTGGGTTTCTTCTCGGTTGATTTCTTTTTAACTCCGTATCCCGGTCTATAAGATGGTGATATACCTAACAACTCAAA
>TARA_R110001583_G_scaffold186189_3_pt1 | contig 11012 bp, 12 predicted proteins | sample TARA_R110001583 | Tara Oceans TARA_R110001583 (sample SAMEA4398432) | marine metagenome | biome: Polar Biome; feature: [MES] marine water layer (ENVO:01000295) within the mesopelagic zone...; material: water (ENVO:00002006), including particulate matter (ENVO:01000060) such... | reverse complement strand
CACTGGCCCACAGGACAACCACAATCCGCACATTCACAAGGTTGATTGTCATTGTCAGGCGATACCTGACTCGGCATGGCCATATGCCCGGCATGAGCAGCATTAACTTGTTTATCCAACTCAGGCGAAGAAGATGAGGGCATATCCATTGATTGGCACACATGCGCAGCAAGAGACGGCATCACTGCTGTTTGCAGCAGCAATACCATCAAAACCAGCTGTAGGAGTGCGCGTTTTTTCATCAATAATATTCATTTAATAAGGATAGGGGTAATATTGGCATCTTATTCAAAGAGATCACTGTTCTGGATCAACTTTTGTTTACTTAGGGTGGATTTCTAGGAATGTTTATTGTCCATTTGCTACAGTGCAAAGCTGTGGCTAGCAATACGTTTCGAACTTTTGCACAATAACGAACTAACTTGATACACATATGTATCATGACAGTCCCCCCTAAATCTATCGCTTCAAACAGATTAAAAATCAGCCAACTTACCAGGATCTACAAGCACACTTAAGGCGTTTTCACCAAGAACATAGGTGTTAGTGTACTCTACGGCTTGTTGCTCTGCTGAAGCTGGCTGCCCCCTAATATTCACTAACACGTTGACAGCGGTAGCCTGCATGTCATCAGAAACCAGGCGTCCTTTTAGCCCAGGTTCATTCATCGCAACTTGTCGGACCCATTGCAACTTATCTTCAGTCAACGTGTCAGGGTCCAAGACCAAGTCTTCCACAATCAGCTCATCCTCCTGCGCTCGTGAATATTGAAAATTTGAGTTAGAATCAACGCGATATGAGAAAGGCATTTGCCAGGATTTATTGCTCAGTTCAAAAACCGCCTTAAGGCTTTGTGCATCGAATACTGTCCGGGACTAATAAGAACAATATATTGTCACTGCTACCAAAGGTGTCTTGTATACGATCAAATACAAGCCGCTGCGGATCGTCCGCCTCAAAGAACTCTCGATAATCGAATTTGAATTGTAATTGGCCAATGCCGCTGCTAAGCAGAATCCAAATAACGATGAGAAACGCCAGGCATAACCATGGTCGTTTTGCTAACAACTTGACCCAGGCTACACTCGTTATTTGTATTTTCCTTTTGTTTCAGCTACCACTATTGCATCGCTGGATCCAGGTTCGCCGATACTATCCTGACGTAGTGGCCCCTTATAGTTTTGTACCAGCCAGGGTATGGCAATGGAGGCAGTCAATGAGGTTACCAATACCATTATTATCAACACCAATAAGGTGGAATGCTGTAAATGCCCCTGCTGGAAACCAATACTGGCGACAATAAGCCCCACTTCTCCTCGTGGTAACAGTGCCACACCCATTATCCATTTTTCTCGTCGGCTAATAAAATTCTTGAGTATCCAGGGACTCATCAATTTACCAATAAATGCAGCAGTTAAAACCAAAGCAAGGAGTGAAGCAGAGTGCCAGTTCACGTTTGACAATTGTGTGATTTGCATACCAATGCTAAGAAAAAAGGCGGGAGCCAAATACCCTGAGAGCCGATCAAATATAACGACATCAGGTTGTTTACAGGAGGTTTTTGTATAGGCCAGGATAGCCCCACACAAAAAACCGCCAATGGCAGCAGACATGCCCAATTCATGCGTTATCCAGGATGTACCCGCTATTAATGAAACAATGAATGTGAGCCGTATAATGCGATGCTCTCTGAGCAGTGTTTGTTTTGACAGCCCCTTCCACAGCAGATGAATGGTAATACACAATACTGCCAGAGATACGGATCCTTTTGAAAGTGAAAAGAAAAAACTGGAAATACCGGAGCCCTGAGATGACAAGCCTATATGAAGTGCAGACAGCAGGTATAATGCCAGGATATCGTCAATTACAGCGGCTGCCAGGAGGATTTGTCCTAGTTTTGTGTTGAGGATCTTTGCTTTGCTAAGCAAAGGAACACTAAAACCAATACTGGTTGCAGCAAGCGCGACGCCCACGTACAGTGCTTCTTCAGGTCTTTGTGTGATTGAAAATGTTGCGACTGCACCTAAAAGCAAGCTCATAGATATGCCTACAAGGCCTACAATGAGACCCGGGCGAATGGCTTTTATGAAGTAGCGCCACCGAATCTCGAAACCCGCTGAAAACAATATAAATACCACAATGATTTCGGTTAGCAATTTTTCAAACTGGTCAAATTTAATGAGTTCTAAGCCAACCGGACCAAAAGCCATACCCACCAGGATGAGAATCGCTGGTGCGGGGATCCGGATTTTTTCCATTGCAGGCAAAAGCGCTACCATCAATAGACTCATTATCACCCACAACAGACTGTTCCACATGGTTGGTTACCTCATCGCAACGTGGTCAGAATCCATTATTAAAAAAGGATCCGACTAAATGGTTTAAAAACCTGAGAGTCGTTTGACTCTCTCAACTATTTTTTTAAGGTACTGCGGTAAACGAAGGCGATGACTAAATATACCCGTCATCCCCACGAGCAACGTGGATGTAATGGCGATACTATTTAACAGCATATTTTATACCCCATAATATTAGTGATGTTTGTACCAACCAGCTCGCTTGATATCGTTCCAAGACGTACTTTGATGACATGCATAACATTCTTCTACCTTGGCGTTATGCTCGCCCGCGACTGTTACAGAAATCATTTTAAAATGTTGCATATAATGACTAGGGGGTGCCTCATGGCACTGGTTGCAATCCATCGAACGGTTCGATGGGTGAATAAATTCAGGTAGAGACCACTGAACAGTACTATGACACTGGACACAATCGTCACCAAACAACCCGAAATGGCGATCATCGTTGCTATGGCATCCTGAGCAACTCAGCAGCGCTTCTTTTGATGACGCATCTGGATGCACGAACAGTGGGTCTGTTCTTTTTCCGTTGTTCAATAAGCTTTGCAGTAAGCTGAGTCTTGCACTTCCTTCATCAAAATCGACTGAGACATCTGGTAGCATAGCAAAACCGATATTTACTAATGCTTCGTGATCCATTGTCGAGATAGAAGCAAACTTACCTTTATGTTCTTTATGACAAGATGCACACTCAGCCACATCAGCGTGAAAAGCGCTGGGCTGACGCTGAAGAATGTGGCTATCGTTGGCATGGCAAGTAACACATTTATCTCGTGTTACGCCAGTTATGGGGGTGTGGCAGCCCAAACAATCTGTTTCCATGAAAGCATGAGCGTCGCTCAAATCTCCGGGACTTACCATGCGTTCCCAATTGATGTCAGGAATTGATTCAGGGGAATGAACAAAGTGGCTTATAAGCGCAACAGACACAATTAGCGCCATAGCTATCCAAAAAAACGTTTTCATAACCACCTCAAGCCAAAGTAAATTTCTGTGCTGATATGAAAAACCAACAACACATACAAAATAAGCGAAATAGTGATGTGAAACTTCAACCACCGTTTAAACCAAAGTTTAGCGGTGTCATGGATCTTGATGCTGTAATCTACGTCGGACAAACTGTCGATTAGTCGAAGAACATTACGCTCATAAGATCGAGAAGAAGAACGGTCACCAAAAACTGTTGTAATAGCGGGTATTAAAGTTCGATGGCCACTCGACAAACTGCGTATGCGTGTTGAACAAACACGATTCCTAAGTTCCTGCTTAGCGACTTCCAATCTTAAATTTAATTCTTCTTTGAGCGCTTTTTTGTCTCGTAGCTCAGATGAAATTAAACTAAGTATATATCTACCTATAAATCCACTTATAACCACAATAAGCATCAGAAAGACCAGCGTTATCCCTACAAAACTGTCAAATTTATGGGCACTATGCAGTAATCCTAATATTGGCCCTACTACACCCGCGTATATGTGTAAAAGAAGCAACGTTGGCATAGAAACGCGTTTTGTTACCCATGTTTTTAATGGCTTGACCCGCTTAATAATAAGATAGAATAGTGGCCAAAACATAAAGAACGCTGCCACAATACCTATCATGCTGCCGTTGAAGCTACCAGGGAAGTTGGGATCGCGATGCCAAACAAACCCTCCCCATAGCAGCAGCATCAAACAAACGAGCGTTGTTACAATATTGCGCTCTTGATTATTCATAAAGTCATGCCTCGACTACCACCGAAGTTTTAGGAATGGACTGGCAAGCCAGAACGTATCCCTGTCGCTTGTCGTCTTCTTCCAACCCATCGTCAACGTCCATATCAACAACGCCTTCAAGAAGTTTTATTTTACAGCTTCCACAGGTTCCCGAGCGACATGAACTCTCTATTTCCACGTCTAGCGCTTCAGCAACATCCAGGACAGTCTCGTCTTGTTGCGCAATGGCTTTTTTCTGTGACTTCGCGAAACGGATTTCGAAGCCAGATTGAGCACTCGATTTGTTACTTTCAGGGATATCACTTGGCTTCTTTTTGGGAGGGGCTGAGCCAAATGCTTCGGTTTTAACTCTAGCTGGCGCCATGCCAAGTGTTACCAGCGTTTGTGTCATTGCCTCCATCATGGCAGGCGGTCCGCATATGTGCGCCGTTTTTGCAGGCAAGTTAGGTACAAAATCACTTATAAGCTGTGATGTTAATCGACCTTGGGGCCCCATCCATGAGGTGCCTTCTGCGCGTGTCATACTTACCAGAACATGGAGATTTTTATGCCGTGCTTGCAGGTACTGAAGTTCTCGCTCAAATATAAAATCATTGGAAGAACGAGTGCAGAAAAGGAAATAGATATTCCCTTCCCAACAACGAGCAGTTAAATATCGCACCGCACTCATCATTGGCGTAATGCCAACCCCACCAGATATCAATACGACGCTATCTTCACCGCTACCGTTAAAATAGAACTTCCCACTCGGTGCTTTGATTGTAAGTTCATCTCCGACTGACACTTGGTCATGCATAAACCTCGACACAACACCCTGCTCTTCCCGCTTGATCGTCACTTCAAAATAATCCCTCTCCGTTGGAGACGAAGCGATAGTGTACGAACGTTTTGTCACTTTAGCTTGATTGGGAATAGATAAACTAAAAGTGACAAATTGACCAGGCTCATAGTTGAAAGGTAAGTTGCTGCCATCGGTAGCTGCTAAACGAAATGTTTTAACATCGTGAGTTTCACTAAAGATCCCAATTACTTTAACATTCCCACTGAAAACAGCTTTTTTACTCACCGTCGTTTGTATCGCATTACTGCTAGGTGGCTCTGGAGCAAGTGGGCTAGCCGTTGAGTTATCAATTACATTACGTAAACTATTCTCGGAATTTGCAGCCCTTGTAGCGGGGGTTAACTGACTTTGCGGTGATTCGCTTTCGAGCTCTTTCAGCAAAGCTCCAGCTCTTCGCATCTTGAACCCATACATCCATAGCATAGCGCCAATAAAAAAGAAGAGAATAAGCATTACACCTGCGTGAATTGGCGATATGCCAAAAATTAAAGGGGTATCCGATCCCTGACTCGTGGGTAGTAAGTTCATCTGATTCTTAAACCAAGACAGAGCTACTCTTCGCGGCTCCTGATCTTCTGCAATAGCACGCTTGGCAGCCAGACCACTGTCATATTGGCTTAGACCTTGTTCAATAAGCGTAATTGCCGACTGCATTTCAGAAAAATCTTGACGACCATCAGCAACAGCTAGTGCAGTAAATCCATTTATCATAAGTTGATTGCCAGTTAGCATCCTATCGATTGCCTTCTCCAGCACTTCCTGCTTTTTTTCGGCAGAAAAAAGCGTTAAACGCATCAGTGATGGGTATAGATCTTTGGGTTTTGGGGCGCCCATTTTCTCCATCATGATGCCCATCCCTTTAGCCATTCCATCGCCTATACCGGGACCCATGCCAGGACTCATACTGGGGCCCATTCCATTACCTAAACCGGGACCCATGCCAGGACTCATACTGGGGCCCATTCCTGCTGCATTCCCCTCCGAATTTGTTGTATCCTTCTGGTTATTACTTGAGGTGTTTGCAGATGTTTGGGATACTGGCATTGCTTGATTGTATATATCAGGATGATGGCTTTCGTGCTCTTCTTGTGATTGCTGGGCAACGGCTGAGAAAGCAACAAGAAAAAACATACAATGTAAAAAAACATTTTGAGCCCAGGATTGTTTTTTATTCACCGCTACTTTCACTACCATTGGTACTTCATCCTTGAACAGCATTAGTCATTCCAATATTTATTAAATCATTAACTTGTTCCACAGACAGAAGCTCAATGGCATTACCAACTAGCTTGATAAAAGCGAGGCGTAGCGAAGAATTAATTGTTTCTATCTCAGAAACAGTCTGTTTTATCTGGATCCAATTGGGTTTACCTAAAGACGTCAACTGCCAAAGCTTTGTCTCAAGTTCTTCTCGGGTGCTAACGTTTTCACTTTGATAATCTAGCCAATTGTTTTTGATACCCTTAAGTTTAGCTATTTGAGTGGCATTCAAAGAAAGATGTTCTTTTTGATCCAAGAAAAAATCTATTTCTCCGAGGTGGTATATATGAGGTGCATTTTTGTAACCAGGCAACACTTCGGAATTGTCGAGCGATTGATGATCATTTTGAGTTGGTTTTGCTCCCATCATGGACTGGTCACCCATCATCATCTTGCACATTTTTCCCATACACGTCCCCATGGGCATCATGCTTTTCATAGTGCCCAGCTTAGACATCCCCATTTTCATTCCCGGAGAATCTGAATTCTTGGATTTCCCTTTAGACATTGTCATGTTCATGTCATTTTTTGATACAGCCGCTACGTTGCTATCCAATTGCTGCATCTGGGAGACACTAACTGTGCCTTTATCTGTCGTTGTTAACATCGGTTGCTGAGTGCCTCCAGATTGACCTTTCTGCAAATTGTCATTCATTTGCATAAGGGCAGACTGGATCGGGTCGAAATCAGCTGGCCCCTGTTTGTTTTCTGAAGAATCATTCTTTTGAACTAACTTTGAATTCACTTGTTGTTTTGTCCCCGCCTGTGCTGACAGAGCCGACGGAGCACACGAAGTAACGAAAGGGATCAGCAAAGCAAAGAGCAGTTGGGTATACTTCTTTAACATAATAGCCTCTGAATATTCCTTCATTTTTTCACCCCTGGATTCGCAGTAAACGTTACTTTAAGCACTTAATCCCTGTTGAATTCAACCATGTCATATCTGATCAAATCACCGGCCACAACAATCGCTTCAGCAAAGTGCTTGTCTTTCTTTTCACCCAGACGTATTTTGCCGACAAACTCTCTTGTATAACCTGATTCGCCTTCAGTGGTTACACTAGCGTCATAAGCCGTCCGATATACGTTAAATACAGAATGTTCTTTCAAGCTATCGGTATCTGAGACACAAACAAGCACTTCTTGATCATCAATAGCAACAATTTGTCCGCTCATGATGTAGTCGTGGTAAACCTGACTTGCACATCCACTTAAAAAGACAAGGGATAATGTAATTATTATTAACGCCCTAACTGCATATTTCATATTTTGTTCCTTCGCAATATTAACTTAATTTACTGATTGATCTTGAGAGGATGAGACGCTTGCGTGCACCTGTCATAGACTCACAGGAGCACGGATTTTAAGTGTCTTTATCCACAAAATGATTAACTTATTTTTTGTGCTCGTGAACCATTTTACTTTCCTCTACTGTATGCCCCATTACTTGTTCCATCATTTGCTGCATCATCATTAAGCGTTCTTCCATCATTTCCATATTTTGTTCGGGCGGCATAGCTTTTGACTTTTTCATTTTGTCCATTTTGTCCATATTGTTTTTACCCATGGAGTGCCCCATGCCTTTGTTGTCGCCACGCATCATAGTCATCATATCTTCCATACTTTGGGCATGTTTGTGCAGCAATTCTTGACGTTTTTCGGGGTCGGTTTCGCTCTTAACTTCTTCGAGTAAGGTGTTCATTTTGGACATATGCTGCTGCATATTTTCCATTTTCCCTTCATCCATCATGCCCATAGACATTGGGTTTTTGTCACCATGCTGTTGTGCACTGACAACTGCTACAGGAGAGATGATCAACAATGAAGCGATCGTTAGTGATAGTAATTTTTTCATAATCTATTCCTACTTTTAATGCGCCTGATTGCGCGGTTATTAAATTGAAATTTTTGAGCTATGCCAAACCCTAAACCTGCGCATTAAACACAAGTCAAGAGTTGCAAAATCAGCTTAATTTTTTTTGTGTACATGTCTTTTTTTACTTTTCTCAGCAGTATGTCCCATCATCTGGCCCATCATTTTTTCCATCATGGCCATACGTTGGTCCAACATTTTAAGATGGGCATCGGGCGTCAAGGCATCGTGGTTTGCCATTTTTTTTGCATTATGTCCTTTGCCTTCAGGGCCGCCGTGCATCATTGCCATCATTTTTTCCATATCTTGGCCATGCTCGGCGAGCATGGCGCCACGTTTGTCCTGATCGGTTTCCTGCTTCACCTTAGCCAGTAAGGTATCCATTTCCTGCATGTGTTGTTGCATCGCTGACATCTGTTCATCCGTCAAGGCTTGCATCCCCATACCCATGTTCATTTTGTTGGTATGTTGTTCGCCATGCACTGCGACTACCGGTGCGGACAGCAAGGCTGTGATCAAAACGACTTTGTTTAATAATTTCATTACACTCTCCGTTAGTTTGATTGATGCACCATTTATGTCGTGTTAAGCCTTATTAATACGAACTAAATTTCGTGCAGTTAATTTTTTTTCCACATCATATGAGCAAGAAGAGACACTCTTGTTTGTCAATTACTGCTAAGTTCCACCATGTCATGTTTTTTTATTTCACCGCTGATAACAGTTGCCAGGGCATAGTGTTGATCCTTGATTTCTTTTAAGCGCAATTTTCCCACTGTTTCTCGTCGATAAAGCGAGTCCCCTTCCTCAGTGAAGCCATTGATAAACACCGAGCGACTAACCTCAAACTGATGTGTTGTATCTAACTCGCTAGTATCGGCTACACACACCAACACGTCGTTACCATCCACATTAACAACCTGACCACTCATCACATATTTGTGATAAATGGGGCTATTAGCACATCCGCTGACTATTGCGATTAATGCCAATATCATCAATAATTTGAGACTCACTTGCTGTAGCCGATTTTTTTCTGGCGCGGTACTGTATTGTCTTGTTTGCATTTTCACTCTCCTTTTGTTTAACTACTTTTGCCCTAGAAACCCAACTAATACGTTAATTTGTGCCGCAGTTAATGGCATCTTTGGCATTGCTGATGACGGGTTATTAAATTGGGGATCAGTCAGTTTTTTCGTAACAAATTCGCCACCCTTTTGAGCAACTACGTTATCCAGCGCGGGACCGAGCGCGCCCCCTTGCCCATTAAAACTGTGGCAGCCCTGACAGCCGAATTTTGCCATCAATGCACCACCGTCCAAGACCGGCAAGGTTGCTACATCCGCTACCTTTTTAACGGGTACACTGGATATGGTTTTAAAAAACTCCATAACCGTTTCAGTTTCCTGGCCGGTTAGGTGTGCCTTTTCGCGCATATGCGGCATGATCACTGACCATTCCTGAATTGAAAATTCCTGGATTGGCCTTGAATTATGGCAACGGGCACAATTGTTGTTAATGATCTCGGCACCACTGCCCACCTCGGCAGCAATCGCTTGAGTGAATAACGGTATTAACCCACCACTGAGTGTTAAAAGTAGTGCGCTTAAAAGATTTAATTTTTTCATTTTAATTTCCCTTAGAATCCGTAGCTGTATTGAACCGCTAGGCGTTGATCATCATCACCTTCCTCAATATCGGTGTCTTCGTAGCTAAATTTGATCACTGAGCGGGGATCCAACCAATAGTTAAGACCTGCGACCCAACGTTTTGCCTGGGAAAATTTATTGGTTTTGGCATATTCCACTACTAGTTCAGTCCCCCCTAATTGCGGCCAGATTTGGCCCGCTTGTAATACGCCTTGCAAATACCAACCATTACGCTTAAAGGCATTAATAGTTTCTTCACCGTGTTCATCTGCCTCTTCCAAGCCATCAGTTTCGGTTGAAATATACTCGCCACGTATTAGGTAATGACTGCCAATGACATTGATATCCATTCCCTGGGCGGTAATATTCAGACGTTCTTCTTCATCGTACTTTGCTGTGTAATAAGACGCGCCAACTTCAATCGCTGGTAAAAAAGCGTAGGCGATGCGCCCACCGAAGGCTTTATTTTTATTGTTATCGCCACTGGTTGCTGCAAATTCCACTTCTGGAAACGCTTCAGCGTGCTCATCGACCACCTCTTCATTCTCAGCGTGATCTTCGACTATTTCATCACCATCGACATGAGCCTCAGCGCGGGCACCGTTGGTAACGTAAAGATCTAGGAATATTTTCTGCTGGGATGAAAAATAGAAGGTTTGCTGAACGGCGATACCTACATCGCTAAGGATGGGCAACAAAGGCGTCATGGCCTGGGCGCTGCCGTGCGAACCGTATATTCCCGGTGTCCAGGGGGTACGGTTGATCCAGCTAGGGTGTAAATTGGCACTGAACTGCCCAAAGGGTAATAAAAATTTACCGGCGGTAACAGTGGTGGTATCCGTTAGAAAATAATGAATGTCGGCATATTCAAGTTCAACTTCGGTCTCTCCTGCTTCATTGAGGGAGATTTCCGTTTCCGCTTCAATATGCATTTTGTCATTCAGACTAAACAGAAATATAGGCACAAAACGCGCACTAAAGGCACTGCTATCTTGCAAATCACTCTCTTCATATTTGACATCACCATAACCGGCGATAACAAAACGTCCTTGTTCTCCTTCATCGTATGGTTGTGCCCCACTGGTGGCAGAAATAAGGCATGCAGACAAACATGACAATAATTTAATTGAGTCTTTTCTTGTTATATTGATGTGCACAGTATGTTCCTTACCGGAACGCCCGATGGCAAAACGCCAGGCCGTTAAGTAAACCAGTTTTAATTTAAGGTGTATTTTGTTGGTTATATAACCAACAGACGGATCTATCCTGTATTACCAGATGATCGGAGGGCGTAAATCGGGAGTGAGAATTCGT
>TARA_R110001583_G_scaffold168710_2_pt1 | contig 11027 bp, 9 predicted proteins | sample TARA_R110001583 | Tara Oceans TARA_R110001583 (sample SAMEA4398432) | marine metagenome | biome: Polar Biome; feature: [MES] marine water layer (ENVO:01000295) within the mesopelagic zone...; material: water (ENVO:00002006), including particulate matter (ENVO:01000060) such as...... | reverse complement strand
AGAACTCTAATTACGCATGCACCGATTTTAGGGGATGGTTACAACAGGAATTGCGAACAGTGCGAAAGTCCAACGCCAGCCGAGTGTTAAGCCAAAAAAAGGTACGGCAAGACCGGCGAGCATTCCAGCAGCCGGGATCGCAGACTGTTTGATTCCATATGCAGTTCCTTGTTTGTGGATAGAAGTCCGCTGAGCAAGATACTGGTTTACAGAGAGCTGAGAGAGGGCGTTTCCAGCACCGGCGCATCCTAGCATGAGGAGCAGCATGCCCAATGAGTTGACTCCTAAGCCGATTGTCAAAAGAGTTGCGCTTACCACCAATATTGCAAATCTCATTGTCAGGCGGGCGCCAAACCGAAACACAGCTTTCCCGGCCAGCGGTGAAATCAACGCGGCAGTGGCGAAGAAAGCCGCCGAAGTTGCCCCGAGTGCACTTACTGATATTCCTAGATCGGCACTCAACTGAACGCTGAGCGCGCCAACTAGAAACAAAGGCAAAACGGAAGCAGCTGCCATCGCAACTGCGGCTGAATTGGTGCGAAGAAAAGTATGGTCTTTAGCTTCGTTCATATTGGTTCCTGCTATAGAGAAACTTGCGACCCACTATGGTGGTTAGTCGCGCTGTATTGATTGGAGAGAACCTCAAAATATGAAATCTGCAATCGGCAAGAGATGAGATCTAATAGTTCAAAAAATATAAGCCTATCTGACATGAATGATGCAGTCGGGCAGCATGGAGCTCCTGGCCCCAGCTCTTAACACCGGCATTCAGACCTTTTTTGAGTTAAATTGCGGGAAGAGAATGAGCAGCACTCATTAAAAATGGGCTACGGCAACGAGCTTTCAAATATTGGTGTCGAGAGGTTGTGATAGACATTATCTCGTTGCCATTGTTGCTTTTCCTATTTCTTAGCTATATCGGGGCTCACGCTTCTCTAAGAACGCGTCAACTGCCTCTCTGTGGTCCGACGTCTTGTGTGCAACTGCCTGGAATACTGCCGAGAGCTCAAGCAATGTGTCTAGCCGTGTGTGCATAGCTTCACGCATTAGTCTTTTTGTCAGTCGCACTCCATGTGAGGCGTGTTGACTTATACGGAGTGCGAGTTCTTCAGCCGTTTTCAGGAGGTCTTCGTGAGGTACGACGCGGGAGACCAAATTAGAGGCAAGCGCCTCTTGCGCATCTATGACCTCACCCGTGAAGGAAAGCTCTGCAGCACGTGACATGCCAACGATCCGCGGAAGTAGCCACGCCCCTCCGTCTCCAGGGATAATACCTAATTTGATGAAACTCTCCGCGAACTTCGCCTTTTCGGATGCGATTCGTATGTCACACATACATGCCAAGTCGAGACCAGCTCCAATTGCATGGCCATTTATTGCAGCAATCACAGGCACCTCCAGGTTAAAAAGGCTGAGTGTTAACCGTTGGATGCCGCGACGATATTCTTGTCGTATATCCATCTCGGACACTTCATCCGTGGATTGCCGTTTCATTTGTCGGATATCTCCTCCGGCGGAGAACGAGGGACCATTGCCGGTCAGGATTACGCACCGAACAGTCTGATCGTCGTGAATTCGGTCTATTGCAGACAGGAACTCGGGAATAGCCGTGTTTCCTGTAAGCGGATTGCGCTGTTCCGGCTGATTCATCGTTAAAGTGACTACAGGGCCATTTTGCTCATAGATCAGAAAATCAGACATATTGAATCTCGGTATTTGTTGGGTATGGAAAACAAAGAATTCAGAATTTTTCAGAGGCTATTCAGCCTGGCTTGAGCTAGGATGATAGAACTCTGGCCATCGCTTCCGAACAAGTTCACCGTCTGCTGCATAGGCATAACAACTATCAATTTTTTTGGGACGCCCATCATCGTCTAATGTTTCAGGCTCGCCTGACCTCAATGCGCTCATCGACTGTATTGCTGTAGTGGCAAGTGGCATCAAAAGTTCCCTCAAATGCGTGCAGCTCCGCTCGCCACTCAAGCGCCTGCGTATTTCGCTGTTCCACCCGGGACCAATCCGTATTCCTTTGAGCGCTTGAAGCGCGTTACCACCCTCAGGGCAAACCTTGTATGGGGCGGCATCTGTAAAAGTGTGCACCTCATGAACGAGAAGTGTTTTATCAAACACAAGTCTCACTCCCATGTCATGAATTGCCTCGTAGGCAGGGACTGTATGGTCGGCGCTTGCAGGCGTGAAGCTGTGGGGTTTTTGGTCGGTGACTCTGCCCTCGACCTCAAAGAGCCCGTCATTGCGCTTGAACCCCCGCATATCTATGCGGCGGAAGTGCATTTCCTCTCGCTGTATCCGGGATGTGGTGCCTCTTTCAAAGGCTTGTGAGTCAGAAGTCATTCATTCTCCCGCTTATTGTCAGCGCTCCAACTAGGCATGGACTTAACTTGGCCCGCGTGAGAGCGCCATTCATTGATTGTTCTCAACTTTGGCCAGGGGGATGCAGGGTCAGAATTGGCAGATCAATTGTTATCCACAATTTTCGGACTGCATCCCATTCGTGTATGTCGTTGGGCTTTCTTTCGATTTAGTTCCCATTTAGGAATGAGCGTTCTTATATAGGTATCACTTCTAGTTGATTCTTGGAAGAGGGTCAAATTTTTTCGTTCTATCGTCACCTTTCCCCGAGAGATTTCCTCTTCAAGTTGGAGACGATGGGCGTAGCCCATTGACATCTGCAAATTTGAGGCTTAACCTAAAATCGTATATACGATCAAATGTTTCTAAATACGAACAAAAAGAGGAAGCCATGTCAGACTCTCCGGTTATCAAGAAAGAACTCGCCAAGGGCCAATTCACCGATCAGATGCTTGATGATATGCGGGCACTAATCGGCACTGAGTTGCGCACTGACAGCTGTGTAAACAACGAGTGGGCCTCGCGTTTGGCAATCCTGCGGTTCGCTGAGGGTATTGGTGACGATAACCCGCTCTGGACTGACGAGAATTACGCGACACAGTCACCTCACGGCAACTTGCTTGCGCCTCCCAGCTTTATTTTCGCGTGCCTTGGCTCTGTACAAGTGGGCTGGAGAGGTCTTGGTGGCTTTCATGCGGAAACAAAGATTAGTTTTCATCAACACATTAAAGCTGGCGACAAGATTGAAGCCCGTGTCTTCTTCGATGGTTTTGAGGGGCCTACTGAGAGCAGTTTCGGTGGTCGACGCATCAAGGACGATTTGAGGCAAGAGTATCGCAATCAGGACGGTGAACTAGCCGCCACATTTATTTGTTCTCGGATGCGCTTTGAGCGATCAGAAATGCAGAAGCGCGCCCCCGCCCGAGCTATCGAAGTACCTCATCCTTGGACCGACGAGGAAATTGCAGAAATAGAAGAAGAGGTGATGGCCGAGCATCCAAGAGGTGCAACGCCTCGGTTTTGGGAAGATGTGAATGTGGGGGATGAGATTGATACCGTCACGAAAGGGCCTATTGGTCTGACTGATGAGATCGCCTTCATAGCTGCAGGAGCGGCCCCCATACCGCGGATTTCCGCTCATGGAGTTGCACTTAAGCGGTATCGCCGTCATCCACGGTGGGCTTTTCGGGATCCTAATACCCACGCGTTAGAGCCAGTTTATTCGGTTCATTACAACGACTACGCGGCAAAACTTCAAGGCGCGCAGGCTGCATATGATGTCGGAATTCAGCGTACTTGCTGGCAAATCCATTCGCTCACTAACTGGATGGGGGACACAGGGTTCCTCACTGAAATTACCGGGCAGTATCGTGCCCATGTTTATCTTTCCGATGTAATCCGACTCGGTGGTCGTGTGGTGTCTAAGGATATTGATGAGGAAGGGCGTCATGTCGTTCATCTGACTACTTGGGCATTCAACCAGCGTGGAAAAGATGTAATGCCAGGCACAGCAACGATCGCCCTTCCATCACGCAATGACGATGAAAATAACAATCAGAAAAGTGGCGCGGAGGCTTAATAGCGATGAAAACTGATGCTTCTAACAACCAGGTTACAGCCGATCCCAAAGGTGAAAAGGTTGGTGATGTTCCATTGCCTCTCAAGGGTGTCCGCGTACTCGATTTAGGGCACGTATTCCAGGGGCCATACGCTACTTTTTTGATGGCGATGGCAGGGGCTGAAGTCATCAAGATCGAACCGCCTCATGGAGATATGTCTCGACGTAGAGGACGAGACGGGGATTACCCGTTCCGCGCGCTCAATGGGTGTAAGAAAGGAATGGTGCTTAATCTGAAAACTGAGCGTGGTCGCGAGTTGCTGCTGGATCTAGCTCGTAATGCTGATGTTCTGGTTGAGAACTTTGCGCCCGAGGTGATGCCACGGCTTGGCCTTTCCTCAGAGGTCCTTCTGAAAGCTAACCCTCGACTCATCTATGCTTCTGCCTCAGGGTTCGGTAGTTCGGGCCCTTACGCAGAAAAGCGTGCACTCGATCTGACTATTCAGGCGATGAGCGGTCTCATGAGCACTACCGGCGAGAAGGGCGGCCGCCCGCTCAAGGCTGGTGTTCCAGTCGCGGATTTCATGTCTGGAGTTCATTTGTATGGCGCGATCACAACAGCCCTCTTCGAGCGTGAGCGTACCGGCAAAGGCCGAGCCCTCGAAGTATCAATGCTCGAATCAATTTTTGCCACGCTTTTACCCTCAGCTGGCCATGCCTATGAGAGTAGTGCAGTGCCGGAACGCAGCGGTAACCGGCATGTTGCGGATTCCTACGTGCCCTTCGATACGTTTGAAGTGAGCGACGGTTGGGTCACCATAGTGTGCGCAACAGATGAACATTGGTTGAGGCTCACTGAAGCAATGAAACGCCCTGATCTACGCGAGGACCAATCGCTTAGAAACCTGCACGGACGAATCGCGCGGATTGAGGAAGTTACCGCTGAAATAACTAGCTGGACGTTGGCTCACACTCGTGAGGAGATCACCTCTATTTGTCAGCAGCACAATGTTCCTTCTGCCCCTCTCCAAAATGTGCTCGAAGTTTTAAACGATCCGCACTTACGCGCTAGGGGGTTTTTGACGGAGGTTACTACAGAGTCGGGTTCTGTGGCTCTTCCCAATAGCCCCATTCGCTATCAGGGGTCGAGCTTAAGAACGCTAACGCCTTCGCCTTCACTAGGTGAGCACACTGATGAAGTGCTTGCTGAAATCTGCGGCCTTGATACCGCCTCGATAGAAGAGTTTCGAAAGTCTGGCGTGATCTGAGCCTTCCTCAAACTACTTTGGGCACATCAAAGAAAGAGCCGATCGAGTGATCGCGGAAATACTACCAGTGCAGAGAGTATCAGACGCCAAGGGATTCTGCGGGGAGACTCCATGCTTCGCCAAACACTCCGTGCAGCAAACTGCTGATGGTGGTTCCTTTCCGCGTAAAACAACAGGAGAAACATGATGTCAGCAACAGCAGATGTTTGGGGAGACCGTATAGCCATTGAAGAAATTGATGGCGTGCCATTTCAGATGTATTCCGAGCGACCGCACCGTGTAGAAAGCTTACTTAGCTTCGCTACTCGTTGGGGCGACCGGCCTCATATCGTGCAAGATGAGCGAGAGGTCACCTTTAAAAAGCTCCGGTCCATGAGTGCCAACAAAGCTCAGAAGCTTATTGATCTTGGAGTCGAGCACGGAGACCACATTCTCCTCATTGGTTGGAACAGTCCTGAATGGATCGCCAACTTTTGGGCATGTTTGGAGACTGGCGCTGTTCCGGTTCTGGGAAACGGTTGGTGGAGTGAGAGTGAGCTCAGTGATGCGCTGAACCTCCTGCAGCCAGCACTTATCCTGGCGGATGAGCATAGTGGCAAGAAAATTCCATCCGGTTGGAAATGTGGGCCATGGGAAGCGGAAGACTACGGTGCGTCTGCCTCTCATTCGATACCGCCCGTTACACCATCAGAAGACGAAAACGAACCTGCTGTAATCATATTTACGTCTGGAACTGAAGGCCGGGCAAAGGCTGTAATTCTATCACATCGAGCTCTGTTAGCAGGGTTGCAGAAATTGTTGCACATTACTCGCCGTCTTCCACAGCAATTGGACGGTTTGCCTGCTGATGTTGGTTTGCACACTGGGCCATTGTTTCACATCGGCGGTATCCAGACCTTACTGCGAGCTATCACGATTGGCGGAACGTTAGTGATGCCAAAAGGCAAGTTTGATCCTGCCGAAGCTCTGAAGCTGATTGAGCGATATCGCGTTACACGATGGAGTGCTGTGCCAACGATGATATCTAGGTTAATTGAGCACCCTGACGTTCAGGAGAGGGATCTGAGTTCACTACGCTCCCTAACGGTTGGTGGTGCTCCCGTTCATTCTGAATTGTTGAATCGGATTCGTAGTGGTTTACCTAATGTCCAACCGCGAATCGCGACTGGCTATGGTCTAAGCGAAAACGGGGGCCAAGCAACTGCAGCTTCCGGCGCCGAAACAGCTCAGCATCCAGGATCAAGTGGTCGTCCCTTGCCCTGCGTTGAGGTTCGAATTGAGCCACGGCCCGGGCTGCCTAATGGAGAGGTGCTGGTTCGTGCGCCCACCCAAATGTCGGGGTATTTCGGAACTGACCAATCCCCGATCGACCAAGAGGGATGGCTCCACACCGGCGACCTCGGTTATATCGATGATAGCGGGCACCTTTGGATCACTGGACGGTGCAAGGATGTAATCATCCGTGGTGGAGAAAATATATCTCCAGTCGCTGTGGAGAAGGCACTCCTCGAAATCCCTGGTGTTGACGACGCCGCTGTATTCGGTCTCCCGAATCCGGACTTGGGGGAAGAAGTTATGGCTGTCGTTGTTGGAAAACAAGGTCTCACAACGGAGGATTTGCAACGAAATTTGAAGTCTTCCATGGCCTCTTTTGCTATACCCAGCCGGTGGCACATCCAGACCACGCCGCTCCCGACGAATCACGCTGGGAAGGTTGATAAAGGTGTTTTGGTTAAAAATGCAATGGAGAAATTTGCGAATGAAAGTGCGAGGGAAGAGTCGTGACTAATTCTTCTTCCATTTATTCAAACCCTCTTGATGGTGGCATGCCAGTATTCAGACATATTACTCCACCTTTGCGCCTGTTCAGTGGGTCAAATAGCTTGGAGCAGCTTAGTCGTGAGCTCAGGCGTGGAGAATGCCAACGTGCTTTGATCCTTTGTGGATCTTCGCTGGCACGTGAAGAATCGCTTATCGGCATGGTCCAGTCAGCCCTGGGTGACCGTTGTGTTGGCGTTTTTTCAGGAGTCCGTGCACATAGTCCTGTTTCTGCGGTTGAGGCTGTTGCTGAGGAGCTACTTCGTGTCAAAGCGGACTCAGTAGTGGCTGTTGGCGGCGGTTCTGCAATTGTAACGGCTCGCGCAGCGAGCATTATGGTCGCAGAGAACTGCGACCTGAAGAGACTTGCCACATGGCGCGACGAGAAAGGCGATTTAAAGAGCCCTAAGCTAATGGCGCCAAAGATGCCACAGTTTGTTGTCCCCACGACACCTACTACAGCGATTGTAAAGGCGGGTAGCGCTGTCCTGGATGAAGAAGAGCAAGATCGCCTCGCTTTGTATGATCCGAAGACACGGGCGCTGTCCGTATTCATTCATCCGAGCATGGTTGACTCTGCGCCCGCATCGTTGATTATAAGCGCAAGTCTAAATACCTTCTCGATGGCTATCGAGGGATTAACTTCTCGAATGGGCGACCCTTTGTCTGACGCGTTGCTAATGCATGCTCTTCGCCTTTTATCCATACATTTAACCAATCCCTCAGGAATTGAAAGCTCCACTGTTCGTTCTGAACTAGTACTTGCAGCCATCCTTTGCGGGCAAGGCACGGACTACACCGGCGCTGGGATTACAACTGTACTAGGCCACGCAATTGGAGGGCGCTTTGATGTCGAAAACGGAATTGTCAACGCAATCCTGCTGCCACATGTCATCAGATTTAATGCGGATGCATGTGAGGACCGTTTGCCAAAGGTGTTAAGCGCTCTCGGTGAAACGTCACATGAATGTGAGTCTATCGTTGAAAGCCTGGTTCCTTCATTTCATTCAATCTTCCAGGGGCTTGGGATTCCGAGGCGACTGCGGGACATTGGAGTAGCTCGGTCGGCATTGTCTGATATAGCGGAGAGTGCGATGGGAGATTGGTTTCTGAAAGGAAATCCGCGTCCCGTACAGAATGCTGGAGAGTTGAACAAGATCCTTGAGGAGGCGTGGTAATCCCGGGTCCTCAAAATTAATAAGAAGCTGAGATAGGCGCCGACGAAACTGGAGATACAAAATGATTGAACATAAGAAGATCTTCATTGATGGAAGTTGGGTGGATTCGGCAGCAACCGATTCTATTTTTGTTACTAACCCAGTAACTGAAGAGCAGATTGCAGCGGTCCCTAGAGGTACTGCTGCAGATGTGGAGAGCGCCACTCAGGCGGCTGCAAAGGCGTTTGTCTCCTGGTCGGAGACCCCCGTAGAAGTGCGTGCTCAGATATTCAAGAAATTGGCACGTCTGACCGAATCGCGAGCTGATGATATAACTCGTGCTATCGTCAGTGAGTTGGGTTATCCAGAACTCTGGACCCGTAAGTCTCAAACGCTAGGAGCGGTTGAGGAGCTAGAGATTATTGCCGACTGCCTTGGTGATATCACTTGGTCTGAACAGGTAGGGAATACAACTGTAAGTCGTGAACCTTCAGGGGTTGTAGGAGCGATTACTGCTTGGAATGCGCCTCTACGATCAATAATTTCGAAGGCGGGGGCTGCAATTGCGGCGGGATGTACTGTCGTTCTGAAGCCGAGTGAAGTGGCTCCCTTGAGCGCCTTTATCTTCGCTGATTTAGCCTCAGAGGCAGGCATTCCACCCGGCGTATTCAACCTCGTTTGTGGTACTGGCCCAGAGGTAGGCGAAGCGATTGCCTCCCATCCTCTGATTGACATGGTTTCTCTGACGGGTTCAGTTCGGGCCGGTCGCCGGGTTATGGAAGTGGGAGCTCAGACCATCAAGCGAGTCCACCTAGAGCTGGGCGGTAAGTCTGCGAACATTATTTTGCAAGATAGCGATTTTAAACGTGCAGTGACTGATGGTGTCGAGGATGCAATGCGCAACACTGGGCAAGCTTGCGGCGGTTTGACACGAATGCTGGTTCCGCGTGAGCGATTGAATGAGGCTGAAAAGTTGGCGGCGGAGAGAGCAGAACAGTATGTACTAGGAGATCCCTGGGATCCGGCGACTACCCTTGGCCCGGTCGCAACAGCCGCTCAGCACGATCGAGTGCGTAGATATATAGAAGTTGGCCTTGAAGAGGGGGTAAAGCTCGTCACCGGTGGGGCTGAGGCGCCTGAAGGCCTATCTCGTGGTTACTTCGTGAGACCAACGGTCTTTTCTGGTGACAATCAATGCACCCTTGCGCGGGAAGAGATCTTTGGCCCGGTCGTAGTGATTATCCCATTTGATGACGAGGACGACGCTATAAGAATAGCCAATGACTCAGACTATGGCTTGGCAGCTGGAGTTTGGTCAGGTAGTGCAGAGCATGCCCGGGTTATCGCAGCCAAATTGCGTGTTGGCAGGGTCCGCATAAACGGAGCACCACTCAACAAAAGGGGAACCCACGGTGGATTTAAGCTATCTGGCGTTGGTCGTGAGTGGGGGCGCTTTGGAATTGAAGAGTTTCTCGAACACAAGTCGGTTATCGGCTAACAACTATAAATCTATACCGGCAAAGGAGACATCGTTGTGCTGACTGTTAATGCTCGCTGCACATGCGCCCCTTACGATCCCTTTAAAGCGATTAAAATCGAACGCCGTGACCTCGGTCCCAAGGACGTTTTGATAGATATCTCTTACGTAGGCATCTGTCATTCGGACATTGACCATGCTAGAAGCGTAAGAGGAAAAACAACCTTTCCGTTAGTGCCTGGTCATGAGATCGCAGGAATCGTTTCTGCAGTTGGATCAAATGCTAACAAGTTCAAGGTAGGCGACAGGGTGGGAGTCGGCTGCATGGTTGACTCCTGCCGCTCATGCCCGAGTTGCCAGGCCGGGCTTGAATCATACTGCACTGGCAGAAGAGTAATGACTTACAACTCTTTCGACAAAGATGGCCGCCCTACTCATGGTGGGTACAGCGAGAAAATCGTTGTGGATGAGGATTTCGTCCTGAGTATCCCTGATTCCGTCCCATTGGAAAATGCTGCACCTTTATTTTGTGCTGGGATCACTTTGTACTCCCCCCTGCGGCATTGGGATGCTGGGCCGGGTAAGAAGGTCGCCATAATTGGATTCGGCGGGCTAGGACATGTAGGCGTAAAGCTTTCAAAAGCTTTTGGTGCGCACACGACAGTTCTGGAACTTTCTAATGTTAAGCGTGACGATGCTCTGCGAATGGGCGCGGATGATTACCGGGAAACAACAGATCCGGAGATTTTCAGCGAATTGGCAAACACCTTCGATCTTATAATTTCAACGGTACCTGTGAATATTGATTTGGACGCTTTTGTGAGTCTCCTGGCTTTGGATGGGACATTGGTGAATCTGGGTGTCCCGGAAGAACCTCTGAGCGTTTCCGCAGTCTCGTTGCTCAATAACCGGCGGTCGATAGCTGGCACTCGTAGTGGTGGATTGGCAGAGACTCAAGAGATGATCGATTTTTGTGGCAAACATGGAATAGGAGCTGAAATAGAGTTGATTCACGCGGATCAAATCGATGAGGCCTATGAAAGACTACTCGCGGGCGACGTTCGATACAGGTTCGTTATTGACGTGGGCACGATGACTGAGGAAGCCGGCTAGAATTCTTCCTGAAGACCTTATTCCATGTACCTTGCTACACCTTGCCATTGGAAGGTACATGGGGCGTCAGGCTTTATGGGACTTGATTCTTGATGTTGGTTCTCGTCCGGCACGTTGGAAAGATGAGAGATTCCTAAAAAGGCTTAATCAAATAAAACCAAACATGCTGCTGTCAGCATTATGGTTCTATGGCGGAAGCTTATGCGTCTGCAAAACTAAGGTTGTAGCAAAAGGGTATACCGCTGCAATGTTGTTAGTGGCCAATT
>TARA_R110001583_G_scaffold94388_1_pt1 | contig 11071 bp, 18 predicted proteins | sample TARA_R110001583 | Tara Oceans TARA_R110001583 (sample SAMEA4398432) | marine metagenome | biome: Polar Biome; feature: [MES] marine water layer (ENVO:01000295) within the mesopelagic zone...; material: water (ENVO:00002006), including particulate matter (ENVO:01000060) such as...... | reverse complement strand
AAACATTTTAAGCGTGGCTATTATTGCAGGAATAATAATGTTTATGTCAAGTTGCTCAGACGATACTTTTATAGCAGGTTACAATAAAGACATGGAAGAAATTCATCAGCAAATGTTTGAAGTAGATTCTTTAATAAGAACTATTCAAATGGATTTGGATTCTTTAAATGAAAGCAATTAGTGAAGATGCTCAAGTACATATCTCCGTTGCTTTCTTAATTAAAGCCATGCTAGCGGTAGGTGTAGTTACAGGATCTTGGTATCAAGCACAAATGAAGTTTCAAGAAATATCTATAAGGCTTAATGATATTGAAGATAGGGTTACAGTATTAACTACCGATGTTCAAGGAATGAAACAGGAACATTTAAACGAGCTTGAAGAAGAAGTTAAAGAGCAAAGAAGTCTATTGCAAAAAATGGGAATAAAGAAACCGTAGTGGCAATCACTTATAGAGGACAAAAATTTAAAGGCTATAATAAGCCAAAGAAAACACCAGGACACAAGACAAAGAGTCATGCTGTACTAGCTAAAGTAGGGAAAAAGGTAAAATTAATAAGATTTGGTCAACAAGGCGTTAAAGGCGCTGGTAGTAATCCAAAGACAGCTAGAGGAAAGGCCAGAAGAAGGTCTTTCTTGGCAAGACACAAGACTAATATCAGAAGAGGTAAACTCTCTGCTGCATATTGGTCAGCAAAAGTAAAATGGTAAAAGGAGTTCAAATGTCAAAAAAAGAAAAACAAAACGAACCAACCCTTGTTCTTGATGATAAAGAATATGTAATCAACGATCTGGGTGATGATGAAAAGCTAATGGTAGCTCACATTAACAGTTTAAATCAAAAGGTAGACAATGCCAGATTTAATCTTCAGCAGATCGAAATGGGTAGGCAGGCTTTTGTTAGCAGCTTAAAGGCTAAACTGGAAGCACCAGCAGTCGAAGCATAAATCGTTTTAGGAGGAATATGGAAAAACTACTGATACAAGAGTGGGGTATTGTTGGTTGTCTTTTGGCCTTATTTTTTGGTCAAATCGTGTTCCTCCAAAAAACGCTAATGAAGAAATTAAATGAGACAGACGAAAAGGTTATAGCGCTCATTAATAGATGGAATCGCTCGGATGAATCTCGTGACAGAAGGCACGAGGACATTATTAAAGAAATCAATGGTTGTAGTGACGATTTAAACTTTTTAAAAGGAAAAAGTGAGAAATGAAAAGGTCTGAAGTGGATAGCTATAGAGATGAGATGATACAAAGATTGGCTCGCCTAGAAACTAAGTATGATTCTCATGTAGAGATTACAAAAGAGATTCGTGTTGATGTTAAAGCGCAAAATGGTAGAGTACGTTCTTTAGAGAACAAACAGTCTTGGTTTACAGGAATCTTAGCAGCAATCACCTTTATATTTAGTAGTCTATTTGCTTTTTTAAAAGGAGATTATTAATGGAATTTTTAATAGATAATTGGGAATATGTAATCATCGTAATTTTAGCAATCGATAAAGGAGTTGCTTTAAGCCCTTCCACCTGGGATGACTTAATTTGGACTTCTGTTAAGAAAGCGATATATAAAGTAGCAGGGAAATAATATGCTTAAAAGAGTAATTGGGCGCTTAGTCAAAAAACATGGTATGAAAAAATTGCTTATTATGGTAGGCGATTGGGCGGTTGGAGCTTCTAAGTCAGAAAAAGATGATGAAGCTTGGGAAATGGTAGTAAAGCCTTTTATTGAAGAGAACTTTTAATGCCTAGATTTGGTACTCGTTCAAAAAGAAGGCTTAAAGGTGTAGATGCAAGGCTAATTAGCGTTCTTAATGAAGTAGTAAAATACTATGATCTTACTATCTTAGAAGGTAAGCGTAGTGAAGAGCGCCAAAAAGAACTTGTGGCTAAAGGTGCTTCAAAAACAATGAAAAGTAAACACCTAGAAGGTAAAGCAGTTGATGTTGCACCTTATCCAGTTCCAGATTGGAAAGATACTTATCAGTTTATTTATATGGCTGGTAGGGTAATGCAAGAGGCTGATCGATTAGGCGTTACTTTAAGATATGGGGGCGATTGGGATATGGACGAGACAGTAGTTTCAGACCAGACATTCCAAGACCTTGTGCATTTTGAAATTTATGAAAAGTAGTCGAAAAGGGTTTAAGTAATGACATTATCCGAACAGATGCAGGCTATGATGGATGAAATGAGAGCAATAAAATTATTAACAAAAAGTATTGCTAGAGAGATGGATAACGATGTATCGATAAATGGTGTAAAAAAGATTGCAAATCTAATGACAATGATTGAAGGTTTACATATACCAGATATAGTCTGTTCATTTGAAGAGGTTAATAGCATGGAATATTTTGATGACACACAAAGTGGAATGGCATAATGGCAACATATTTAGAATCATTTTGTAATATTACAACCGATCTAATGGGCGTAGAGCCTAATATCGATAACTATGACCGTAAGCGTTTAATTCAGAACTTTCAAAGTCACGCATCGAATGTATATGTGGCTTTTAACAGCGGTTATGTATCGCAAAGTTATATTGATGGTAAAGAGATGAATATGCAAACTTCATTAGGAGCTGTAGATTCTTCAGATGATGCGTATTTTGATTCTGCTGCTGATGCTTTATATGTTTATAGTTCTGTAGACCCAGATAATTTAGTCTATGAAGCAGCAGAGGACTGGGCCACAATTAAACAGCGAGTGGTTAATGAACAAGCAGACCGCATTCGCTCTTATATTAATCGACCAATATTTAAACGTACTAAAGCAGAAGATCAAGGTGCATCTAGTCGTGACTATGATTTTGTACTGATCAATGCCAATGCAGGGTTAGCCTGTGCAGATTTAATGCGAGCAGTAGACCCAGAAAGGTCTAAAGACATCGAAGAGCGCTATATCTCACCTGATGGTGATGGTATGCTAGACTTATTAAAAAGAGGCGATTATGCGCTTTGGCATGAAGCAACTTATGCAAAGAATGAGGGGTTACTCAGACCTATAAGTTTAAATGCAAATACTACAGGCGGTATCCTGGATACTAAAATGACAACTTTACCTTCTGTAGATTATGATGATGTGCGTGTAAAAATTACTGCTGGGGGTACATTTACTTCTGGTACAGCGAATACATCCGTAAAATATTCAGTATTTGTTAAGAATAATACTGGACTTGCCATAAATGAGGTTGTTCAATCTGAAGAAATCAATGGTGATTATCAAGGGTTGGCTTACGGAATGTATATAAGATTTGGAGAGGGTGTCTATACTACTAATGACCAATGGGGTATTATTGTAGTAGGGCAACCAGAGGAGCATGGTTCAGTTAAATCAGAGCAGATAAGTAGGAGATAAAAATGCCAAAAGGTAAAGGTTACGGTTACGCAACCACAAAGAAAAAGAAGAAAAAGAAGAAAGTCCGCGTTACTAAACGTAAATAGAGTTTTGTGGCTACACAATACACTTCAGTCCTTCGAGTTAATGTAATAGAGCCATTAGAGTCCTTAATCAAGGGCGAGTTCAATAAACTTCCAGTATATTACGATAAAGATTTTCAGAACAGAGGAAATTTCTTTCTAAGATTTATTCCTGTTCAAGATCAATTAGATCAACCCACCACTGAAGATCAAATTAGACTCTATGGTATTTTATTAAGATTATACAGAAGGACACCTGGCGTATTCAGTAGGCGTAATAATCTTGAGCAATTAATGAACTATGCAGATAGAGTAAAGCGTTTGGTCGGTAATAATTCAAACTATACTCCCTCATCAGGTTATAAGTGGAATGATGCAGTAATAAGTTTTGTGAATTATGAGCCAGAACTAGAAGATGAAGAGATGAATTATCAGGTAGTAGACATCATGTTTAACTGTAATGTAATAATATGATCACTTATAATAAGACCTATAATGAAAATGTATTAGATAATTTAAGACTAATTGTAGCTCAAGAATTTAGAAATGTACCTATTCGTTATGATAAAGTATATCGTGGTAACTCATTTTTTCAACTTACACCTCAAAGAGATGAAATTGTAGAATTGCGCTCAGATGGAGCGATTAGAGAATATTCGATACTTTTAACCTACAATGAAAAAGAACGTGGTAGATACACCAAAAAACGCAGTTTAGATACACGCATTGATATTATAGAGCGATTAAAGGAAGTATTAAGAGTTAATGTAGCAAGTATTGACGAATTCTCTACTTTTATTACTTCCAATGGCAGTAATTTTCTTACTAGCGATGGTGATGAATTAAGATTAATTAAAAGACCAATAATGATTACGAGCTTAGATAAGTTCTTTATTGCCTCAGATGGACTTGCGTTTACAGTGTTCCCAGCAGCTAATTCTTATGAGTGGCATAATGCAAGATTGGATTCTGTAAACTATGATTTAGAAAGTGAACACCCTTCTTACTTAACTGCGACTGTAGAGTTTAAATGTTTAGTGGAAGAGGTCTATGCGTAAACGATTAAGGTATTAATGATGGCAAAATATAAAGCAACTAAATATATTAATGAATCTGACAGTTATAAAGGCTTATCAACTGAAGATTGGGAGTCTTTTAACCGAGGCGAGACAGTTGAACTTGATAAAGTTCCTAGCGCAGCAAAAGAATTTTTAGAAGAAGTAAAAAACAAAAAGGAGTCTAAGTAATGGCTTTAGACGGAACAGCCTTTTCGCCAAAACAATTTAAGCTGGCGATTGGTTCAACAGGAGAATCCACAACTGGTACTGCAAAGACTGATGCTTTAATAGCAGTTAATATTGATAGTCTTGAAATGCCTAATTTTAACTTAACACAATTTATGGATGTTCGCAGTGGTACAGCAGGAAGAGTTGCGGATATTGACGATGCTTTCATTAGTGAGCTAGGAACAACAAAAGAAATTTCTTTTTCTGGTGTCTTTGACACAGCAGTTGCACCAGTTTTACTTCAAAATTGTATAGGAGCTGCTGAAGGTAGTGATATAACATCTATTCCTTTCAATTATACGCCACCAGCTTTAGCGACAGGAACTACATCGCAAGCTATTCAACACACGACAACAATTCATATTACAGCTCCTAATACTACTGATGCTTCTGATGGCGCTGATACTCATTCTATGACATTCCCAGGCTGTACGATTACTAGCCTCTCCATTACTGGTGATATGTCAAATGAATCTGGTAGGTTGAAATTTTCAGCTACAGCTAAGACTGGGTATATTGCTACTTTTTCAACAGCCGCAGTTTCTCCTGCAAGCGCTTATGGCACAAGTTATTATTCATTAGCAACTTTAGCTGGTTCTGGTTTAAAGACGATTGCTAGTGCTAAAGATTGTGTAATACAGAGCTTTACATTAAATCTTGAAAACCCTTCTGAGTATATTGGACAGGGAGATGGATCAGGCAATCCTGAATCTATTGTTCGTGCAGTTCCAGAAATTGCTGCAACCTTAGATGCTACCGTAAAATATGATAATAATAATCCAGCAGGGGAGCAAACCACTGCTGAATATCAAACAGCTATGAAAGCTGGAACTACTGTAGTAACTAAATTTCATAACCACGCTTCAGCACTTGCGAGTGCTTCTGGATTTGGACTTGAAGCATTATTCGGTAAAATTACGAGCGTAGCTTATAATGAAGCTAATGCCATGATGGTAGATGTATCTCTTAAACTTTTTGCATCTAGCTCTGGTCAAGTCTTACAAGTTAAAACTTAATAAAGAATTATGATAAAAACCCCACATGGTGAATTTGAAATTCGCCCTATCACCTTTGGTGAACGTAGAGAATTACATCGATTGGAAATGAAAGTGTTTTGGGATGACGAAATAGAACGAGATGCTTACTTTGATCTTCTAAACTGGTGTATGACTAAAGCCTTCCAAGACCCAGAAGAAACCCTAAAAGAGCTAGATGATGCACAGATAGATGAAGTGCTTAATGAAGTCTATTTAGAATATAAAGGTCTTACTAAAAAAAAGACCAAATCAAAGTCAGGGTAGCTACCTGGTGTAACTTCTTCGGATGGGGAAATAGTCTTTACCCAGTCAAATTCAAGTCTTACGAAGCACAAAGTCCAACTTTATCTAAAGTAATTACTTTTACTGAAGATGAGGTATGGGATGAGTGTCAGCGTATTATCGAAGAAGATAAGCATAATAAATTCTCTTTAGGTCAAAACTTATATTATAACCTCAATTTCTTTTGTAACCCTAAGTTCTTTATAGATAGGGAGATAGAAGGATATATAGACGATTACTTTGTATCTACGAAGTTTAATTTACCTCTCGCAAAAACCTTACATGAAGCCGATGCTAAGACCATTGACATCTTTCGTCTTATTAGTGAAGAGCTTAGTGCTTGTCAAAAAAGATCAGAGGAAATGAATAATGGCAAATAAATTTGTAATTGAAGTCAGAGCCAAAGGGTTTAAAAACCTAGAGGGTCAGTTAAATAAAGCTAATGGTGCGATGGATAAATTTGGCAAGGGAAGCCAAAGAGCTGGTAAACATGCTTCTGGAATGAGAAAAAGTATTGCTTTAGTTCGTAATAGCGTTCTGTTATATACTTTTGCTATCAGCGCAGCAGTTAAAGCTGTAGGAACTTTTGTAGGAGCATCTGCAAAATTTGAAGCGGTTAGAACACGATTAGTTGGTTTAACTGGTAGTGTTGAAAAAGCAAATAAAGCTTTTGAAACTTTTAATGCAGTTGCAGCAACCACACCTTTTAGCTTAGACGATGTAGTCAACGCTGGTGCGCAGTTAAAAGCGTTTGGTGCGGATGCTGAAGCGTTAATAAAGCCAATTACAGACCTTGCGGCATTTATGGGTACAACTGCTACAGAAGCAGCTAATTCTTTTGGCCGAGCTTATGCTGGTGGCGCTGGCGCAGCGGACATTTTAAGAGAGCGTGGTATATTAAATATAATAAAATCTTCTCAAGGATTAGAGGATTTATCTAAAACCACATTACCTCAATTTAGAGAAGCTTTGATAAGCTCTTTACAAGATCCAGTTTTAGGAATTGAGGGTAGTACGGAAAGACTATCTAAGACAACCACAGGCGCAATCTCAAACATGGGTGACTCCTTTACAAGATTAGCTGTGGTTATTGGTGACAAGCTAAAGCCTGTAACTGATGCAACTATATCAAGCTTAACTAATCTTGCTACTGCGACTAGGGGTGTTATTGAGGGTGACACTAGGACTGCGGTAGAAAAATTAACTGATGAGTTTATGGAGCAGATGAGGCAGCTTGACAATAATGTAAAATCTTCTCAGAATTTAGGAAAAGAAGTTTCAAATGTTGATGATATATTTGCCATAACAACTGCAAGAACACAAGCTTTAATTGGTGCTTATAGTGAATATGCTGGCGCAAGTTTAGAGCTTCAAGCTCATATTATTGAAGAGAATAGTAGCACAACAATTCAAAATAATCTGTTAGAAACAAATAGGCAAAAAATAAAAGAACGCACCGAAGCGCTTTTAGAGCAAATTGTAGCAGCAGGCGGTTTAGGCGCAGTTAATGAAGAGCAAGTATTGACTTGGCAAAAACTTCAAGAAGGAATTGAAAGCAGTATCATTATTCAAGATGAATGGCTTGAGAAACAAGAAAAAGTCAAAGAATTAAAACCAATAGATCCCATTAGAAGTGCATTTGCAGCGTTAGACGATACACAGCGAATCTCTATTGGTGTTACGCAAAGATTAGCTGATAATTTTGTGCAAGCTGGAATTGCTGGTCAAAATATGGGTCAAGCTGTAGGAACAGCATTAAAATCTATTGCTGCTCAAATAATAGCACAGGCGGTTGTGTTTGGAATGTTAAAAACTTTTTTTGCACCAGCAACTCTAGGATTTGGATTTGGTTCGTTTTTAGCTAAAAGCATTGGTGTTGGACACACTGGTGGAGCAATTACAAATAAAGGTGTACAAGCTTTTGCTAGAGGTGGTATGATTCAAGGTAAAGATAATGTACCTATTCTGGCCCAAGCAGGCGAGTTTATTATGCGTAGAGAAGCAGTGCAAAATATTGGCTTAGACCAGCTACATCAAATGAATCAATCAGGTCAAAGTAATAACATGACTGTTAATATTTCTGCACCAATGGTAGATGAAACAGTTGTAGATCATATTATTCCAGCGATTGAAAAAGCAGCAAGGTTTAATTTAGCATGAGCCTAAGTTTTAACGGTTCTCAAAATGCACATGGGATTGAAGAGAATTGGCTTTTCAACATTACACACTCTGGTGGTAATTTATATTTATCACTAGCCGATGTGACTTATAGTTCTAATTTTTATTATGGTGCTATAACCAATAATCCAAGTATTCGTGAAAGCCTTGATATTATCAGATCAAAAGCTAACACATCAAATATCACACTAACGATAGCTGATTTTGAATACAATGGCAGTCCTATCTCTCAAGAGTTCTTTGGTGGGTCTAATCACTATATTAATAGAAGTGTATCAACATCTATTAAGGTTGGATCTGATAATCCAGTGGTGGTTGGAACATTTCGTATTTTAGATATAAGTTATGACGGTGATGCAATCAGAATGCAGATGGCTGCTAAAAGACCCTGGGATGGTATAGAATTACCAGTAGATAAAAGTACCACTGGTGTATATGTGCCAGTAGTTTATGGTAACTATTCTGGACATGCTTCTAATGTATTTATGACAGGCAAAGCTTTATATCCAGCACCAAGAACCAGTCACTCAAATCAAAATATTTATTTCTTAGCAGCAAAAAATGAAGGCAGTGGTGTCGTTGCAAACTATTATGATTCTAGAGGCGATATGTTTGTTTATGTTGAACCTAACAGTACCGCCACACAGACTAGAGATGGTAAGGATGCTTTTGAAATTAAAGGTAAGGTAAATCGCACTTATCAATTTAGACCTCAAGCGACTGCAACTGGCACAGGCTTTACTAATCCAGGTAATGCTATTAATACTAATACAAGTGATGGAGCTACGCAATCTTTTACTGCTGCTAGTAATGCTCAGTCAGCCGATTTAAAACTTGAGCTACCTTCGATTGCTGGAAAAATAACAAGTGCTTCATTAAATTATTCAGCAGTAATCGTTGTATCTGATGAAATTGGTGACTCAGAAGCAATTATATATGATCGTTCTTTTGGTGCAGATACTACACTGATTTCAAGAGCTACAAATGGCACTACTACTGAAGCATCTGGAACAAGAAATATATTATCTGACATACAGAATAATGGCAATCGACTTCCAGATGATTATGTATTAAGATTCCAACTATCAAGTACCGCAGGAGATGGAGAAACTGGTACAACTGGCGTTTGCACAATTAAAGATGTTTATTTAAGGTTTACTACTGAAGAAGATTATACTAATGAGCCAAACGCTGCTGCGTTGCAAGAGGTTAATTTAGATATGATATATTCTGGTAATGATGGCCTAACTAATTCTTGGGATTCTTCAGCTATAACCTATATTCATGATATACATCGAGATATGCTTATACGATTTGGTGGTGTAACAACATCTACACCAGATAACTACTCTAATCTAAATACATCTCGATCGCAATCTAATAAAGAATGGTATGCACGATTTTGGCAACTAAAGCCAAGAACACTTAGGCAGACCTTAGAGAAGATCCAGTTTGAGGGTGGCTTTGCTTTTCGCTTTAAAGCAGATGATAGTCCACAATATATTTATGTAAAAGATTCATACAGTAGTGCTGACTATACATTAGCAAAAGATGATCTGGCTAATATAACTGTCAGTAATACTTCTATTGCTGATTTGGTAAGCAAGTTTGTTGTGAACTATGAGACACACCCTGGTAATGGTACTTATATAAATTCTCAGACTTGTACAAATGGCACTACTAGGACTAATTATAATATTGCAGCAAAAGAAAATATTGAGCAAGTCAATTTAGATTATATTGTGCAAAATGGTGCTGGTACAGTAGGCGCTACCGATCTTACTGGTGGCAGTCCAAACGATGGATTTGCTAACTATTATGGACATTTAGTATCTAATGTAAAACTGATGGTAGAAGCAGAAGTAATTAATCCAGCGCATATAGGTATTGAGGTAGGGGATATAGTTACATTTAATAATAGTGATATGTATCCAGAGAAAGCTTTTGGATCTGCCTGGACTAATAAAGCTTTTATGGTTATTTATTTATCACGCACTCCAGGTAAACTAAAAATTAAGGTAAGGGAAGTAGGCGCTATTTCTTAAAGAGGTATAATTATGGCAAAGTATTTTATTTATCCAAACGCAAATCTTTATTCAGCAGACCCAGTTGGTGGTGATCAAACTGGTGGTACAAATAACTTTGCTGCTGATGCAACTTCTGCTACTAATGAAACAAGACTTACTGATGTTTCAATAGGAGCTGCTGCTGGAATGCCAGCGCAATTTGATACGGTGCAATTTGATCTTACTGCATCTGGAAATACAATAGATAGTATTGCAGTGCATAGCACTGCTCAAGATACAGATGATATAGATTGGTATGCTAATGATAGCGCTACAACCAATGCCTTTGCTACAGGAATTACTGGCTCTAGTATGGCAACTATTAATGATGGCTGGACAGTAAATACTGGTGTAACGGTTAGTAGCTCATCTCCAGCAACACGCTATTATTACATGAGACAAAGTGCTGGTGCTAATAATACATTAACTGAAGTTATTTTAGGCACTCAATTATCTTTAACCAATGTAGAATTATCTGGAACAGAAGGCAAGATACATGGGAATAAGATACTCACCAGTCAAGGTGGTGTAGAGTATTCAAATAAGAGACATGATGGTAAGAAGTTTTGGAATTTTAATTTAAAGTTTGTTAGTTCTACTTATAAAACAAGCTTAGAAACAATGAGAACTGCTATTGCTGGCTCACATTATAAATTTTTATACTATGATGGGTCTGCCTATTACTATGTGCGAATGTCTGATGATTCGCTACAGTTTAAAGAGGTAGCGTTTGGGGTCTATGACACTAATATAAAACTGATAGAACAATTAAGTTAATCGATTCAATCCTTTAACAATAGAGTT
>TARA_R110001583_G_scaffold9433_1_pt1 | contig 11079 bp, 8 predicted proteins | sample TARA_R110001583 | Tara Oceans TARA_R110001583 (sample SAMEA4398432) | marine metagenome | biome: Polar Biome; feature: [MES] marine water layer (ENVO:01000295) within the mesopelagic zone...; material: water (ENVO:00002006), including particulate matter (ENVO:01000060) such as...... | reverse complement strand
TTCATCACCTAATGCTATTTTTCATAAAGGCCATTGTGTTGAAGAATCCTATGAATTATCAACGTTATCCTTAAACATTGCAGCACTAGAAAAAGAGTATCCTCGCCAAGCAGAGGTGGTTGAGCTTAGGTATTATGCGCAACGTTCTAATAAAGAAATCGCTCGATTACTCGACGTTTCAGTGCGTACCGTCGAAAACGACCTAAAATTTTCAAAAGCTTGGATCAAGCTAAAAATGTAAATTATTTGTGTTCTTTAGTTATTGTTTTTAGTTTTGTCAAAGAAAAATAATAACTAAACTTTTGTGGTTTTTTTTCCATTTTACGTCCCTCGTATTAAGCCCCTTTTTATTTTAAATTTTTCATCACCTCTGTTGGATTAACCTGTTTCTTAGTGAGATTAATCCAATTCTTTTTTATAAAAGATTTCAATATTAAAGGAATTAATTCGATGAAAAAAACTTTACTGGCTATTAGCATCAGCGTCGCAATGTTATCTGGCTGTGGTGGTTCTGGTGATAGTGCAAAAGATGGCGCAATCGATAATCCTGAAGTCGTAGCGGGTGAAAATAGCGCCAGCAAAACGATTAAGGTCATTGATGGTTATTTAGAAAATGCAGAAGTATATATCGATAGAAATAGTGATGGCGTCGCTGATGCAGATGAAAAACTCAGTGAAACAACCGATTCACAAGGGCAGATAGTTATTACAGAGGCTGATGCGCAATTCGACCTTATTGCACAAATTAATGCTGATACGACTAAAGACAGTGACGGAACCGGGACAACCGGACGTAGTTATCAAATGATAGCAAAAGCCGGATCAGAGGTTATTACGCCTTTTACCACCATCGCTAAAATTCAAAACAAAACCTTAGCTGAGGTCGCTGCGGATTTAAATATTGAGGAAAGCGTTGTTTCTGGTGATTACGTTGCTCAAAAATTGGATGCAGAGAAAAGTGAAGATGCAAATAAAGCCCATGCATATGCACGTAATCTAACCACTGCTTTGACAGAAACCGTTGCTGCAAATCAAGAAAGTTCAGTATCGCGTTTTATAGAAACAATTAAAGACGATATTGAACAAGCAATTACCAATGATGTTAATTTAGATACCATTGTGTCTGATGTGGTTGAGCTTGAAGATATTATTGTAGGCGGTATCACTTTTTATAGTGTCGTGGTTAATGCCATTGGCAATGCACGTGAAGATATCTCCACCTACAATTATTCTGAAGCGGGTACTTTTACCTTTAAAAATGATCTCGGAGAGCGATCTGGTGAATTTTCAGTATCGGGTAATCAAGTGACCTATGATGGAGAAATCTTCGACGATTCACTACTTTATGTGAGCCAGGAAAATTACATCCAAGTCACTGATATGGGTTACTTAGATGTTTATAGCAAAAGTAAAGATCCCGTATCGATTTCAAGTGCAATGTTTGAAGGCACCACTTGGTATCAATTATTTGATGATGGTATAAATTCTACCAAACCTTGCTTTGTAAAAGTTCAATTTACATCATCAACAGAAATGAAATATATTGAATCAGGAAATTGTCAACTATCTGATAATTATAGTGGAGAAGGTACAGAGTACCCTTACCATTGGGCGATTGTTGATAATGAATTATCTCTTTACTCAGATGATGCAAACGCTGACGGTGGTGAAGGTGATTTTGCTGTTATTTCAAAAAGTGAACGTTTATTAGTATTAGAAAATACCAACAATAATAGGTTTTCAGTCTTCGTAAAAGACAAAATACTAGCAACCTCTATTTTCTCAGCATGGAGAGTCACTAATTAACTTTTGATTTAAAAGATAAAAAATTAAACGATAAAAGACCGATGATGATATCGGTCTATTAGGCTGCTCAGTTATGTTGAGCAGCTTTTTTAATCGTCTTTAAAAAAGCTATTTGTAAAATAAACACTCAATTTAATGCACATTGATCATACAGAGAATTCATTACAATCAGATAGTTATATTTTATGTTTAAATCTTTTGTTGGACCAGTTTACTCATACCGTTTAATAAGTACTTTTCCAAGCTCATTACCTTGGCTAAATTTATATTTAAGATAATAAACCCAATATATATTTGGATATTTTGAATCTTGAGCAATATGTAACTTGAGCTTTGTCGAGCTAGTAGTTATTTGTATTTTACGCCTTTTTAACGGATGAGTTTTATGAGTACCAATGTATTGCTTATTCTTTAAGGCACTAAGCAACATTGTATTATCAACGCCTTTATAAGACTCAATGACGAAACTATACTCATCTATTAGTGTAGCCACCTCATCTTTAATTAAGTATTCTAACAAAAAGCTCGAAAGGAAACTAAAAGCGGAGATACAAAATAATGTAATCAAAACTAGCGGTCTTTTCCTCCATTTATGAAATGGAATTGTGACAACCGCTAGAATTGTACATGCAGCAATCACCCAAAATATCGTTAATGCCCATAAATCAATCATCACATCGACACCTATTTTTTGCATAACAGCGTAACAGAGGTAAGTCTTTTATAACAGAGAGTTACTTTCGCTATGAGTCATATTAAAACTTAATCATTAAATGCCGCTGTGCTACTTCTGACTAACAATTGAGTAGGTAAAATAGTATCTTGAGGCGCTTTTCCCGTTCCCAAAATAGAGAGCATGGTTTTCATCGCCGTTTCGCCAATTTGTTGTTGTGGTTGCCTGATCGTGGTTAATTGTGGGGTGGTGTATTCTGCAAAGGGTAAATCATCGAAACCGACAATAGATAATTTTTCAGGCACATTCAGGCCCAGTTCAAAAGCTGCTCGCATTGCCCCTAATGCCATCATATCGTTAAAGCAAAATAGCGCGGTCATTTTATATTGGTGATAAAGACGATGGAAAGCACTGTAACCGGACTGAAAACTAAAATCACCACTATCAATCGCCATTTCATCAAACTCAATACAAGCTGAGTCTAAACTTTGTCGATATCCTTTCTTTCGTGCTACACAAATAGGGTTATCCATAGGGCCAGTAATACAAGCAATACGTTTATGACCAATGTCTAATAAATAATCTACTGCATTTTTTGCTGCCGTATAATTATCGACTCTGACTGTCGGAATAGGAAAATTTTCAAAATATTCACAGGCCATCACCATAGGGATCTTAATACCGTTTTTGACTTCGGCAGGTAATTCAGAGGTCAAAGATATAATGCCATCGGCTTGTTTGGTTTTGACTAAATCAATATAAGCTTCAGCTTGTTGTATTGCATGGACAGAATCCCCCAATAAAATCTTGTAATCATTTTTCTTAGCAACAAATTGAATGCCTCGCACAATATCTGCAAAAAACTGATTGGCAATATCAGGGATGATTACTATCACCGTTTTAGATTCACTTCGTCTTAAATTACGCGCAACAGAATTGGGAGAAAAACCTGATTCAGCTACCGCCAATTCAACTTTTTTTCTCATCTTTTCTGATACTTTCTCAGGATGTGTCATAGCACGAGAAACCGTTGCTGTTGATACACCTGCCAGTTTTGCGACATCTTTAATATTTGCCATAAAAGCCCTTAAGTAAGAAGAACAAGGATTATATAACATCGACATAAAATAAGACATATTACATTAATTGTAACGGAAAAACTAATTCATTACAAAAGTTGAAAATGTTAATGATTAATTTATTTTATTTTAACTTATTGATTTAAGTTGTTTAGTTGTAAATTTATTGATTGATGTCAAATTATTAAGTTTGTTTTTTGTACAAGTTAAAATCTTTACGTTACATTTATCAAGCAATAAATGTAATCGATTACATTGTAAAAATTCAAGAGCAAGGAGATAAACGATGAAAACAATCAAAGGTCCCGCTTTGTTTCTCGCGCAGTTTGTATCAGATGAAGCACCTTTTAATAGCTTAGAAAATATAGCGATTTGGGCAAGTGAGCTGGGTTATAAGGGCTTACAAATTCCTACCTGGGATGAGCGCGTGTTTGACCTTGAAAAAGCAGCGTCTGATGTGGCTTATTGCGAACAAATAAAAACTCTTTTGGCTAAACACCAATTGATTATTACTGAATTATCGACACACGTTCAAGGTCAGCTTGTTGCTGTTCATCCGGCTTACGATGAAGTTTTTGATGGATTTGCACCTGCTTCCGTACATGGCGATCCGGTTGCGCGTCAAGAATGGGCAGTACAACAATTATTATTAGCAGCAAAAGCCTCAAAAAACCTCGGACTCACTGCACACGCCACTTTCTCTGGATCGCTATTATGGCCATTCATGTATCCGTGGCCTCAACGCCCAGAAGGTTTGGTTGAAACTGGATTTCAAGAATTAGGAAAACGTTGGTTACCTATTTTAGACGCCTTTGATGAAGCAGGAGTAGATGTTTGTTATGAGTTACATCCTGGTGAAGATTTACATGACGGTATCACTTTTGAGATGTTTTTAGAGGTGGTTAATCAGCATCCAAGAGCCAATATTTTATACGATCCAAGCCATTTCGTTTTACAACAACTTGACTATCTCGCTTTTATAGACAGATATCACGACAGAATTCGTATGTTTCACGTTAAAGATGCTGAATTTAACTCAACCGCTCAACAAGGTGTTTATGGTGGATTCCAAAGTTGGGTGGAACGGGCTGGTCGTTTTCGTTCTTTAGGAGATGGTCAAGTTAACTTTACCGCGATTTTTTCTAAATTAGCACAATACGATTTTACTGGCTGGGCAGTGATTGAGTGGGAGTGTTGTTTAAAACACCCTGAAGTTGGTGCGCAACAAGGTGTGGATTTTGTGACCGATAAAATTATTACCGTCACCGATAAAGCCTTTGATGATTTTGCTGGAGGCGAGCCAGACCAAGAAAGTAATTTACGTATTCTGGGCCTGAAATAATAAACAAATAAAAAAATAAGCAAGGAGCGAATATGAAACGTTTAAAATTAGGCATGGTAGGCGGTGGGCCGGGTGCTTTTATCGGTGGCGTTCACCGTATTGCAGCAAGAATGGATAATCGATTTGAACTTGTTGCGGGAGCCTTGAGTTCTCATCCTCAAGATGCCATCGATGCGGCAAAATCCTTAGGCATACCAGAAGATCGTGCATATACCTCTTATCAGCAAATGGCCGAACAAGAAAGTCAGCGCTCAGATGGTCTTGATGCCGTCGCGATTGTTACGCCTAATTTTTTGCATTATCCGGTTGCTAAATGTTTCTTGCTAGCTGGGATAAACGTTATCTGCGATAAACCGATGACCTGTACCTTAGAAGAGGCTTTAAGTTTAGAGCTGATTGCCAAGGACAGTGGATGCTTATTTATTCTCACTCATAATTACAGTGCATATCCTTTGGTTCGCCAAGCCAAGCAGTTTATCACTGACGGAGAGTTAGGAAAATTACGTTTAATTCAAGTTGAATATGCACAGGATTGGTTATCAACGGCGACCGAACTAGAAGGTAATAAACAAGCGGAATGGCGTAGCGATCCTAAACGTAATGGCCCTGGTGGTTGTTTAGGAGACATTGCAACCCATGCCTTTCATCTTGCCTCGTTTATAAGTGGATTAAAATTGCATCAAGTCAGCGCTGATTTAAATACTTTTGTCAGTGGTCGTAAACTCGATGATAACGTCAATGCAATGTTACGTTTTGAACAAGGTGTCAAAGGCATGTTGTGGTCTTCACAGGTGGCACCGGGTAATGAAAATGGTTTAAGAATTCGCATTTATGGTGAAAAAGCAGGCATCGAATGGGCTCAAGAAAATCCTAATCAATTGTTATTTAGTCCCTTGGGTGAAGCCACAAGAATTATCACTCGAGCAGGCAATGCTTATCAAGGTGATGCGCATTTGGTACGTACACCAGGTGGTCATCCAGAGGGATATTTAGAAGGTTTTGCGAATATTTATTTTGAAGCCGCTGACTTAATCACGGCCAAGGTGTCCGGTAAAAATGTAACCCAATTACAACAGGGTAGCCTGTTGCCTGGGACGAAAGATGGCGTAGAAGGGTTACGTTTTATTGAAGCGGTAATTGATTCCTCAACGCAAAATGGAAAATGGATCTCTTTGGAGCCATTATCATGAGTCGCGTTAAAAATGAAGAAATCTTACGTTTAGAGGGTATCAATAAAGCCTTCTCTGGTGTGCAGGTTCTCCATGATATCAATGTCAGTATTCATCGTGGTGAAGTATTGGGCCTACTGGGTGAAAATGGCGCAGGAAAATCCACATTATTAAAAATCATCAGTGGTTTACACGAAGCAACATCGGGCAATGTTTATTTAGATAATAAAAAAATAAATATAGAAAAGCCTTCTGATGCAAAAAAATACGGGATTGCCATGATCCCGCAAGAATTCAATCTGGTGTCCTCTTTAAATGTTTTTGAAAATGTATTTCTTGGGCAAGAACTGAAACAAGGTTACCTACTTGATAAAAATAGTATGCGAACACGCACTCAAGCATTACTAAATCAACTTGAAACACATCTCGACCCAGATTCTTTAATTGAGACATTAAGTGTTGCTGAAAAACAAATGGTTGAAATTGCCAAAGCCTTGGTTAATCAAGCTCAAATTTTGATCATGGATGAGCCCACGACAGTTCTCACTAATCAAGAAGTAGGGGTGTTGTTCGACTTGATTGCCAAGCTCAAAGAGCAGGGCGTGACCATTATATTTATCTCGCACAAACTTAAAGAAGTTAAATTACTGTGTGATCGTTTAATGATATTACGTGATGGCCATTTAGTGTCTATTGAGCCTGTTATAAACCTCAATGAAGAGGATATGGCAAGCAAGATGGTCGGCCGTGAACTCAACCAAATATTCCCTAAACATTCAAAAGTCAGCACCGATGTCGCACTGCAAGTGGAACAGCTGAATATCAACAACTTGATAGAAAATATCGAATTTAAAGTTCATCGCGGTGAAGTATTAGGTTTTGCGGGCTTGATTGGCAGTGGAAGAACTGAAATGGCAGAAGCCGTGATGGGACTTCGTAAAAAAAGCAGTGGGCGCATCAAAATATTTGGTCGCGAAGTCATCATCAATAACGTTAAAGATGCCGTAGACCACGGGCTTGCTTACTTGAGTGAAGACAGGCAGGGAAGTGGTTTGATCATGAACTTTAATTTACCCGAAAATATCAGTTTAATTTCTCTCAAAAAATACATAAAAGGTTTTATTCAACATAAGCAAACGCGTCAAACCGCTGAACATTACAGCCAACAATTTGCCATCAAAGCACCTTCATTAGACAGTGAATTACAGTATCTCAGCGGAGGTAACCAACAAAAAGTCTATCTCGCTAAATGGATGGATACTCAACCAGAAATTCTCATCTTAGATGAACCGACGCGTGGCGTAGACATCAATACCAAAAAAGATATTTATCATTTTATTCATACGCTCACCGAACAAGGCAAGGCGGTGATTATTATTTCATCGGAAATGGAGGAGATAATTGGTTTAGCACATCGTGTTTTAGTGATACGAGAAGGAAAAATAGCAGGAGAATTATGTGGCGATGATATTGAAGAGCAAAAAATAATGTTTCTTGCTGCAGGCGTGAAGAATAAAAAAACTGAAATGGAAGCGATTTTATGAATGAAATAATCGATGTAGGACACAACACAGAGAAAGCTAAAGAAGGGGATAAAATGCTAAATAAACCAACCAGTGTAGAAATGAGTCAAAATTCGTTTATTTCTAAATGGAAAAAACAGTTTAATTTAACCACCATGGCACCCTTAATTGCATTAATTATTCTGCTCATTTTAAGTGCCATTGCCAGTGAACATTTTTTGATTCCACGTAATTTAACCAATGTATTAAGACAGGTTTCTTATACGGGCATTATTGCCCTTGGCATGACCTTTGTAATTATTGCTGGTGGGATTGATCTCTCGGTCGGTTCAATGCTAGCGCTAGTTGGCGTGTTGGTCATTATGCTTCTTAACTATTTTGGCGATGGTTGGATGGCGGTGATGATAGCCATTAGTGCAGCGATGGCATTAGGTGCATTTTTTGGTGCTGTTAATGGTTGGTTAACCACCAAAGGTAAAATCACTGCTTTTGTTGCAACGCTCGCCACCATGTCTATTTTCCGTTCCTTTACCTTATATATCAGTGATGCGGGTGAAATGGTGTCACAAAATAATCACTATTCTGATGTCGGAACGGGGTACTTTTTGGGATTGCCCGTGCCAGTTTGGGTGTTTTTATTTTTAGCTTTTGTAGGTCATATCTTGCTACGCCATACCGCTTTTGGACGGCATATTTGTGCCGTGGGATCAAACCCTAAAGTAGCAGCCTATTCAGCAATAAATGTATCAAAAGTGTATTTTTTAAGTTTCGTCATCTTGGGGTTTACCGTGGGCATATCGGCGGTGATGCTGTCTTCCCGATTAAATTCTGTTAGCCCTGGTGACGCTGGTTTGTTTTATGAATTGGATGCGATTGCTGCTGTGGTGATTGGTGGTACGGCGTTATCCGGTGGTAAAGGCACCCTATGGGGAACAGTCATCGGTGCCATTATTTTAGGGGTCATCAATAACATGCTTAATCTGTCTGGTGTTTCCCCTTATTTGCAAGGAGCAGTAAAAGGTCTGGTCATATTAATAGCCGTTTTAATGCAATACAAACGAGCGCAATAATTTGTTAAACAATAATTTTATAAACAAAGCAACACACTATAACCAAGGAGAACGACAAATGAATTTATTTAAAAAAATGGGTAAATTGGTAATGAGTGCCTTTTTATTTAGTCTTATTGCGAGTCAAAGCGCATTAGCTGCTAAATACAAAGTGGGTGTTTCTGTTCCTGCTGCGGATCATGGTTGGACAGCAGGGTTACTTTGGTGGGCTGAAAAAGCAGTCGATGATTTTAATAAAAGCGATAAAGATGTTGAGTTCTTTGTGGTGGCTGCTAGTTCTGGTTCAAAACAAGTGGGTGATGTTGAAGATTTAATGATTCGTGGCTTAGATGCCTTAGTGATATTGCCAGTTAATCCCGCAACATTACAAAACGTGATCGAAGAAGCTTATGAAAGTGGTATTTATACCGTTGTTATTGATCGCGAACTTGAACACGCTAGTCAAAATGTCTTTATTGCTGGTGATAACGCTGGTTTAGGCCGCGAAGCTGGCGTGTGGTTAGCACAACAAATGAAAGAAAAAGGTAATATTGTTGTTATCGAAGGTATGCCTATTCCAATTAATAAACAACGTGTTGATGCCTTTAATGAAGAAGTTGCAAAACATAAAGGCATTAAAATTCTTGATAGCCAAACAGCGGATTGGTCGACCCAAAAAGCCTTAGCGGTAATGGAAAACTTCCTTCAAAAGCATCAAAAAATTGATGCGGTTTGGTGTCAAGATGATGATATGTTGAAAGGTGTATTACAAGCGATTAAAGAATCTGGCCGTACAGACATCAAAACAGTCTTAGGTGGCGCGGGCTCTAAAGATATCTTTAAAATGATTAAAGATGATAACCCTGTTGTTCGTGCAACAATCACTTATCCACCAAGTATGGTTGCTTCTGGTATTGCATTAGCAGTAGCAGGTTTAAAACAAGAGAAAATAGGCAAGCTGTACCACACATCTCCATCTCGTGTGATATTAGCGGCTGAGCTTGTAGATAAAAGCAACGTAGATGCCTTTTATACGCCTGATTCGGCTTATTAAAATGGCATTATTGAATCAGTGTTTAGCTGGATTTAAGTAATGCAAAAAGTGATCAGTTTGACTGATCACTTTTTTTCGTTTGTACGATAATAAATAAAAAAGTATGAATTACCACGGAGACCGTGGGAACTAGATCGAATGTTAGCTATATGGCTAACTTTTTTGGTTTATTCTCGTTCCCACGCTCCGCGTGGTAATGCATAGAAGCTATGCGTACCGTAGGATAATAAATAAAAAAGTATGAATTACCACGGAGACCGTGGGAACTAGATCCAAAGCAAACACCGAGTAAAAACAACAAACACAAACCTGAAAACATAAACGGATAATTCAAAAAAATAATATTATTGAGAAGTGGAAACTTCTACAGTGATAACGTTTATAGCTAATATAAAATGCGAACATAAGTGTCGAATTTTAGTAAATTTATTAATGACAGACGGTAAGGGAAATCATCATGAGTAAAACAATACATTGGGGAATCATCGCGCCAGGTGGCATCGCGCAACAGTTTGCAATCGGTTTAACAGCGGTAGAAGGTGCCTGCTTATATTCTGTTGCCGGGCGTTCTATTGACAAAGCTGAGGCGTTTGCCAAAGAGCATAATGCTGAAAAGTTTTACGATGATTATCAAGCTTTTCTCGCAGACGATAAGTTAGATGCTATTTACATCGCCACACCTCATCCTTTCCATAAAGAATTTGCCATTATGTGTTTGCAAGCCGGCAAAGCAGTATTATGTGAAAAACCCATTGCCATGAATCAAACAGAATTAACAGAAATGATTGAGTGTGCGCAAAAGAATAACGTCTTTTTTATGGAAGCCGTTTGGACGCGTTTCTTACCTGTCACCATAAAACTGCGAGAGTTATTAGCAGAAAAAACCATTGGCGAAATAACACGATTAACGGCTGATTTTGCTTTTAACGCAAGCAAAGAAATAAGTCGACTTTATGAACCTGAATTAGGGGGAGGCGCCTTATTAGACGTTGGTATTTATCCGATTAATTACGCCACTATGATCTTGGGTAATCACCCTAATCAAATTATCAGTAGCAGTTATATTGGGGAAACGGGCGTCGATGAACGTGCTTCGATTATTTTACAATATGATAATGGTGTGATGGCCAATCTGTATTGTGGCATTACTAGCTTTGCAAAAAATGAAGCGATTATCTATGGCGATAAAGGCTACATTACCGTTTACTATTTCTGGCAAGGTCAAAAACTCACTGTGACCTATTATGATGACACGCCTGACTTTGAGTTAACGCTTCCGCATAAACAAAATGGCTATTGTTATGAAGCAATAGAAGTGGCCAAACTACTTGCCGAAAATAAAACAGAAAGCGACATTATGCCATTAGCCGATTCCATGGCTGTG
>TARA_R110001583_G_scaffold179763_1_pt1 | contig 11097 bp, 11 predicted proteins | sample TARA_R110001583 | Tara Oceans TARA_R110001583 (sample SAMEA4398432) | marine metagenome | biome: Polar Biome; feature: [MES] marine water layer (ENVO:01000295) within the mesopelagic zone...; material: water (ENVO:00002006), including particulate matter (ENVO:01000060) such... | reverse complement strand
TCGCCCATGTTCTTGCCGGGGCCGGGCAGCATCAGCGCCGCAGCCGACGAACCAAAGCTCGCGTCGTTCCACGACACTGCACGACCGCCGTTCTCCATCGCCACCAGATCGACCAGCGCATCCGGAGCGGCATTCTCCAGTCCGCCCACCGGGCGGCCATACACACGCAGACGGGCAATGCCGCCATCGGGGAAGATATTGACGCGCAGGTGCGTCCACGCCGCGTCGCTCGCGCATTCGAGCAGGTGGTGTGCGCTCGGGCCGAGCGGCGTCGCCGGCAGGATCTCGGTCCAGTTTGCCGCCTTGAGTAGCTCGACCTCGTCGGAATCGGACACGCAGGCCTCGATCGAGACCGCCGGCGGATAGTTGCCCGTGAAGTGGCTGGTATCGACGTCGAAGCCGCGGATCACGCCCTTCACGCCGAGCCTGACCAGCGCCCAGTCATAGCCCGCCACGCGCTTGCGGCGCGACTCCCAGCCATCCATCCACTTGCCGTTGGTGTCGAACTTGCCGGGCACGAACTGCGCCGGCTCCGGGTTGAGCATGCGGGCGACTTCGGCAAAGAAGTCGTCGGACGCGAACAGCGCCTTCGCACCCAGACGGGTGCTGGCGAGATCGACCGAGCGCAGCGCCCATTCGGGCAGATCGGCGGGCTCGGCAAAGACGGGGGCGCCGGGGGGGTGACTGGCCATGCTGTGATTCCTTTCGTTCTTTCAGGTGTTCGGTGCCGGGGATTGAAGGCAGGATATTCCATGCAGTGCGCCGCAGTGTCTACCGCGCAACACCGCCCGCTTCACGCCAAAAGTGCGTACAGACGGAAGCGGGTGATCTGTGCAATCTCGCCGAGGCAGGTGGCGAATTCCTTCTGCGTGTCGTTCTGCAGCCGTGCTTCGATGGCATCCATGATCTGGTAGCGGGAGCGGCCCTTCACTGCGATTACGAAGGGAAAGCCGAAGCGCTCTTGATAGGCTGCATTAAGCGAGCGCAGACGCTGGAGTTCCTCGGCGCTGCACTGATCGAGACCGGCACCGCGCTGCTCGCCGGTGGAGGCCGCCGTGAGGGTACCGGAGGCCGCTTCCTTGCCGGCAAGTTCGGGGTGGGCGCGAATCAGTGCGAGCTGTTCGGCCTCGCTGGCTTCGGTCATCGCGGTGACCATTGCGGCATGCAGCGCGTCGATGCTGGGAAAGGGGCGGGCATGCCAGCTGCGCTCGGCAACCCAGGGCGAATGCTCGAAGATGTCGCCGAGGCGGGCAACGAAATCCGGCTGAGAAAGTTCGGAGAGAGTGCTCAGGGCGGCGTCGGCAGAGGGTGTCATGGTCGCTTGCGTCCGGATCAATGTTGCGTGCATCGGGTTCTCAGTCGGGAGGGAGTGTTCAGATTTTCTTGGTCTGTTTGCCAATGTTCAGTCGACCAGTCGGGCGCCTTGGGCGAACCAGGTGGCGATCAGGGCGCGCTCGTCGTCAGTGAGCTGAGTAAGGTTGCCCAGCGGCATGTAGCCGCTTGCAACGGTTTCAGCGATTTTTGCTGCATGCTGACTGATTTGCTCGGGCGTTTCCAGCATCACGCCCTTGGGAGCCTGCGCAAAGCCGTCCCAGGTGGGCTGTGCGGCGTGACAGGTGACGCAGCGCTTTTCGGCGATCTGCTCGATCGCGGCAAAGCTGACCTTGTCGCCATCTGCATTGACCGGCTTGGGCGCCATCAGCACGATCAGCAGTCCGATGAGCGCCGCGCCGGCAGCGGGCAGCCACCACTTCACCTGGCCGCGGTGACGGAGCACGAAGAACTGGCGGATCAGCACGCCGGCGATCATTATCACCGCGAGCACCAGCCACCCGTACTTGTTGGCATAGGTCATCGGGTAATGGTTGCTGATCATGATGAACAGCACCGGCAGGGTGAAATAGGTGTTGTGCACCGAACGCTGCTTGCCCACCATGCCCGGCCGCGGATCGACCGGTTGGCCGGCGCGGATCTGCGCCACCATCCGCTTCTGGCCCGGAATGATGTGGAAGAACACGTTGGCCGCCATCATGGTGCCGAGCATCGCGCCAACGTGGATGTATGCGCCACGGGCCGAGAACAGCTCATGCAGCACACAGTTGCACACCATCACCAGCACGAATACCAGCGCGGCCAGCAGCATGTCGCGCCCCATCAGCGTGCGGCACATCAGGTCGTATACCGCCCAGCCGCCGCCAAGAAAGGCGATCGAGATCAGGATGGCGGTGGCCGGTTCGAGCGCCATCACCTGGTTGTCGATGAGGTAGCTCGAGGCACCGATCCAGTACACGATGGCGAGCATGCCCATGCCCGACAGCCAGGTGGTGTAGGCCTCCCATTTCGACCAGTGCAGGTCTTCGGTCAGGGGCTCGTCCTTGGGGCCGGTAAGGAACTTCTGGCTGCAGTAAAAACCGCCCCCATGCACGCCCCACAACTCGCCGAATACGCCGCGCTTTGCATCCTGCGGCTTCTTGGGCGGCTGCAGCGAGGTGTCCAGCATGACGAAGTAAAAGGACGCGCCAATCCATGCCACGCCTGCGATGAGGTGGAGCCAGCGCATCAGCAGGTTGGCCCAGTCGAGAAGGTAAGCTTCCATCGTTGTGATTTTCCGTGTGCCGGCAATCGCCGGGTCAGCTGCCGCGGTAGGTCGAGTAGCTCCACGGCGAGACCAGGAGCGGGACGTGGTAGTGCGCGGTGGGGTCGGCGACACCGAAGCGCAGTACCACCTCATCCACGAAAGGGGGTTCAGGCAGTGTGGTGTCGAAGCGGCGGAAGTAGTCGCCGGCGCCGAACACGATCTCGTAGCGACCGGCTTCCAATGCCGCGCCTTCCAGCAGCGGCTGATCGCAGCGACCGTCGTCATTGGTGACGGCGCGAGCCACTTCGCGGCGCTCGCCGTCGAGGCGGAAAACCGCGACCGCAATGCCCTTGCCGGGCCTGCCATTTGCCGTGTCGAGCACGTGTGTGGTGAGTCGTCCCATGTCGGAATCTCCTGAAGCCGTCGTTAACCGGAGTTTAAGGGGGCTGGCGCGCGGCGAAACCCGAAAATTGCAATAAGCGATATGCGCTGCAGCAAATGTCGCAGGCCGAAACCTGTGGCAGCGCTTAATACCCTGCAACTGCAAGGCTCGGCCTCAAGCCTGGGATTTGCGCGGCGCAGCTCAAGCCGGACGGTGCCGGCAAAAAGCGGCAGATGTTGCCGGTGCTGGCGCAAAAGGTCTACGCGCCCAAAAGGGCTGGGTAGGTAAGAGTATGTGATCAATGTGCGTAAAAACAGGCGCTTGAACGGTGTTCTGTCGGGTATTCATCCAAGTCGAATGCGCACTGCAGCCCTGGCACGAAACTCGCAATGTTGTGTCTGAATGCAGACCGTTGTGGTCTGCCTGCATCAAACGGAGGTTTGCGATGGCTGACTCGATACTGCGCCCGGTGACACTCGCGCCCGGACTGGTCGGGAAACCCGCGCCCTGCGATCTATTTGACGTGCGCGGCACGCTGCTGCTGCGTGAAGGAGTGGAGATCAGCCCGTCGATGAGCGTGGGGCCGAGCGAACGCCGCCTGTATTGTCGTGCGTCGCAAGCCCCGCGCGTCTCCGATGCCGAGCCGCTCAAGGTTCTGCGCGACATCGGCACTGCACTGGCCATGCTCGACGAACTCATCATCAGCGGGCAGCAGGTGACTGGCGGAGAGTTTCTGTCGCTTGCGAGCGAAACCTACGCCACCTGGATGATCGACCCCGACGCCTGCATCGGCTTCGCAAGAATGGAGCAGTACGACCGTCCGAGCGTCTGTCACGCCATCCTTGCCGCACTCTTCGCGGCCGAACTCGCTGCTGCGCACGGCTTCACCCGGCAGGAGAGCATCGACCTGATCGGCGCGGCCCTCACCATGAATCTCGGCAGTCTGCGTCTGCACGACCGCATGTTCGCTCACGTCGGTCAGCCCGACCCCGAAGCCCGCGCAGACATCGACGCACATCCGGCGCTGGCCGCACACTTGCTCGACCGCATCGGTGGCATCCCCGAAACCTGGCGCACTGCCGTCCTGCAGCATCACGAAAGTTTCGACGGCAGCGGCTATCCTTTGGGACTGATCCGCACCGAGGTCTCGTTGCAGGGCCGCATGCTGCGCGTGACCGACGTGCTCGCCGCCCGCTTGCGCGAACGCAAACGCCGCGGTCCGCTGTTCTGGAGTCTGCACCAGGCACGCGACCCGCAGCGCCTGCTGCAGCACGTGTTCGGCCCCGACCTCGAACGCCTCGATCACATCCTCGCGCGCCTGCTCATGGGCCGCCTCAGCAACTTCCCGCCGGGCAGCGTGGTGCGCCTGTCGAATGGCGAGATGGGCATCATCAGCCGCCGCACCGCCGAAGCCGACGGCACTCCGCGCGAAGTGCTTGCCTTCCTCGACCCCAGCGGCCGCCCGCAGCACGTACCGCGTCCGCGTCGCATCGGGCCGCGCGACTGCCGCATCCAGGGCTACGCCCACGACGATCAGCCCCGCCTTCCGCCCTACGACTGGCAGTCGATCTGGGGCTATCAGCAGGCGGCCGCCAGCACCAGACTGATGTAAAACCGGGGACGAATGTCACGGAGTACGTTTTTGCGGCCTCAAAGGCTTGAACACAGCCGCGAGCTGTTGTATATTCCGCGCTCTTCGCTGCTGTAGCTCAGTTGGTAGAGCAACTGATTCGTAATCAGTAGGTCACCAGTTCGATTCCGGTCAGCAGCACCAAAAATCAAGGGCTTAGAGGTTTTCCTCTAAGCCCTTGTTCATTTTTCGACTCCGTGCGGACATCCGGTTCGTCGAAACTTCATTCACAGGTGGCGTAGAAGTTGGTCCAGCAGAGTGGGCCGACCTATCATCTGAACAGCCGTTCGGCATTGCGGTAGGCGATCTTCTCTGCTGCCTCGGCGGGTAACTGCTTCAACCAGCCCCGGTAAGCCGCCATGATGCTGGCGTAGTTGTCCCAGCGTTCATTTACCCATGTATCCGAGCCGATCAGGAAGCGGTCCGGGTACTTTTCAAACAGGCGTCGCCATTCCGGCGTCAGTTGCCCGCCTTCGGTGATGCCGTAGCGGTAGGACAGTTCGCACCAAAGCCCGGGATAACGTTGAAGATAGGCTTCGACCTTGGCCGGATCGGTGGAAAAGCCGGTGTGTGCCCAGATGATTTTTGCCTCTGGACTGTGGCGGTAGAGAATCTCCAGCGCTTCGTCGTCGGCGTGAGCGTGCAGGTAGAGCTTGTGCTCCACTGCGAACGCGACGGTCTTTTTGACCTGGGGCGCTTTGGCGGCAGGGCCGGTGAGATGAAACTCGCCGATGCCGCGGTAATAGCCGCGCTTGAACTCGGTGGCAATCAGTTCTTCGGTCTGCGGATCGCTCATCCACGTCTGGATGTCCGGACGTACGCGGTAGGGGCGGATGAATGGCACTACCCACAGGTCTTTCGACTGTGCCTCATAGAGCGCACGGGTGCCGTCATTCGGGCGACTGGTCGCGAGGATGCCCGTAACCCTGTTTTCCCGGAACAAGGCCAGCACACCCTCAAGCGGCAGATGCGGTGCCGGTTCCCAGTTGTAGTGCAGGTGCGCATCAAAAACGGGGAGGATGGTTTCCGCGGTCACAGCGTCGGCGCCGTATGTTGGCGCCGCAATTCCCAGTGCAAGACAGAACGGCAGAAAACACAGGCAACGAATCCGCTTCATGATGATCTCCCGCTCGTAATGATGGCGTGGCTTCAGTTGAATAATCAGCATGAGTCCTTGTGCAGGGCATTGGTTCCTGCCTTCGGATGAATGTCTTCATTCGCGAGCAATGACGGGCTGAGTTCGACGGATGGCGGAAGTTGCAGGATTCTTCATCGATCGATTGACTCTGACCCCTTTGATCTGCGGCGGTGCGCGAACAGGGTCATCTGCGGTCTTCCCGTCGAGTTTGCACGGGATCTTGGTAACGTCAATAAAGATGCATGGCAGCCTCACCAATTCAGCGCGCTTGTTCTGGGACTGGCAGTTGGTGCTCCAGCGGTGCTGCACCAACTGAGCGTACCAGCATGCGAGGGCCCTTCAGTGATACGAGCGCTGTTTTCAGTTCGTGTTCAGGAGCCTTCTGCCCCGGATCTCTTGGTACTTCGACGAGTCGCAGCAGTACCGGCTGACCATTGCGGTAGGTGGCCCAGTCGCCCTCGATGAAGCGCAGCGTGCCTGTTTGATGCAGGGCATCGCGGCTGGTGGTGGCGTCGAATCCCATTGCGCCCTCAGGCGCTTCGAAGACATGAACTTCCTTCCAGTGCTGATAGCCGCGACGTGAAACGATGCGGCTGAGCGCGTTGTCGCCGTTGCGGATCACGCTGTCTTCCAGCAGGGCTTCGACCCGGACAAGCCGATACCGTCCATCCGTTCCCTGTTCTAGCAGCGATACCGCGTCGAGCTGCACCATGCGCCGGGCGAGGCTGTCTTCTGGTCCGAGATCGAGTGCTTCGATGCGCTTGGACCAGTCCGCAGCGTCCTTGCCCGTCTTCATCACTTTGAGTGGCAGCTCTTCATCCTCCTGGAGCGCTTTCATTGCGTCGGTCAGTGTGTGTTTGGCCACGGGCGGCAGCGTTTCGGGGAGCTGTTTGGCGATGGTCGACGCGGCTTCCGGTGCGGATTTGACGATGATCGGCACGGTCTCGTCGCCGAGCTTGGCAATGGCCATGACGATGGCAAAGGTGATGATCGCCACCGGCTTGATCAGTTTGAAACTGATCCAGTCCGGTGAGGTGAAGCCCTCGCGCGGGGCTGATTTCTGCGTTGCCTGACGCGGCCGAAGCAACCAGATGGATAACAGGCCAAATGGCAGCAGGATGATCACAAGACCGATAACGACCGCGTACAGCGGCGTGGGCATCCGCCCATGCAGAACGCAGGGCACTGACTCAAGCGCTGTCGCCGGGCTTTCGTCCGGGGCATACATGCGGGTTGCGGGCGAGGCGCACTGGCTGCTGCGCTGACCCGCGATGTCGATCCGTATCGCGCCATTGGGTGCGTCTGGCAACACGAAAACACCGGGGAGTTCATCGAGCGGCACCAGGGCAAACAGACGCGGTGCGGGCAGGGGGGTGAGTGCGTCGCCTTGCGCGAAGACCGGGATCAGATAGTTGTCGTCAACCCGGCGCATCAGCCAGCGCCCCTCGCTGGCGATCACCCCGCGCGTCACCGACAGGTAGTCACGCGCTTCATCCACCGCTGCAAGCGAATCCACGGTCGCCGCTGTCAAGGTGGCGTCCCGGCCGAGCTGCGCCGACAGGCCGAGCAAGGCTACGCAAACCGAGAGGATGACCAGCAGATAGCCCAGCGCGCGTCTCATCGAATGCCCCTGACGTAAGTCAGCTTGAACTCTAGCAGCTTGATCTGTCAGGTCCAGCTATTCAGGCGACATTTCCGCTGTGGGTGGAGGGCACCTCATCAGCCTTGCGACGCACGGATCAGTGCTCGTCCCGGGGGCCGACCGCTCAGCTCACCCGGACCTCGACCTCCATCCCTGCGAATGCGTCAGGCGCGCCAAGGTAGCTGCCCGACACCGGCATCAACTGCCTGATGTCGCGGGCGACGGCGACCGGAACCAGATTGAATCCGCCGATACTGCGGTTGGTCGGGTCGAAGTTGATCCAGCCCGCGCCGGGCACATAGACCTCGGCCCACGCATGGGTGGAGCCGGAGCCCGAGGAGCCTGTCGCCGTGCTTTGCGGGTCGTACAGGTAGCCGGACACGATGCGGGCGCCCATGTCGAGGCTGCGCACTGCTTCGGCAAACAGTACGGCGAAGTCGCGGCACGACCCCCTCCCGCGGTCGAGCGATTCGTTCGGCGTCTGGGTACCTTCGCTCTCGCGCACCTCGTATTGCAGGGCTTCGGATACACCGTGGCTGATCGCCTTCAGCAGTTCCAGCGTGTCAGGCGCGGGACCCCGCAGGAATGATCGGGCCCACTTCTGGAGGCGCCCCATCGGGTCAAGGTATTGCTGGATCGCGAGGGCGCCGAGGTCGGCGCGATCATCGTTCGAATAGAAGAAGGGAAAGTTGATGGCCGTCGCCGCAATATTGAAGATCGGCCAGGGGTTGCCGGTGAGGTTCAGTTCGATGTTGCTTTCGATCTGCAACGTGTCGGTCATGCCGGAGAAGGACGCCGTCGCAACCGCATTGCCCGACACATCGTGCGCCCAGGTGATCGTCGCGTCGGGCGATACCTTCAAGGTGTGCGACATGAGCTGCAGCTCGCGACTTTCTCTTGGGCGCAGCATCAGCCGATGCGGGTTCAGGCTGACCGCGGTGCGATAGTGATAGACCGTTGTATGACTGATTCGAATTTGAGTCACGGCGGTGCGGCCTCCTGAAGAACTTCCAGACTAACACTTTAAGCGGAGGCGAACCGGAGGCAAACGGCCACCGGCGGCTCAGCGATAGAGGCGCTCGATGTCGTCGAAACGGTCGGTGCCCCAGAACGGTTCGCCGTCGATCAGGATGAAGGGCGAGCCGAACACGCCGCGCGCAAGGGCATTCTCGGTTTCGTGCCTCAGGCGATCCTTGATGTCCTGCTCTTGCGCGCCAGATGCAGCCGCGTCGCGGTCGAATCCGAGGCTTGCCGCGACATCCAGCGCGACGTTTGCGTCGGAGGTGTCCTTACCGTCGATCCAGTAGGCCCGGTAGGCGGCCTCGACGAAGGCACCCATCTTTTCCGGGGCTTCGCGTTCAACCCAGTAGGCCAGGCGCGACGGGGGGATCGGGTTGGCGGGGAAGTTGGCAGGGACCCTGACCTCGGCAATGCCGTCCAGTTTTGCGCGCCTGAAGAAGTCCTTGAAGACGTAGTCCTTCTTCAGCGGATGGTCGAGCGGCAGGCCGCCGTGTGCCTTATATACCGCGCCGATCAGGAACGGGCGCCAGTTCACGTCCCGCCCGATGGCTTTGGCCAGGGCGGTGACCCTGCGGCTGCCAAGGAAGCCAAAGGGCGAGGCGAAGTCGAAATGGAAATCGAAGGATTTGCTCATGATCTGTCTCCTGTGATCGGGGTCACCATTGTTCTTTATAGGGACGCAGGTCCATTTCGAAGGTCCATGCGCTGCGTGGCTGCCTGTGCAGTTGCCAATAAGCCTCGGCGATATCGTCGGGACGAAGGATGCCGTCCGGCATGCGCGCCTCGAACATGTCGGGGAACAGGGCCTTGGTTGATGGGTTGTCGATCAGGCCATCAATGATGATGTGGGCGACATGTACGCCCTCGGGGCCGAGTTCACGCGCCATGCTTTGTGCGAGCGCGCGCAAGGCATGCTTGCCGCCGGCGAAGGCGGCGAACCCGGTGTTTCCGCGCAGACTGGCCGAGGCGCCGGTGAAGAGGAGGGTGCCCCGGCCGCGTTTTCGCATGGGTTCGACGACCTCGCGTCCGACCAGAAATGCCGCGAAGGCGCACATCTCCCAGACCTTGCGGTAAACCTGAGCGCTTGTTTCTGCGATCGGGAACCGCACATTGCCGCCGATGTTGAAGATGCAGGCCGTGATCGGGCCGATCTGTTCGGCCTTTGCCACCAGCGCCCTGACCGAATCCTCATCGCGCGCGTCCGAGTGCACCGCGGTTGCGCTGCCGCCGGCGGCTTCGATGTCTGCCACAAACCGGGAGAGATCCCCGCGCCTGCGGCTTGCCACCACGTGCAGGCCTTCTCGTGCGAAGCGTCTCGCGATCGCACCGCCGGTGGCATCGCCTGCGCCGACAACCAGGCAGACTTCGGTGGGGGTGGGGTGAGGGTTCATGGCTGGGCTCCGTTCCGTGTGTCATGCATCGAAGCGTGCGTTTCACCTGAGGTCGCAGGCCGCGCACTGCGCCGCCCTTTGACGGGGCAATCGCTGTTCATGGGCCATTTCCCCCGAGGTCACTCCGTATCAGGCGAAAGGCGGTGTCTATTGCCGCGGTGATCTGATCCGGCGGGAGATTGCGACGACTGGACACGCGCACGCCTTCATTGAGCAGCATCAGAAGATTGGCCAGGTCCGACGCGCGCTTCGGCTCGCAATGCGCGTCGATCAGGCAGCCTTCGAAGGCTGCCTTGAATGCATCGAGATGGGTGCTTGCGCGGGCGCTGAGTTCGTCGTCCACGTCGGCCATTTCCAGAACGGTGTTCACCAGCATGCAGCCCCATTGCGATCTGTTGCCCCGAGGGGCAGTGAAATTGCGCACGAAAAAACTGTGCAAGGCCTCGAGTGGCGGCATCTCGGTGCGTGACTGGGCAATCATGTCGATCGAGCGCTGGGCAAACAGGTCCAGACAGGCCAGAAACAGGCTGCGCTTATCGACAAACGTGGCGTAGAAACTGCTGCGGCTGATCGCCATGGCGTCGAGCAGGTCTGCCAGCGACGTTGCCTGGTAACCCTTGCGCCAGAACAGCACAAGCGCACTGTTACGCGCTGTCGCCGGATTGAATTCGATCGTGCGGGTCATGCGTTCATAGTGGAACGACCGGTACAAAATGTCAAACGCAGAGGGGATCTGCGGCCCCGGCCAGCGCCCCGCTCACCCTTTGAGAGGAAGGGTGAGCGGTGGGGCGTTGTGCGACCTTGAGCGCCAGCGCGGCCGACCCACGTCCGCAGCGCTCATTGCACTCCGCCTGCGATCAGCTAGATTGAGATGCAGGGGTGCGATGATCGTGCGCGCGCCTGATCTGTTCGTTGACCTCAATCGGGAGGGCATCATGAAGCGGACAAGCAATCGATTTCCGGGGCTGATCATTGCGATCGCCCTCGTGTCGGCATTGGGCCTGAGACCGGCATTCGGGCAGAAGGGCACCCATGCCGGACCGGCGGTGCCGATTGGCAAGGGCGAGGCATACGCCATGGTCCGGACCGGCGTGGACGGCGCGGTGACCTCGATCGGCGTGGTGATGACGGCAGCAGCGCTAGACGGTTTGCCGACGAGGGCGCCAGGCGAGCGTTCTGACGTTCCCTACCTGTTGCCAATGCCGGCGAGCGGGCCGAAGACGGTTGTCGATCACGTGGTGGTGAATTGGGAGCCGGCCGGTCATGCGCCGTCTAAGGAATCCCTGATCAATTGATGTTCTGAGCACGCTCACCCA
>TARA_R110001583_G_scaffold44423_2_pt1 | contig 11099 bp, 18 predicted proteins | sample TARA_R110001583 | Tara Oceans TARA_R110001583 (sample SAMEA4398432) | marine metagenome | biome: Polar Biome; feature: [MES] marine water layer (ENVO:01000295) within the mesopelagic zone...; material: water (ENVO:00002006), including particulate matter (ENVO:01000060) such as...... | reverse complement strand
TTTTCATTGTGTCTCCTTTTTAGCTTCTACAAAGATATAAACAGCATTAGAGTCAACAGACTTCTGGTAATATACTTTAATGTCAACCCCCTCTAACATCTGATTAATAACCTCAACGGTGTCTAGTACTACATCAGAAGTACAAGCTTCGTCACCATTCCACTCTACATGACTTACTTGCCACGGAATCATTTCCCACTTGTATTTTCTCATTCCCATTCTCCTGCTTCCATTAGAGACGCTAGTAACTCACCGTGTTCGTTTTTAAGCTCTAAAGATTTCAGAGATTTTTTAGTTAGTTCTTCCTCTAGTCTTTTCTTGAGTGATTTAATCTCAGTGAAAACAATTTCATGTTTCTTGCCCCGCTGCTTAAACCAGTAACCCTGCTGACCTAGAATGTCTTCTAGCTCATCAATAGCATCTGACAATAAGCTCATCTCAAGTTTATTGCGGTCAATATAATTGCGTAAGTATCTTATTTCGTCTCCTGAAGTTAGTTTATCTGGGTCATATGTCATTTTCTCACTCTCCTTTAATTATTCTCGTTGGCCTAGTTCTTGATCTATCAAATAAATAGTACTCTTTGTTTCTCCAAATATTCTCAACTTTTCTACTATATCTCCAGCCGTTTTCTCTTCCTCTAACTGCTCTGTAATAAACCAATCCAACATAGTACGAGTAGTGTAATCTTCCTCTGCTTCTGCCAGTTCACACAACTTATAGATACACTCACTGATTTCCTGCTCATGTAGTAAAGCCTGCTCCATCATATCAGTCAGACTACCAAAGGTTTTCTCTGGCTCATAAATCTGTTGAAGCACTACCTTACTAAATTGATCGTTCATGTAGTCTATCAACCTCATAGCATGGCCAACTTCTTCTTGACTCTGCTTTCTTAGCCACTTGGCAAACCCCTGAAACCCAATAGACTCACAATAAGCTGACATGGAAAGATACAGATAAGAAGCATTGAACTCATCTGCGATTTGGTGGTTGATGGCTTTTTGCATTGAGGTAGTTAACATAGGTGGTCTCCTTAAATTAAATATTCATCTTCCAGATAACGATTAACAGCAGAACGTACAAATGCAGACATTGGAACAGATTTACGCACATTATCCCAACTCTCTTTTTCTTTAGCAGTTAGTGTAATAGTAATTTTTCGTTTGTCATCTTTACTGACAATAAATTCAGACCTTCTAGTCATTTTTAATACTATAAATTTAGTTGGCTTTTCGACCCATTCTACTAGATAAACACCTTTCATTTCTTCGTATTCCAGACGATTATCTTTTAAGAAACCCCCTAGAGAGATAAACTTGGAGTGAAAGATTGGATGCTTACCTCGACTCAAAAAGCCACTAGGCTTAAAACATTTTAACACACCCTTTTTATTAATGTTGACATGAATATTAAATGTTTCTTCATCTAATGCTAAATCTGCTCTCCATAAAGGGCAGATGGCAGGTATCCTTAATAATATGTTTCCTGACGCACTACGAATAGTTGCTGATGACATCTTTTTTCCAAATGGCCCAACCTGTTTTATTTTTGTATAAGGTTTCATACCTCTTTAATTAACTCCTTAATAGCTGTTATATTCCTAAATGTTGCATCAGAATCACGACAACTATAGAACTCTGGCTTACTATCACTCAAGGATTTCCATTCTCTGAAAGGTGTAAAAAATGTAGATACAAACCCTAACCCTTTCGGTACATCACTCTGTAACCAATGCCACGCTAACATACCATCAATGTGTTTAGGTTTAAATGTCATACCCTTACTCATTAATCTAGGTACATCAAAATCCAAGTTCCACCAACCTAAATAAGTAAATGGAAGATGAAATAACTTTTGAATTGCGTCATGCGTACCAGCATGAAACGGAATTGTAATTGCATGCCCTTTTTTGAACGAAAAACTAACACAGGTGATTTCACTATCTTTAATATTGATATACTCACTTTCGTCCTGATTAGGTGAATCTGAAGTCTCTATGTCTGCAACAATCAACGAACCTTCTCGACTTGCATACTGGTTGGCATCACTAATAAATTTCTGAACGTCAGAGTAGGTAGGATGTTCAATATAATTATAGTCGTCTACCTCTTCGCCATCAGTGGCTACTCGAACAGCTTTAGCTAAGTCAAACATATGTACTCCTGCCATATGCTGATTTCCCTGTATGATCCAACTAGGATGTACTGTAGGAACAGCCAAGCATTTATGATTACCTATCTTCACATCAAAAGTATATCCACGTTTGGGAGCATTATTCTTCTTGGATGGTAGTAAACCGTCAATGCCAATTAGCTCCTTCATAGGTAAGGCTCCTTGAAGAGAAACAACTTTAGGTTTGAATTTCTGAATGACTTGATGTAAGTGTGTACGACAGTGATCTATAGCTTTTCTTTGCCAAGGCGCACCGTCTAACCAGTTATTTGGTGGCTGACATTGAATCAGATTATAAAAGGCAAAGTCGTCACGCTCATACTTTTGGCGAGAGATTGAGCGATCTAACTGCAATCCTGCTGCTCCTACAAAGGGAATACCCTGCATAGCCTCTGTTCTTCCCGGCCCCTCTCCTATAACTAAAACATTGTTTTCGCCATCACCGTCAGGCAGGGTAAATGATATCCCTTTTTTCTCTAACTCACAGCCTTGACAGGTATCTGGCTTTTTCATAATTCTGCCTTGTCGATAAGATCTCGAAGGTCTTTAAGTCGTATGCACACCAACGCATCTTCAGTCAGTTGTCTGAACTCACCCATAACTAATGCTGGTAGTTTATCTTCTTGAGTGGCCTTGACTGCTTGCTTCCACCACTTCATTAAAGTCTTGGCGTGTTCTTTTCTTTTCTTGCACTCGAAGGTGAACACTGGATGTCCTTCGGTGTCGTAAGCTTTGAAGTGGGCGCGTTGACAGCCCATAAATTTTGCGACTGTCAACTCAAAATTACGCCCTCTGGTCTTGGATATTCTAGCCACTAGTCCAACCCATATCTTGGTGTACTACCAAAAGAGCCTAGTGTCATCCTGTACCTCTCGTCTGGATCTGAACCCCCCCTGTTTCTGGATTGGCTTAACCCACATTTCTTACACCTAAAAATAATTTGAGTGCGAGTGGTGTAGGCTGGAGCATAGACATGTGAAGATTCTGGCTTACAGTAAGTTTGAAGTTTCACTTCTTCCTCAACTTTAGGATGAGGTGGTCTACCTAATTTACCATAGCGATATTTGTCATTTTCCATTTTATTCATCCTCATCATAACTAGAAGGGATAAGAGTCTCATCAGGACTCATTTTGACTGTAAGAACAGCCATATCTTCCTCTAGTTGTTTAGATGGTTTAGTGTGTCCATTAAGAACACTATTGAAGTAAGCTAATGATACACCAAGTTTGTCAGCAGCTTGAGCTTGTCTGACATTATGGAGCTTCAACAACGGCTTCAATCTGTGCTTTTTGAGTGGTCTGAATAGTCCTTCGTTCATTGTTACCCCCCTAACTGATCGTCAACATCATCAGCAGATAAGATGTTTCTGATTTCGTATCTAGCTCGTACATTCTGCGATGTTTGCTCACAAGTTACTGTAGATTTATATTCACCATTAACCTTGAACTTAGCAGCCTTGAACTCAGCGGCTCTGTTTGCTTCTTTGGTCTGTTCAGGAGTTGCTACCATTTTAGCATCCTCAACAGAATCAGTATTAGTCAAGGACATTAGTGTTAACTCAAATAAAGAGCTACAATAACCACCCCATGTAATATCAAATCCAACGGGAAGTTGATCTCTATGGATTTCAGATACAATCTCAGCAATACTTTGATTGGTAAGATTACCATCAAAAGCAACCCCACTTGCTTGTACTAAATCTTCTAATGCAGAAGATTCATTACCCCAAGTTCTTGGCTGACTATTCAGATAACCATTAGCGATGACTCCTGCTGGACTAGTAGACCGAAGAGTTACTGCAACACCCATATAGGTTTTGCCCTCTTTAGTCCACTCTCTGCCATGATCCAACTTGTCAATTACACCAACACATTTCGTGCCGGGAAGTAACATTTTATAGGAGTTATCTTCCCAATTCTCTTTAAAAGTAACAGGCTCAGTTGAAAATTCACTAGGATCGAACATAATTTACCCCCTTTAGGTAAGTTGTTAATTAAATGCCTTTCGGAAAGGCTCTCGTATATACATCATTAAAACTTGGTGCAATCAATACCTGATCTACCATCTTCGGGTCTGGTTTAAACTTCAAAACTTTGCCTTGAAAGTTTCCCTTATTAGATCCAGTTTTGGCACGACTCAATTCCATAGAATATTGTACTTTATAATCAAGCTGACTCCATCCTTGCCTTACCCAGAAACCAGTAGCTTGGTCATTAATGTACTGAGGTGCAAGTGTACTGCTCATTATTAAATTACAATTACTCTGCTTGCCCATATCAATAATTTGTGCCATCTCGCTGTTCAATGGGCCATAATGGTGTGGCATTACCTGTGTTAGCTTACCAAATCGGGCCATACGCAGCATTTCCCACAGTAGTCCTGCTGTATCTATGGCAATCGTCTTAACTTCCTTTAGAGCTTGTTTATACTCCGTCATGAAACGATTCCATAAAAGGTCTGCTTCTTTGATTAGTTTAGCTTCATTAGAACCTTTGGATGGCCTTTCAAAGAAATACTCACTTACCAAAATTTGTTTATTAGCAAACTCAGGCTTATTTACAACAGATTCACTATTGTGATCTAAGTCAAACAAAGCAATCGGTTCAGGACAAGTCAACAGGAAGTGTGTCTTTCCAGAATCCTCTTTACCTTGTACGTTAATAATCATTCTTTGCCTAGATTTAATTGTGTTTGCTGGCTGAAATGCTGTGCCTTGTAGTAAAGTTGCTGTTGTTTCCATGATTAATTATCCCTTCTTGTGTGTTGCCTAGGTTTCATATTGTATATAATTATTTTGCACTTTGTCAAGAGCGTAATTTTCTTGACAAATGCTGATGCTTTATGGTATAAAGTACTTCTCACCCTTATGCCGTTCTATAGAACTTTGGGGGTGGTTAAACAACTGCCCCCATTCAATTATGTCTAAAAAAGAAAAGTCAAATCCCTTAATGCCAAAACAGAAAAAATTTGCTGATGAATTTATAAAGACAGGAGATCGTGCAGGTTCAGCAATGAAAGTGTATGATGTTGGTAGTCGTGATAATGCTAGAAAATTAGCACATGAGACACTAAATAAGCCACATGTAAAAGAGTATGTGCGTATAGAACAGCATCGCGCACTTGAACTGCTTCAAGAACGTGGAGTAGATGAACTAGTTGCTGATTATGTTTTTGATGGTCATAGGGCAACAAGATGGATTCAAAAAGACGGTCGAGAAGAAGCTCCTGATTGGTCAGCGAGAAGAGATGCTGCAAAATTTTATCAGGAATTAAAACGAGCAGCAATAGAGCCAACAGCATCAACCCAAGTGTTGCATTTGGAAAAAAACAACACCACGAGTTATGAACTTACTAAAGATACACCTAAAAGTGTGATAAAATTTGTTTTAAACAATAATGGTAAACTACCAGATGAAAAAACACTTGAAAGGTTATTAGCTGAAGATGATGAAAAAAATGACACGAATTCCACTACCTGATTGGTATACCTCTCCTGCTTGGATAACTGAAGGTACTACCAAAAGATCCGTAGCTACTTCTACCATTTGCCAACTTTTCAAAGATCGTGACAACCTCGGTTTTCAGAAATTTGGTACTTCTTTAGAAGACTCTCCAAGAAACAGCATTGAAGCTAGGCTTACTGATGCTGTTGAAGAAGCCTGCGATCTTGTTCAGTACCTTGTTTGCTTACAAGCTCTCATAAAAGACCGCAAAAACGATGACTAAAACTCATCAACTGGATATACCAGCCGAAGCTACTAAAGACTGGATTATTACGAGAATTGATCCTGAAAGTAAAGAGATACTTCTAAACGATATAGAAGAACTTCTTGCAGAAGCCGATGCTCTAGCTGAAGACTCTTTATACAGTGATGATTGCACTACTGTTTCCCAAGCAATTATGCGGTTAAGTGAAACTATTCGATCTCTTGTTCAAGTATTTTTATGAAGCCAGATGAGTCTGCCAATACTGCAGTTCTAAGTGCTGAAGATCTCGACAGGATTAAGACGGCTCAAGAACTCGATCAAAATTATGACGATGATTGGCATAGATGGCTTACTGAAAACTTCACAATTAAAGACAAAGCTGGCAAAGTCCGGCTTATGTCTCCTCTCAAACAATCCCAACTTAAATTACTAAAACTCTACGAGTGGTGTAGAGAACAAAACCAGCCTGTGCGTATTATAGTTCTGAAAGCACGAAAGACTGGAATTTCTACACTTATTGAAGCCCTCATGTTCCTAGAAGTTCTTTCTGCTGGAAAGGATGCTATTGTTATAGCTCACGACAAACCAACTGCTGAATATATCTTTGGCATCACTTCCAGATTCTATGATAACTACCCTTTACAAAAACCAAATAAAGCACAATCTTCAGTACGCAAGATGAGCTTTAAAAATCAGGAAGGTATGATTACAGTTGAGACTGCAAACAATGTGTCTGCAGGACGAGGAACAAGCCCTCAGATACTACATTGTTCAGAGTGTGCCTTCTGGCATAAAGGTAGTGATACTGCCGTCAGTCTGTTCCAATCTATTGGTGAACAGAGTGAAACTGTGTGTGTCTTAGAGTCTACAGCAAATGGCTTTGATTCATTGTTTCAGCCTACGTGGGAAAATGCAGATAAGTATTGTCAGATTAAATGGAAAACTGATGATGAAGGAGAGATTCAACCAGAAATTGAGATCAATGATCCAGACTATAAATGGAATGGCTACTTACCTTACTTTATTAGTTGGTTTGATGATCCTGAGTATACCAAGGAGTTTAGAGATATCGAAGAAAAGGATAGATTTGCTCAAACCTTGGATGAGAGAGAACAACACTTGAAGGAGTATTACCAAGTAAATCTGGAACAACTGAACTGGTATCGCTGGACTTTAAGGGAGAAGTGTCAAGGTGATGTCAAAATCAGGAGACAGGAGTATCCTTCTACACCTCAAGAAGCATTTGTCTCGTCAGGTAGACCCTACATTGACCATGATGCACTTGGCTTAATGCCACTAGAAGAAGGACGTAGAGGACTACTGATTCAAGATGACCATTGGTCTAAAGAAGTTAGATTTATTCGAGATAAGAACGAAATGCTGACAATCTTCAAAGACCCACAAAGAGGTCATAGATATGTCATGGGTATTGATTGTGCTGAAGGCATACTTCCTGAAGGTTCCAAAGATCCTGACCAATCTGTCTGCGTTATTTTAGATATGGATGATGGTGCTAGACAGGTTGCTGTGCTTGCTGGATACATTGGAGAAGAAGAACTGGCTCAACGTGTCATACTATTAGCACAACACTACAATGACTGTTTTTGTGTGCCGGAAGTCTCTGGTTATGGTCAACATATTTGTATCTATCTAGGACAGAATTATCCACATCATTTACTCTATCATCGCACAGATTTTCTTCGTGACCGCCCAAAACGCAGTCGCCAGATTGGTTGGCGTACTACTATGTCATCCAGACCTATACTACTTGGTGATCTTAAACAGGCTATATCTGACCAAGCTGTTATTATTCATGCAAAGGATACCCTAGAGCAGTTAAAACGATTGGAATACAATGCAAGAGGGCGTATCGAAGCTGGAACTGGCGCACACGATGACCACTGTTTTGCCTTGGGGCTGGCAATTCAGGGAATAAAATCTTATCCTAATCATGTATCCATAATGAAGTCCAAAGCAAATCAGTTAAAGCCTTTTGGTGAGCGTCAAGAAGATGACAGTATTGATCCCATTACTGGCTATTGAGATGCTAAGTTTTCTGCTTCCAGTGGGTGGTGGGGTTTGCGAGGAATATACTCTCCTAACTCCATAGCTTCTTCAGCATCAAAACCTATTAGGTGGTGGTCATAAGCAGTATAGGCTAACGGAAAGTATTCATTTAAAAGTGCTTCACGATCTTGAGCATCGCTACAACTCTCTAACTTACTTAGACCTTCGGCAATACGCTTGTGTGCAAAAAACATTTGTGCTTTGTAGTTAGGTATTTCCATGTCAGAGCGTACAACTGAAAGGTTAAGAATTTGGCCGTCTAACTTGTCTCCTACTTTCTCAGCCCATTCATCCTGCGTGAACTTTTCCCAAACATTGAAAACATTCCAATCTTTTCTTCGAGCAAATTTACCTTCAGTTTCGTACTCTGTTTTATCATAAGGCGGTACTCCATGCTTAACCATGCCACGCACAAAAGGACTGTACCACGTTTCCCCATTATCCAATCCATATCCCTTATACAAGAACTCCATTAACACTGAATGGCAAGTCTCATAAGTTGAAGAAATAGTCCATAAGTGCATTAAGGTCTGTATATCATAATAAAAGCGTTCAAAATAATAAGATCTTTTGGTTCTGGTTGTTTTCATCTCAAGTGCATGAAAAGTTTCCATAGATTTGTGTCGAAGTTCTGCATCTAAGCGAACTGGTATAATTAATTGAAGTTCTTCATCCTCAATCTGCAAAGCTCGCTCTTTTTCTACAGCTAAGACATCGAACTCTTCTACAATCTGAGGAATTCTAACTCTGATCCACGCCTTACTCAATCCTTGGGCTAATGCAAGAAGCATGTCTGGGTTGTGAAGTGTGTTAAACCCTCTGGTTTGGGCTAACTCATTCCAGATATCGGTTTGTTCTTTGACACTTTCTTGTTCTGAACGACCGCCAAGGACATCACCACAGACAGCATGGCAAAATGTACCTAACGCCAAATCAGGGTTAACTACTTTTGGGACAATACCTTGCCCAAGAGCGTGATACTCGATGTAATAAAGTCGTGGTGAATTTATATAACATTGGTAGTGAGAACGTGAACTAGTTAAAATATTCATAATATTACTCTTGCTTATGACTAGAGGATTTCAACTATAGTGGGAAAAACAATAAAAACACTACGATGAAACCCCCTAATCAAGCACACCAACACAGGGTATGTTAACTCTGTGCGATAAAACCTCACACCGTGTGAAGTTCAATATTTTTGTATTAAACAACATATCTCTAGGCCATGTCAAGAACAAAGTAGTTGAATAAAAACATTATGATCTCTATAATATCTGATGTGATATCAAAGAAATATGAAGATTTAGATGAATTTTTAGCTGAGTCAGCACAGACATCTTCACAACTTGTCAACTCTGAACCAGTTCCAATACCATACTTGATTGACCCCCTTATCCTTAAAGGAAACTATCACTTACTTACAGGGCCGATAGGAAACATGAAGTCCTATTTTTCGTTGTGGCTGGCTAGTCAACTAGCAAAGATAGGACAAAAAGTTCTGCTTGTGGATAAAGAAAACTCACTGGTAATGATACAGGCAAGAGCTAGGAGTATGGGCCTTGTGGATTCAGATAACCTCATTTATTGGTGTGAACGACCGGGAGAAAATGAGACTGCTCCACCAGACTTCAAGCATGGCTTAAAACTTTATCATCGAATTGTTGAAGCTTGGGAAAATCCTGTACTAATCTTTGATACACTAAACCGATTTGCTCCCGGACTTGACGAAAACAGTGTAAAGGACACTACCTTTATTACAGATTCGCTTATGTCGTTAAGAAACAAGGGAGCGACCATCATTGCTCTACATCAAGTTGGAAAGCCGTCAGAAGGCTCCTATCAACATTACAGAGGTTCCTCAGAGATTGGTGGTGGTAGTGATATTGGTCTTACTATTCGTGGATTTAACCGTAACTCCCAAGGAGCCTATTTTTCCCTTAACTGTTTCAAAACCAGATGGTTGCCCTTCTCTGATTTAAGCATCGTATTCGATACAGGACAATTTTATATCTTGCCAGATTCGATGCAACCCAATAAGTTCTTTAACATGAGAAAATCTATTACTGAATATCTCACTAATTGTTCAAACGTAAAGAGTGACGAAATAGTTGAAGCGATGAACACCAAGAAGTTTGGGCATCACACAGCAAAGGACGTTAAGTGGATACTTAACAACTGTAGAAAGAACCATTGGTTGAAAATAGAGGGTGGGGGTAACTCTTTTGTTTACAAGAACATGCCGGTGTTGTGAAGAGGGTAGTAACTTTTACTGCTCTTCAGGAGCAGTAAAAGCCTTATTATATCATGCCTGTCAAGCTATTACAAGCTAAAAAATTTTTCAAAATCTCCAACTTTAGCTTAACTAATTTTCCTGTAAATATTTTTGGTATACGACTCTCTGCACTCCTGCCTGAACTCCAGCTTCGTAGGCTTTTTGCAATGCTTCGAGGATAAGTTTTTTCTTGTAGTGAAATTCGAGAGTAGACAGGGGTAATTTGGCTGTTACCTGTTCAGCGATGGATTCAAGAGATTCGTTCTTCATTATCTAGTACACAACTTTCATTATATGCCAAAGGATATAGCCACTTGCAAATAACAGGAAAAGTGCTTCTATGCTCATATCATTATTCTTCATCTAACACCTCAATAAGTTTTAGCCACTCATCCTTATCCGTTGGTATTCGGTACTCTGTGATGGTTGGCTTGTTAGGGACATCGGTAGGCAAAAAGTGGTCGCCTTCGAGAGTATGAAGCAATGCTACTGCACTATCTCTTTCAGTAAACCACTCTGAGCATGAGCCATTAATGCTGTCTATCCAAGCTACTTTAAATACTGTCTTCATCAGTGGTCTTGTGTAAATGTTTGGTAATGGCCTCTAAATCCAAACTATCGTCTGGCCCCTGAAAGAAGTATGGATCTAATCCCCCAGTACGATCTAGAATCTTGTTTACGGCTACTTTAAGGGAAACATCTCGACACTCCCTCAGTAAATCTTCCTTTGCCTGTTCTTTGGTTTGTTCAATTTTAGACATGTTACCCCCTGTTTTTATTTTGTATAGGCAGTTCGTGAGTTCCCCTAGTTAGATAATAGGTCAGCCATTCAGCTTCAAACTCAGTCAGTCCTAATTCAATATGGTTTCCAAT
>TARA_R110001583_G_scaffold127423_3_pt1 | contig 11103 bp, 9 predicted proteins | sample TARA_R110001583 | Tara Oceans TARA_R110001583 (sample SAMEA4398432) | marine metagenome | biome: Polar Biome; feature: [MES] marine water layer (ENVO:01000295) within the mesopelagic zone...; material: water (ENVO:00002006), including particulate matter (ENVO:01000060) such as...... | reverse complement strand
GTTTATCTTCATGCCATCTTGCTTGTAATAGCCATAGACAACAGTTTCTCCAATCTCGATCTTACCCGAATCTGCTTCAATATTTTGAGTGATGATATTCAGAAAAGTGGATTTTCCCGTACCATTCTTACCGATAATACCAATTTTCTCACCTCTTTGGAATTTATAGGAGAAATCCTCCAATATCTTCAAATCACCAAAGCTCTTATTTAAGTGTTCGAATTCGAGTATCTTGGTTCCAAGTCTGGCTGATTTAATATCCAGATCAAGTTTTTCCTCTTTATAACCCGTACTAGCCTTATCTTTTATATCATAAAAAGCATCAATTCTCGACTTGGCCTTTGTGCCTCTGGCTTGTGGCATACGGCGCATCCACTCTTGTTCAGTTTTTAAAAGGCTTTTAGCTTTGTTCGCTTCAGCATTCTGATTGTGAATTCTTTCTTCTCGCTTTTCCAGATAATAAGTATAATTACCTTTATAGCTATGAATGTTATTGGCATCCATCTCAATAATTTCGTTACAAACACGATCAAGGAAATACCTGTCGTGAGTAACCATCAAAAGAGTTCCTTTCGACTTTTTCAAATATTCCTCAAGCCACTCAATCATTTCCAAATCCAAGTGGTTGGTTGGCTCATCAAGCATCAATAAGTCGGGATCGGTAATCAAAACCTTAGCCATACCAATACGCTTTTTCTGTCCTCCAGAAAGTTGAGATATAGGCTGATCGTAGTTGGTAATCTTCAGTTTCGATAGAATCTGTTTCACCTTCACTTCGTAATCCCAGGCTTTATGCAAATCCATCTTTTCAAGAATCTCTGTCATGCCATCTTCCTGCCCTGACTCAACCATTCTTTCATAATCGCGAATAACAGATAATACAGGATCAGTTGAATTGAAAAGCTCATTGATAACCGTATTATTCTCATTCATTTCAGGAATCTGCTCCAAATAGCCAAGTTTGATATCCTTACGAAAAGAAATATCTCCACTGTCCTGACTGTCTTTTCCTGCAATGATATTTAAGAGCGAGGTTTTTCCCGTTCCATTTTTTGCGATCAGTGCAATCTTCTGTCCCTGCAGAACACCAAAATTTATATCGGTGAATAAAACCTTATCCCCAAAACTCTTGGTTAGGTTTTCTATTTGTAAGTATGATATCATGAATGATTTTGCTTTCGATTATACCGATTATTATTTTAGATAACCATTAAAATTAATCTGATATTTAATGACCTAAAAATATATATCGGCATTATTCCTGATTATTTTAAATTGTAAATGGAATAAGACGCAAACTTACAAATTTGAAACGACACCCTAGCTTTTAAACTAAGCTGAATACAAGAACAATCTCTCATTTATCATCACATATAATAAAATTCAAAGATCTAATAGCAGACTGTGCGATCTCTTATTTAAAATCATTATTTTCGTGAGTCTAAACAGCAAATGAATACATGCGAAAGAAAGAACGTTTTGAAAAAGTGATAGCTTGGTTCCAAGAGAACATGCCTATTGCAGAAACCGAACTCCATTATACCAATCCATACGAATTGCTTGTTGCAGTTATATTATCAGCACAGTGCACAGATAAGCGTGTGAATATGATGACTCCAGCTCTTTTTGAGCAATACCCTACTGCATTCGAATTATCTCATGCAACACAAGAAGATATCTTTAACTTCATTCGTTCGTGTTCGTATCCTAACAATAAAGCCAAGCACTTATTAGGCATGGCTAAAATGCTAGTCGAAGATTTTAAGGAAGTAGTTCCTGATGATATCAAAGAGCTTCAGAAAATGCCTGGTGTTGGTAGAAAAACAGCTAATGTAATTGCATCGGTTGTTTACGACAAGCCTGCTATGGCTGTTGACACACATGTATTTAGAGTTTCTGCTAGAATGGGTTTAACAACCAATGCTAAAACCCCTTTGGAAACGGAAAAACAATTGATGAAGTATATTCCTGAGGAATATGTCGCAACTGCTCATCATTGGTTAATCTTGCATGGTCGTTATGTTTGTATTGCCAGAAAACCAAAGTGTAAATCTTGTGGTTTAAAGGACTTGTGTAAATTCTATATTAAAGAACAGAAGAAAGAACAAAATGTATAATTACGAATACCCTCGCCCTGCACTTACAGTTGATTGTGCAATTTTTTGTAAACACAAGAATGAAACATACGTTCTACTTATTGAACGTGCGCAAGATCCTTTCGCAAATAACTGGGCTTTCCCGGGTGGTTTTGTCGATATGGATGAAGATCTGGATCAAGCAGCCTATCGTGAGTTGAAAGAAGAAACAGGCTTTGAGAATTGTGAACTCAAGCAATTTAAAACCTACGGTGGTGTCAATCGAGATCCTAGAGGAAGAACTGTATCTGTAGTCTATAAGGGAGAACTCACACTTGAAGAACTCCCAGCAGTAGTAGGTATGGATGATGCTAGACAAGCTAAATGGTGGCCAATAGATAACTTACCTAAATTAGCCTTTGACCATGATCTAATTATGAGCGAACTATTGAGATAGAATACTTTGCTCTATGTGCATCTGGCTATCAGGTCCCATATTAAAAAGTAGATCTAGAATACTCAAGTTTTCAATAAAGTCTTGTTTATCACTAAATACTTGGTAGTATTCTTTAGAAACAAAAGATGGATCAACAATTGATTTAGATGCTTTAGGATGAATACTTTCTCTAAAATCTACAAGTTGAGCTACATCATCTATATAATCGTCGGTTTTCTTTATTGTCGAATCCAACTCAATTAAAGAATTAATCTCATTCTGAATCTCCATATTAAAGTCTAGAAGAAAATCCCACTTTCTATCGAAGAATCGAACCAAATCGTCAATATAAAACTCGTAAAAAGGAGAAGATTTATAAGCTGACTCTATCCCTTTCCAATGTAACTTTTGCCAATCGGTATCGTAAGAAATACGCACATCTTTAGTTAGAATTTTCTTACTACTTGCTTTCACTACAGGAACCGTTAAAGCCAACTCTCCATTAGCTCCAAAAATATTACATCGGTTTCTATACGATTGCTTCGAGTAATTTTCAAACTGCTCGATCAATACATTGGGAAATTGAACCAACTTGCTATAGTATTGAATTGGGGCAAAGTATGCAGTAGATAAAAGGACTGTGTTTTCCATCGTCTTTCTCTTGATTTTGTGCGAAGCTACAAAAATAATGAATAAAAATTAAGGCCACCTCTGTTGAGATAGCCTTAAATATATAATTATACAAAATTGAGTTTTATTCAATTCCTTTAAAAATCCTACTCCATCTGATCTTACTTAAGAACGACTTATCCTTATCAAGAGATAACCATACAAATGATGCTTTCCCTACGATATGATCTTCTGGCACATATCCCCAATAACGAGCGTCTGAAGACATATGTCTGTTATCACCCATCATCCAGTAGTAATCCATTTTGAAAGTATAAGAATCAGCTAACTCACCATTAATATAAATACCTTCGTCTTTCACGTCAAGCTTATTACCTTCATAAGCAGAAATAACACGATCATATAAAGGTAAATTCTTTTTAGTTAAGCTAACTGTAACACCTTTCTTTGGCATTACCAACGGTCCAAAATTATCGCGATTCCAATTGTAATCTCTACTAAATGGGAAAACATCCCCATACATTCCTTCTGGATCTAATCTACGTGTAATCGATACGACATTCTGTAACTTTTTAAGTGCATCTACCTTAGCTGTAGATAATGGTATAATATAACTACCATTAATATCCCTTCCTCTATCAGCAAGAGCAATACCTAACTTTTCAAGTTTCTTTGGGTTTATAGATGTTCCATTCGTTTTTACAATATAATTGAATTGCATCTCCTCAATAATTCCTTGAGCCTTTCCATTCACAAATAACTGACCATCCTTAGACACCAATGTATCTCCAGGTATACCTACACATCTTTTGATATAATTCTCTCTCTTATCAACTGGACGAGAACGAATATCGTAACGTTGTCTCATAAACTTAGAAGCTATTTTTTCATAAGCCTTATCAGACTGCAACAAACGACCTTTAGTCATGTCGTCCCTCTTAAAGTCATTACTTAATGAACGAATTTGAGAATGATAATCAGGATTTTCTCTTCCTACTCGAATCGTATCTCCTGCAGGAAAATTAAAGACTACAACATCATCACGCTCAACATCACCAAAACCAGCCAAACGATGGTAAGGCCACTGAATTGCTTCTGAATAGGACTTCGTTGAAGTTGTTCCTGGCATTGTATGGTGTGCAAATGGGAATGATAAAGGTGTGTTAGGCACCTTAGGTCCATAAGCCATTTTACTTACAAAAAGGTAATCTCCAACCAACATCGATTTCTCCATAGAAGAAGTTGGAATGGTGTAAGCTTCAATAAAAAACATACGAATAAGTGTTGCAGCTACAACAGCAAATATTAAAGCATCAACCCATTCAACTATGAAACTTTGTTTTTTAACGCCACGTTTTTTCCAAAATGCCCAATGCGCTTTTTTACTAATATAAACGTCAAATAGAATTGGCAAACCTAACACAAGCCAAAAGTTACCAATCCATAACATCATTAAGAGATAGGTAAAGGCAGCTAATGAAAACTTAAACCATTTATTCTTTAAAAATTCCTTCATAGGGCAAATATTTTATTTAGCAATCTTATATCGTATTCAATTGGTGCGAATCTACAAAAATTATCAATTGTTTTGATGACACATCTTCATCAAAAGTTAAATAGATCTAGAGATCAACACTTATATAAGCATAATGACTATCTTAAGAAGATAGCCATTATTATTAATTAAATCATTTATTCAACTCCTTTAAAAATTCGATTCCATCGAATCTTGCTTAGGAATGATTTATCTTTATCAAGCGATAACCATACGAATGATGCTTTCCCCACAATATGATCTTCAGGAACATATCCCCAGTAGCGTGAATCTGCAGACATATGTCTATTATCTCCCATCATCCAATAATAATTCATCTTAAAAGTATAGGTCGAAGCAAGGTCTCCATTAATGAAAATACCTTCTTCTTTTACTTCAAGTTTATTGTCTTCATAAGTTCTAATAAGCCTCTCGTAAAGAGGTAAATTCTCTTTTGTAATAGAAACCGTCTTACCCTTTTTAGGCAGAATCAATGGTCCGAAATTATCACGGTTCCATTTGAATTTTTCAGAGAATGGAAAAACATCTTCATACACCCCAGTTGGAGATAAAACTCTCGTGATAGATATCACATTTTTAAACTTCTTAAGGGCCTCTGTTTTAACACCAGTCAATGGCATTAAATACTCCGAAGTACTTAGTTTATCCCTATCTTCAATGGCAATATTTAGCTCATCCAACTTTCTCGGGTTAATCGAGGTCTCATTTGTTTTAACTCGATAAAGAAATTGCATTTCATCAATAGAAGCTTGTGCTTTTCCATTCACAAACAACTGTCCATCCTTCGAGACTAGAGTATCTCCAGGCAAAGCCACACAACGCTTAATGTAATTTTCTCGTTTGTCTACTGGACGAATACGAATCTCGTTCTTGCTTTCAAGAAATTCATACGCTTTTTTGTTGTAATAGCTATCCTTTTTTAAGGCATTGCCTTTTTGTTCATCCTCTTCTCTAAATTGCTTACCATAATATCTCACATATGAATAAATATCAGACTGAGTATCTCCCATCCAGATAGTATCACCAGCAGGAAAATTGAAAACCACAACATCGTCACGTTCAACTTTACCAAAACCAGATAATCGATGATAAGGCCATTTAATCAATTCGGAATAGGACTTAGTAGACTTTGTTCCTGGCATAGTGTGGTGAGCGAATGGGAAAGACAAAGGTGTGTTTGGCACCTTAGGACCATAAGCCATTTTGCTTACAAAAAGATAATCACCTACCAACATCGATTTTTCCATTGAGGAAGTCGGAATCGTGTAGGCCTCTATAAAAAACATACGAATAAGAGTCGCAGCTACTACGGCAAATATTAAAGCATCAACCCATTCTACAATATAATTTTGCTTTTTAACGCCACGTTTTTTCCAAAATGCCCAATGCACTTTCTTACTTATATAAACGTCAAACAGAACAGGTAATCCTAACAATAGCCACAAATTACTAATCCATAACATCATTAATAGATAGATAAGAGCAGCAAATGCAAGCTTAAACCATTTATTTTTAAACAATTCCTTCATATTATCTTTATAGAATAAAACTCAATTATAATTTCAGCAAATCATTCATTCCAAAGAATCCAGATTTACCTGGCATAAACTCTGCTGCTAGTACGGCGCCAAAAGCAAAACCTTTACGGCTATATGCCTGATGCTGAATTTGAATTTCATCAACCTCAGAATGCCAAGTAATACTGTGAGTTCCAGGAACCGCACCATGGCGCTTAGCCACAATGCTCATTTCAGAATCCTTAGTACTCAAACCTTCAATCCAAGAATCTTTCACAGGGTGATTTTCAAATACACCTTCTGCCAAAGTCAATGCTGTTCCACTTGGTGAATCTAGTTTATGAATGTGGTGAATCTCTTCCATATCCACATCGTATTGATCAAAACCAGACATCAGGTGTGACAGTTTCTTATTTAATTCGAAGAATAAATTTACACCTAAACTAAAGTTTGAAGCATAAAAGAAACCTTTATCTCCCTCGCATTGTAACTTAACATCCTCCATCTGATCTAACCATCCAGTTGTACCAGAAACTACTGGAACACTAGCTTCAAAGCAAATCATATAATTATTGTAGGCTGAATCTGGATTGGTAAATTCAATAACAACATCAATCCCTTTCAAATTCTCAACAGTTAAATCAGCGTGGTTATTCTGATCTATAATTAAAGCAATCTCGTGACCACGATCTAGAGCAATACGTTCAATTTCCTGCCCCATTTTACCGTAACCAATCAGTGCAATTTTCATGTTTCATTAAATTTTAACCCCATTCTATGTTTCATTGGTTTAGAACGAGAAGTGGTTAATAGTTTTCATCTCAAGACCATCTTGAACCTGTAATAAATACAAATTACAGAACAAGTCTATCCATATTATTATGAGCATCAAAAATAGCAATTCAAACCAAGAATGCTGCATTTTGAATGCTTAATAAAACTTAAGCCATAAATAAATTCGATGACCTTGCCTTATCACACCATAAATGAAATATTTAGCCCTAGAAATATTTACAGCTCTAATTCACTTATTCTGAAGCATAAATCTTATATTCAAAGGTGAAATTATAACAATATATCTCCTATGGAATCGTTTATAAATCCCATAGGATTAGACTATAGATTTAAAACAAAATCAAAAGATGAACCATACAATAACTTGCTTTCTTCCTGCTGGAAATCGTGAAGAAACCATATCCACAATAAACGAATTAAGAAATTCAAATCTTGTTTCTAATATTTACCTAATAGGTAAGGCTGATTATAAAATCGATAAGGTTGAATTCCTTAATTCAGAATCTTTATTCAGCGGAGAAGCAATTCACGAAATCGCTTCAAAATCAAGCTCTGACTTCACATTAATCTACACAAAAACAAGTGCGTTAAAACTAGGTCCGTTTGCACTTAATCGCTTCACTCAAGTTGCTAACGACACTCAAGCAAGCTTTACTTACTCTGACTCTAAAATCGTTAAAAATGACAATATAGAGAATCACCCTGTAATCGATTACCAGGAAGGAAGCCTGAGAGATGATTTTGATTTTGGATCTTTGGTTTGCATCAATACTAAAGCCTTGAAGTTAGCTGTTTCTTCTGTTGATAAAAGCAACAAATACGCAGGCTTTTACTCACTACGATTAGCTCTTTCAGAACAAGCTTGTTTAGCTCGAATTCCTGAATATTTATATACCGAAGAAGAACTTGATACTAGAAAGTCAGGCGAGAAAATATTCGATTACGTCGATCCGAGAAATCGCTCTGTACAAATTGAAATGGAAGAAGTATGTACTGAATTTCTTAAACGAGCAGGTGGTTATTTGGAGCCTAAATTTCTTGATGTCGATTTTAAATCTCAGAATTTTGAATTGGAGGCTTCAGTAATTATCCCTGTTCTCAACCGTGTTAAAACACTCGAAGATGCGATCAAATCTGTACTGACACAAAAAAGTAATTTTGACTTCAACCTAATCATTGTCGATAATCATTCAAATGATGGCACAACAGAGCTTATTCAAAAATACGCTGATCATGATAAACGAATAATACACCTAATTCCTGAACGTAATGATTTAGGTATAGGAGGTTGTTGGAACGAAGCTGTTCATAATAAAGCCTGTGGGCGATTCGCAATCCAGCTTGATAGCGATGATTTGTATGTAGATAATACAACTATCCAACAAATTATTGAAAGCTTCCACAAGGAAAAGTGTGCAATGGTTATTGGAAGTTATCAAATGGTGAATTTCAAATTGGAAGAAATTCCTCCAGGCTTAATCGACCACAAAGAATGGACGCCTGAGAATGGCAGAAACAATGCATTACGCATAAATGGCCTTGGCGCACCTCGTGCTTTTTATACGCCTGTCATCCGAGAAACGCCACTTCCAAATGTCAACTATGGCGAGGATTACGCTCTAGGTTTAGCCATCTCAAGAAAATATCAAATTGGCCGTATTTACAAGTCGCTATATTTGTGCCGTCGTTGGGATGAGAACTCTGATGCTTCACTTAGCATTGAAAAGATGAATGCTCACAATAGCTATAAAGACCGTATCAGAACCATTGAATTGAAAGCTAGAAAAAATCTTAATCAATAGAAATATGAATTTTAAAACTGTTTCCATATTTATCATTTTTTCACTCAGCTTAGCCTCTTGTCAAGCTAAAACCGAGAAGAAAAGCCTAATCCAAAAGCCAACTCAAAACTCTCTAGTAGATTCTGTTGATTTAGATATCTTAAATTCATTGAAGCAAATAGCTAAGAACTTGCAATTTGATTCTTTGACTCCTAAAGATCAAATCATTGAAACTGGCAAACTATTTCTACAAACTCCTTATGTTGGAGGTACATTAGAAAATAATGAAAAAGAAGAATTAATCATCAATCTCCATCAACTTGATTGTACCACTTATCTTGAAAATGTATTGGCTTTATCTCAATCATTTGGTAAATCCCAAACTAACGTTTCTGATTTTTCTAAAAATCTAGAATATATTCGTTATCGAGATGGAAAACTAAATGATTACACATCTCGACTACATTATTTTAGCGATTGGATTATCGATAATGAGAAGAAAGGGTTGGTCAATAATATTAGTCGGGAAATAGGTGGAGAATATTATCAAAAAACCATCAATTTTATGAGTTCTCATATTAGCTCATATCCTGCATTGGTTAAGGACTCATCTCTCATCGAAAAGATAAAAGAAACCGAGAAGAGACTTAATTCGCAACAACATTTTTACATTCCTGAAAGTAAAATTCAGAAATTAGAAAATCAAATTCATAATGGTGATTTTATTGCAATCACAACAAAAATAAAAGGTTTAGATGTTTCTCACACAGGAATTGCGATTCATCTAAACGAACGTTTACACTTAATGCACGCTTCGAGCAAAGCAAAGAAAGTTGTAATTTCGGAATTACCATTAGCTGAAATGATTCAGAAAAATAGTTTACAATCTGGAATTATAGTGGCAAGAGTTATATCGAAGCAATAAATACTGACTTAATCATTTTCTCTTAGTGAGAATCACTAATACTTAAAAGAGAACTAATGCAAAAAATTAATAAAGAAAACTTACAAGCGTTCTTAAACGAACAAAAAGAAAATTGGCCTTTAGCATCGAGTAATTATAGAGGTTTAGAAAAAGTAGAAGAAAAAGAATTTCAATTTGAAGGATTCAAAATAAAAGTTCAGTTCAACCCCGAACGAATCAAATCAACCGCAGCTAAAGTTGACAAAGATGCAATTGAAAAAAGAGCTTGTTTTTTGTGCGAAGAAAATAGACCCGAGCTTCAAACTAAAATTGAATTAGAAAACAACTATTCTCTTTTGGTGAATCCATTCCCCATTCTAAAAGAACACTTCACTATTGCCAAAAATGATCATATCGATCAGAATTTCATAGATCATATTGGTGACATGGTCAATTTGGCTGAATACTTAGAAGGGTATTCTGTCTTTTATAATGGTCCAAAATCAGGAGCCTCAGCACCTGACCACATGCATTTTCAAGCAGGTGAAAATGGTTTTATGCCAATTGAAACAGAATACTTCGATCGTAAAAAGAACTATGGGAAATTAGTGACGTGGAATGGCCGATTTGAAGTTTATCGCTTCAACCACTACCTAAGAAAGATGCTTAGTATTGAAGCAGATAGAGCGCAAGACATTGTAAGTGCTAGTAAAATATTTTATCGTTATCTCGAAAAGCTTCAACCTAACGAACAAGAACCTTTACTAAATGCGATTTGCGTTTACAAAAACAAGAAGTATCGCCTACATATCTTTCCTCGAAAAATGCATCGTCCTTCTCAGTTTTTTGCTGAAGGGAATGAAAAATTATTGATTAGCCCAGGCGCTGTAGATATGGGTGGGGTTATCATCACTCCTCGAAAAGAAGATTTCGATAAGATTACAAAAGAGGATATCGTTAGCATCTACAAACAAGTAAGTTTAGATGATTTGGTTTTTGACAAACTCTGTCACGATTTCACAAAACTGGTTATGATTTAAATTGGGACAAATCAATATGCAAGAACCAACAATACGAGTAGGCATTATGTACGAAGAGGAAATTTCATTCCAATTGAATGGAACTTATATTCTTCAACAGAATAATAAAGCTTACACTGGCAAACAAACAGTTAAATATCGAAATGGGAAAATTGAATTTGACGGATTTATTTCTGATCCCATAGAATTCGTTTTTAAACCTAATAGCTACGAAACTGGCTCTTTTGAATTATTCGATGTAACCATAGGAATTAAGTTTCATTGGGAGCGCAAAGAAAATCAATCGTTCAAGGGCAGCTTACATCTCCTATGTGAAAATGACAACCTGACTGCAATTAATGTATTGAAGCTTGAAGATTATTTGGCTAGC
>TARA_R110001583_G_scaffold4978_4_pt1 | contig 11115 bp, 11 predicted proteins | sample TARA_R110001583 | Tara Oceans TARA_R110001583 (sample SAMEA4398432) | marine metagenome | biome: Polar Biome; feature: [MES] marine water layer (ENVO:01000295) within the mesopelagic zone...; material: water (ENVO:00002006), including particulate matter (ENVO:01000060) such as...... | reverse complement strand
GGGCGATATCAAGGTGACACTATTAATATAGTGCAGCAAGAACAGACAGAGGCACCTAAAACGCGCTTAAATCTTACTTTGGTAGGGATTGTTGCGTCCTCTGAACCAGAGTTATCAAGTGTTATTATCGAACATAAAAAAGTACAAGATAGTTATTTTATTGATTCAGAGATTGATGATACAAACGCCACTGTTACTGAGATATATAGTGATCGAATTATTATTTCAGTGAATGGAGAAAAACAAACATTAATACTGGACGGTTTAGAGCAAGATAATAAAAAAATGGCACAAATAGAGAATGGGCAAGCGTCTTCGAGGCTTGAAAGTAGGGAAAATGGCAGTAAAGAAATAGAGCTCGATAGACAGGCTCTATTACAAAACCCTGAAAAATTACTCGACTATATTCGTATCTCTCCCGTGAGAGAGGGTAACCAAATTAAAGGATATCGTGTAAGTCCAGGTAAAGACCCTGATTTATTTACAGAGGCGGGGTTAGAGGAAGGTGATTTAGCTATAGAATTAAACGGCGTTGATTTAACAGATATAAGCCAAGCGATGGGATTAATGAAAGAGTTCCCTAACATGACAGAAATGAGTTTAACCGTTGACCGCGATGGCGAGTTACATGAGTTATTTTTTAGTATTCCATAGTATAAAAATAAGTTTAGGCAGCTGAACTATTAATAAAGTCGTTTATTGATAGAAGAATATGCAGAAACAGGCAAATAATGAGGTTGTGTAATGATGTTAGGGATAAAGAAAAAATTGGTCAATTTGATAGGGGCCAGTATTTTTGTGTTGTTTTCACAGCCTGCTTTTGTACAAGCTGCTGAATATTCGGCAAGTTTTAAAAATGCCGATCTTAATGAATTCATTAATATTATAGGTAAAAACCTGAACAAAACGATTGTTTTAGATCCAGCTGTACGTGGCAAAATCAATGTACGAAGTTATGATCTACTCAATGAAAGACAATATTATCAATTCTTTTTGAATGTCTTGGAAGTGTATGGTTTTGCCGTTGTTGAAATGGACAGTGGCATCCTTAAAGTCATTAAAGCTAAAGATGCAAAAGTAGCGGCTATTCCCGTTATAGATGATGGTAATCAGTACAAAGGTGACGAAATGGTAACCCGTGTGGTTCCTGTTATTAATGTTTCTGTAAGAGAGCTCGCGCCTTTGTTACGTCAACTTAATGATAGTGCTGGTGGCGGCAATGTAGTGCACTATGACCCATCGAATGTCATTATGCTCACAGGTCGAGCTGCAGTAGTAAACCGCTTAGTGAAAATAATTCAACGGGTTGATAAAGCGGGTGATCAAGAAGTTGATATCGTTAAATTAAAATTTGCCAGTGCATTAGAGATGGTCAATATGATCAACTCTATACAACAAACCTCAACTAGCACAAAAAGTAGCTCTACTAGTGTACTTAAACCGCGTTTAGTGGCTGATGAAAGAACTAACTCTGTCATTGTAAGTGGAGAGCCTAATACACGATCGCGTGTCATTAAGCTCGTTAAGTCTTTAGATAATGAATTGAAAAATAACGGTAATACGCGTGTTTTCTATCTTAAATATGCGAATGCTAAAGAAGTGGTTCAAGTTTTAACTGGTGTCAGCAAAGGCATCGAAGAAACAGCAGGTAAAACATCTGGCTCAACAAATAACCAATCGAATTTAAGCATTCAAGCACATGATGCGACTAATTCGATTATTATCTCCGCACAACCCGCATTGATGTCTTCATTAAGTAGCATTATTCGCCAGCTTGATATCCGTCGAGCACAGGTATTAGTTGAAGCCATTATTGTTGAAGTCTCTGAAGGTGATGGCGTTAATTTAAGTGTGCAATGGGCCTCTACATCCGGTCTTGGTACTCAGTTTAATGATAACGGCGCCACTATTAGTGAATTAGCGACTGGTGTGTATGCTGTTGATAATGACGCAGATGATTATGAAGATCTTGCGACTTCACTTGCCTCAATTGCGGGTGGTGTTGCAGGTTATGTCGGAAGCGACTGGGCGATGATCTTACAAGCTTTAAGTAGTACTAGTACATCAAATATCCTAGCGACACCAAGCTTAACCACACTTGATAACCAAGAAGCTAGCTTTATTGTAGGTGATGAAGTCCCCGTATTAACAGGTTCTACTTCTAGTTCATCTAACGATAATCCTTTTCAAACTATTGAGCGTAAAGAAGTTGGTATTAAATTAAAAGTGACGCCACAAATTAATGAAGGCGACTCAGTACAGATGGTCATTGAACAAGAAGTATCAAGTATTCAGGGGCAAACTACGGTTGATGTTGTGTTTGCAACCCGCTCAGTTAAAACAACGGTATTAGCAAAATCCGGTGAAACCATTGTTATCGGTGGATTAATCGATGAAGAAGTTAATGAAACGGTTGATAAAGTACCTATTTTAGGTGATATCCCTTACCTTGGTTGGTTATTCCGTTCAACTAAAAGTAGTACTGAAAAGCGTAATTTAATGATTTTTTTACGTGCCACTATTATCCGTGATGACCAAACTATGATGGAATTAAGTAAGCGAAAATATAGCTTAATTCGACAAGTACAACTTGGCCAAGGTAAAGACGGTATCGAGTTAATGCCAGATAGTAATGTCCCTCTTTTGCCTGAATGGGGGCAATCAGTTGAAATAAATCCAGATGATTTCATGGGTAATGAAAAAAGCAATGCAGAAAAAAACAAGGATACAGTAGAAAAAGTGGATCAAACGATATGAATGATTTAAGCGATGTTGATGCTCTTGTTGATCCCGAGGTGGTTGAATTTACACCTTCGGGACAGCTACCTTTTGCTTTCTCCAAAAAGCATGAACTCGTTATGTCACACAATGGAAAAAACAGTTCGTTGTGTTTTAAGCAAGTCCCTGCTGTTGATTTGTTAGTAGAGGCGAGGCGTGTTATTGGGCATTCTTTTAGTACTGAACAGGTCGATGCTGAAACCTTTGACCGACTGGTTTCTCGGGCTTATCAATCATCCTCCTTAGAAGCCCAACAATTAATGGAGGACTTAGGTGCAGATGATTTTTTCACGCTAGCCGAAGAGTTACCAACTAATGACGACTTATTAGAAGCAGAGGATGATGCACCGATCATTAAATTGATTAATGCTATGTTAGGCGAAGCCATTAAAGAAGAGGCGTCAGACATTCATATTGAAACCTTCGAGCAAACATTAGTTATTCGTTTTCGTATCGACGGTGTATTACGTGAAATATTAAAACCACATCGTAAACTAGCCGCATTGTTAGTATCGCGTATTAAAGTAATGGCCAAGCTTGATATAGCCGAAAAACGTATTCCACAAGATGGTCGTATTTCATTACGTATTGGTGGTCGTGCTGTTGATGTACGTGTCTCGACTATGCCTGCCAGTCATGGTGAACGTGTTGTTTTACGTTTGTTAGATAAAAATGCGGTGAAATTAGACTTATCAACGCTTGGTATGACTAAGCAAAATCATATGATATTGCAAAATTTAATTCATAAACCACATGGTATTATTTTAGTGACCGGACCTACTGGATCGGGTAAAAGTACCACTCTTTATGCTGGTTTATTAGAAATTAACTCAAAAGATAGAAATATATTAACCGTTGAAGATCCAATTGAATATGCCATTGATGGCATTGGTCAAACACAAGTTAATACCAAAGTCGATATGACTTTTGCTCGAGGTTTACGTGCTATTTTACGTCAAGATCCGGATGTGGTCATGATTGGTGAAATTCGTGACCTCGAAACTGCGGAAATTGCAGTGCAAGCGAGTTTAACTGGCCATTTAGTCTTATCAACATTACATACTAATACGGCTGTAGGCGCGGTTACTCGTTTACGTGATATGGGTGTCGAACCTTTCCTTTTATCCTCAAGTATTCTTGGTGTGTTAGCCCAGCGTTTAGTGCGTCGCTTATGTCCACAATGTAAATTGGCTCACCCTGCAACTAACTCCGAAAAAGTGATTTTAGACCGTGCCGAAAATGAAGAGGCTATTATTTATCGTCCGGCTGGTTGTAAAGCCTGTAATCATACGGGTTATAGAGGACGTACTGGGATCCATGAATTATTAGTGGTGAGTGAGGCTGTCCGTGAATTAATTCATAATGGTGCTGGCGAACAAGCTGTTGAACGTGAAATTCGCAAAACCTCAGCTAGTATTCGTGACGATGGACTTAAGAAAGTACTAACAGGTCAGACAACTTTAGAAGAAATTTTACGTGTGACTAGAGAGGATTAGTGTGGCTACTTTTTCTTATAAAGCGCTAGACGCAAAAGGCAAACAAAAAAAAGGCACTCAAGAGGCTGATTCAGCTCGCATGTTGCGTCAACAATTACGTAACGTGGGTATGACTCCTTTAGAAGTAGAAGCGGTTGCAGCTAAGCGAAAAAAAGCGGGTAAAGGTTTTATTCAAAGTAAAATTAAAACGGCTGATTTAGCATTGATAACCCGTCAATTATCAACTCTAGTCGCTTCTTCCATTCCGCTTGAAGAATCATTACAAGCTGTTGCAGAGCAATGTGATAAACCTAAAATTAAAGACATGATCTCTTCGGTTCGAGGCGGTGTTATTGAAGGACATACTCTTGCAGATAGCATGCGTAATTATCCAGTGATTTTTGATGATTTATTTTGTGCAATGGTTGCCGCGGGTGAAAAATCAGGACATCTTGAAAAAGTCTTGGATCGACTCGCTGATTACGCTGAACAACGTCAAGAAATGAAAAGCAAAATGATACAAGCTTTGCTCTATCCGATGGTATTAACAATGGTTGCTATCTCTGTGGTGGCTATTTTATTAACTTCTGTTGTACCTCAAGTGGTTGGGCAGTTTCAACATATGGGAGCTGAGTTACCGGGCTCGACGATTTTTTTGATTGCTATTAGTGATGCATTGAGCGCCTACGGGTTGTATTTTGTTGGTGTGTGCATTATTGCTTTTTTAGTGCTTAAACAACACCTCAGAAAAGCTAGAAATCAATTACGGTTTGATCGCTTATTATTATGTATTCCTGTTATTGGTAAAGTGAGTAATGAATTAAATACCGCCCGATTTGCTCGAACATTAAGTATTTTAAATAGTAGTGCTGTTCCATTACTGGATGCAATGAGTATTGCCGGGGATGTGTTAAGTAATCAATATATTCGCTTAAAAGTAGCTGAAGCCGCAGCTCGTGTTCGTGAAGGTTCTAGCTTAGGCCGAGCGTTAGAAAGCACTAAACTATTTCCTCCTATGATGCTGCATATGATTGCCAGCGGCGAAAGAAGTGGTGAATTGGGTAATATGTTGGAACGATCTGCGGATAATCAAGACAAACAGTTTTCGGCACAAGTAACATTAGCACTAGGTGTGTTTGAACCTGCACTGGTTATTTCAATGGCGGGTGTGGTTTTATTTATTGTTACAGCCATTTTACAGCCAATTTTGGCACTTAATAATATGGTTTCAGGCTAACTGAAACCGTGATTTCATATAATAGAAAGGTGAAAGCGTGAAAAATCTAAAACCAACTACTACTAATAGGCAAAAAGGTTTTACTTTATTAGAGATAATGGTCGTAATCGTCATTTTAGGTGTGTTAGCAGCAATGGTTGTGCCTAATTTAATCGGCAATAAAGATAAGGCAGATATACAAAAAGTAAAATCAGACATAGTTGCATTAGAAAATGCCTTAGACATGTATAAATTAGATAACAGTATTTATCCAACTACAGACCAAGGTTTAGAAGCGTTAGTTTCTGAGCCAACTGGTTCACCAACACCACGTAACTATCGTGAAGATGGATACATTAAACGCCTTCCTCAAGACCCTTGGGGTAATGATTACGTGTTAAATAGCCCTGGAGAGAGAAGCAATATAGATGTTCTTTCTGTTGGTCTTGATGGTGAAGAAGGCACTGATGATGATATTGGTACTTGGAACCTAAATGATAAATAATGATTAAACCTATGTGTGGCTATTACAATGCGTAATGTAAAAGGTTTCACTTTATTAGAGGTGATGCTTGTTTTACTTTTAATGGGCATGATATCTGTTGGTGTGGTGATGACCTTAACTAGCTCGGGCCATGGTGCGCAAAGTAATCAATGGCACGCGCAGCGTTTTAGTACTTTATTTCAGCTTGCTCAAGATCAGGCGTTGTTATCCAACAACGAATTTGGTATTGAGTTTAATGAGCAAAGTTATACATTTACTTATTATGACTTTAGTAAAAGAAAGTGGTTACCTTTAGTTAACTCTCGGATTAATGGTCACATACAGTTGCCGGAAAATATTGCTACAGAATATAATTTACAGGGGAATGTTTGGGGGGAGTTAACGAAAGTACAGCAAAAACAAGACAATAACCCATTTTCAGAACAAGCATACCTAGTAGAAATTGAAGGACAGCAAAAAGAAACGACCATTAACCCACATGTTTTAATTATGTCTAGTGGCGAGGTGACTCCCTTTAGCTACCAATTTTCTAACCTAGAAAGTGAACAAAATAAAGTTACTGTTAAAGTGAGTATGAATGGTCAAATTGAGTTGGTTAGTGGGTTGTTGTGATGAAGTTATTTTACAATCACGCTATTAAAAATAAACGTGGTATGACGTTATTAGAAGTTATGTTGGCATTAGTTATTCTTGCATCTGCTGGGTTAGCTGTGATGCAAGCTGCTTCGCAGTCTTTAAGCAATCAAAGTTACTTACAACAAAAAACATTTGCAATGTGGATAGCGAGTAATCGTATTGCAGAATTTAAGTTACAAAAACAGTGGCCAGATCTACATTGGCGACAAGAGCAAGTTGAGTTTGCAGGGGCTAATTGGTATTTGCGTTACCAAGGTGTAGCGACTGAAAATTCAAGCTTTCGCGCATTAGATGTTGAAGTCAGCGATGAAAAAGATGGTCAAGCACTTGGTTATATAAGGACTTACATTGCCAAACCATAAAAGCCGTCAAATACATAAACAGAGTGGTTTTACGTTAATAGAAATATTGATAGCAATCGCTATTTTTGCAACATTAAGTATCGCTGCATATCAGATTTTACAAGGTGTTTTACGCAGCGGAGAAATCAGTAGAGTACACGAAAAACAATTAGTCGAAATTCAACGTGGTATGTTATTAATTGAACGTGACTTTGTACAAATGGTAGCAAGAGTTTCACGTACGAGTGGCGTTGATGATGAAAATTTACAAGCATTGTATGTTGGTAAAAATTTTTTAGAGTCAGACTCTGAAGGTATCGAGTTTAATCGTTTAGGGTGGATTAACCCACTTAATTTGCTGCCTCGTTCAAATGTTTTACGTGTTGGCTATCGGGTCAAAAAAAATCAACTGCAACGCTTATATTATTTATACCCTGACATTATTGCAGGCCAAAAGCCTGAACAGCAAGTCATATTAAATGATATCGAAAGTTTAACATTTCGGCTGTGGGACACTGATTGGGTAAAGGCATGGAGCTTTCCTAAAAAAATACCAACGGGCATTGAAATGACGATCACCAGTAAACATTATGGTGAGTTAAGACGTGTATTCATATTACCAGACAGTACGGTACAAGATTAATGGCCAGATATCAAAAACAGCGCGGTATCGCATTGATAACTATTCTAATGATTTTAGCCATCATGGTGACTATTGCAGCCACCATGACAGGCCGAATGACGGCCAGTTTATTGCGTACTGAAGGGCTTAATTATTCTGAGAAAGTTTATTGGTATGGACAAGCTACTGTTGATTTTAGTCGGATGATTTTAGATAACGATTTTTCCGATAGTGAAATCATTACTCTAGATCAATTATGGGCTACTCCGGATATTGTATTTCCTGTTGATGAAGGCTCGATCACAGGAAATATGGTAGATTATCGCAGTTGTTTTAATATTAATGCAATTGCCTTAGCTGATACAGATGATAAACGAGCTATACCTATTAGCCAATTTCAGATGTTATTAAGCGTGTTAGACGTTGAAGAATATACTGCAGAAATTATTGCGGAATCTACACGTGATTGGCTTGATAATAACCAAACGGTAGATGTTTCACAAGGCGCAGAGGATCGCTACTATGAATCCCGTAATGTCGCGCATCTGGCTGCAAATAGTCTAATGGTAGACATCTCAGAACTAAGGTCAGTGCAAGGCGTAACGGGAGAGATTTATCAACGAATAAGCCCCTTCTTATGTGCTTTGCCGGTTTCAAATCAGTTGATTAATATTAATACGGTGAACATAAAGCAGCCGCAAATATTGTTTGCTTTATTTCCACCTGAACTGCTTATTTCAATAGAAGAGCTTCAGACTCTATTAGAAGACAGGCCGATTAGTGGATGGGCCTCCGTTGATGAATTTTTAGCGTCAGATTTATTGGTTGATAAATTGATCCCAGAAGAAATAAGCTCACAATTAAGTGTTAGTAGTGACTTTTTTCAATTATACGGTTTGGCAGAGATTGATGAGCGAGTAATGGTTTTAAAGCTATTATTTAATATACAGAATAAAAAATCGACTGCTGTTCGTTTCCAATATGCGGGAATAGAAGAGATGGTTGGCATGGAGATGTTCAAGTGAGTGAGCAATTAATTATTCGCTTAGCTAGTGAAGCACAGCAAGCCATTCATTGGCTAGTTTGGTCTGATAGTGAAAAAGAGATCATTGCTTCTGGTGATTTAGACAATGCCAAAGCTTTATCGCTGTTAGCCGAAAAAGCACATTCACGAAAGGTGATATGTTTAGTTCCTGGTGTCGATGTCACCTTAAAATCTGTTGTGATCAAAGGGGCTTTTACACGACAAATGCAACAAGCATTGCCCTATATGCTTGAAGATGAGCTAGCTAGTGATGTCGATAAGTTACATTTTTCGGTATTAGCTAAAAAAACCGATCTAGTTGAAGTCGCAATCTGTTTTAAAAGTAAATTACAGATGTGGTTAGATTGGTTAGCAGCAGCTGATATTTTTTGCCAACAACTGATCCCTGAAGCGCTCACATTACCATTACCGAGCGAACATCAGTGGCATGCATTAAAACTTGAAAGCCATTGGCTTATACGTGAAAGTGAATATCAAGCATGGAGCTGTGAAAGTGAAATGTTAAATGATATTTTACAACTGCATTTAATAGAACAGCCACAACAAGTGATTAAAAGTTACAGCCCTATTCCTGATAATTATGTCGGGCAATGGCAGGCAGAACAGATGATATTGCCAATGCAATTATTAGCAGAAGGTTGCCTTAATAATAAGCTAAATTTATTAACAGGTGAATTTAAAGTTAAAAAAGAAAGTAACTTACAATTAACTAAATGGAGGTTCCCTGCAATTGCAGCAGGTATATTATTTGTTATCATTTTAGTTAATTTTTTTGTACAAGCAAAGCAGGCAGAACAGCAAACCTTGCTGGTAATGCATCAAGTGGAAACCGTCTATCAAAAAGCATTTCCTAATCAGCCACCTTTAAGATACAGCCGTATCAATAAAAAATTAAAAGGTTTATTAGCTGAGTTATCAATAACCAATCAAGAGTCTGGATTATTATCGATCTTAAACGACTTAATTCCTGTATTTCAAGCAGTACCAAGTTTACAAATATCAACGCTAAAATTTAATAGTGAAAATCAACAAATAATTTTAGCAGTTAGCGCGGATAGCTTTAAATCATTTGAGCAATTGGCTGAGAAAATTCCGGCAAAGTTTTCCCTTGGGCAAGGCGCCTTGAGTAATAATAAAAATCGAGTCAGTGGAACATTAACGGTGAGGGTTAAATAATGTTTGAGCAAATTAAAGATTGGTGGGAAAGTATTACTGAAAGAGAGCAGCAACTGACTCTTATTTCTACAGTGCTTGTATTTGCTGCACTTATTTATTTTCTTATATGGTTACCTCTAGCGACTAACTTAGCTGATAGTCAGTATAAATTAAAGCGTGCTGAGCAAACTCTGCAATGGGTTGAGGTGAGTGCTAATAAATTAGTGAAAGCCGGTATCGGTAATAATAAGGTAACAGCGACAAAACAAAATTTATCACAACTTATTAATAGTACGGCGAAACGTAATCAAATCATTATTTCTCGTATTCAGAATCGTAATGGAACGATAGATATTTGGATCAATCAAGTTGAATTTAACCAATTTATAAAGTGGATAACAGCATTACAAAATCAATACCAAGTACGAATAAATAGCGTGGATTTAAATCAGGATAAAGTGCCAGGTATGATCAAAATTAACCGTTTATCTTTAAGTTATTAACACTTAGATTCAGATACTAAAAGGCTTCAAATGAAAGTTAAAATAGCGATACTTGTTGTATTCGTTTACTGCACTACATTAATCATTAATTTACCCGCAGCAATAGTTGTGGAGTGGATGCCAGCAAGCTCGATAAAAATCAAAAATGCCTCTGGAAATATATGGAAGGGACAAGCAAAGCAAGTTGTTATTAACCCTAAGGTTACTCTTTATAATGTACAGTGGGATGTACAATTAATGGCATTGTTAAGTTTAGCTTTAGAAGCAGATGTATCATTTAATAACGGTCCTAAGGCCATGTCAGGCAAGGGTATTGTTGGTTATGGTTTGTTGGGGGGAAGTGCATCCAATGTGCTCTTGGATTTAACTTCACAAGAGTTGTTAACATTTTTGCCAATGCGTTTACCGGTTAAGATTGAAGGGAATTTTTCTGTTGTGATTAAAGAAGTGCTACAAGGACAGCCTTACTGCGAAAAATTACAAGGTAATATTTTGTGGCGGGAAGCCGTTGTCTATAGCCAGATGGGTATTGTTGATCTAGCATCACCCTCGATTGATTTAGGGTGTAATGATGGAGAAATCACTGCCTTTGTTACTCAAGAGTCAGATCAAATAACCACCACTTTAGATGTGAGCCTTGGTGAAAATGGCATATATCAATTAAATGGAGAAATACAAGGCACTGATAAACTTGCTCCTTCAATTGCAAAATCATTAACTTGGATTGGTCCTAAAAATGAAAGTGGTGCAACAACACTTAATTTTACAGGCAAGTTATAATTGATTATTGATCAGGTAACTATTGAGTTATTAAATCACTTAGGCCGCTGTTAATATTT
>TARA_R110001583_G_scaffold89110_3_pt1 | contig 11116 bp, 21 predicted proteins | sample TARA_R110001583 | Tara Oceans TARA_R110001583 (sample SAMEA4398432) | marine metagenome | biome: Polar Biome; feature: [MES] marine water layer (ENVO:01000295) within the mesopelagic zone...; material: water (ENVO:00002006), including particulate matter (ENVO:01000060) such as...... | reverse complement strand
TGTATGATAGCGTTGCCTACTGCCATTATTTCTTTTATTACTAGCATGTTGTCTAGAAATATTACAAGTCTTGGGCTTCGTCCCTCTCCGTCTCCTACGGAGCTATCTACTGCCCAGTGTACTGCTGAACCCATTTGTATGTTTAGCGTTGCGAAGCTCCCATTACCTTCCTTAAGTTGTAGTATCTTAGCGCTTATTGATACTGCGTGTTCGTTCTCTGGCATAACTATGTTTTACCCCTGTTGCGACTAGTGTGTTCTTTGCTTTAGCTGCCATGCTACCTTTAGGTTGTGTACCATGGATTAGTAGGGCGAATGATTTGTCTCCTCCGTATGCGTGGCTATCGTCATGGTCTATTTCTAATCCTAGTTCTGCGGCTTCTTCTTCGGAGAATACTACCCTTGCATACTTTAGGTTCTTCATCTCTATTACGAAGCTGTTAGAGTTATCCCATGAGGCAGTGAGCTTTAGGTTGTTGGGTAATGCAAATGCATAGTCTATCCAATACTTTAGTGATTTAGTGTATGCATAAAATAGTATGTGGGGATTGTTGTTTGCTATCCTTACCCATGCATTGAAATACTTCTGGTTGAAGAAGTCTCCTGATACATGAATTCTTATTATCTGAGCTTTCTTTGGTAATGAGGCTTGTAGTCTACGAAACATCTCATCTTCTGTTTCGTGCTTGAGTAGGTCAAAGTTCCAATGTCTTGCTGCTCGTACTTGTGGTGATCGAGCTTCGTCGCTTGCAGCGTAACACCTGTACAACTGTTTGATCCCGTCTGTTATGAAGCCCCATGCCTTGTCCGCAATGGTTTTGCATTCCACTGCGAACGGGCATGAGACCCCAGCGGGTATGCTAAATGTATATATTACTATATCCAATTTAGCATTACCCTGTTGGAACTTAAGAATGACCGGCTATCCGGAATGTCGCTCCACCAGCGCGAACCTCCCGTATGTCATTCAATGGTACTGTCTTATGCCCCTCTGACTTTTTGCCTTGGGCATTAGGAACGTTGCCATTATCCCATACGGTTATGGCATCGTGTTTCGCTGGACTGTACTTCAGTCCCTGACCGGTTACGCCTTTGCGTACACCTGTCCGTCCAACTATTGTTCGTTCTTCGCCTGTGCCTCTCGTCTTGAAAGTGACTGAGAAGAACTGTCCGTTTGTAGCCTTGAGAATGTCTCTTGCTACTCCGTTACTCACTCTAAGCATTTGTTTACTCCTGTAATGCTTATGGGTTTGTTGGATATGGATTCTCTCTGAAATTCTTTAATACCCAAGATGGTTACTATAATGTTTCGTCTCCCATGACTAAGATTGTCATTATGACTAGTGTTACTAGAATAATCAGTGCAAAACTCATTTTCTCCTACTTCTTATTCAAACATTTATTATAGTCTTTTATCTACTCTTTCTACTTGTTGTTGTAGGTGGAGAAATTATACGGTTGTGAGTTCTTTGAGAACATCTAGTCCGTACTGTTTTGCGGGAACTGATATTCCCTTATCGGTTAGCATTGTTGCATCTGCCATGCTAGCTGCTTTGACGAGTTGCTGCTTACTCTGCTTGGCACCGTACCAGTCAAGGTATTCTGTAAAGGCATTGTATCCTGCCCATGCTGTACCTTGGATTGTCTCGATGGTGTTGATCCCACGTTGACCCTCGCCTTTCCAGATATCTACTAATGTATCTCTCTGGTTATTCCACTGGGTTACAGTTCTATCCTTTCGGATTTCACCTGCTTGTGTGGTACCTAGGTCTCGTTCTTCGGGCTGTGGGTACAAGGTATCTATGAACTTCACGAATGCATTTGTATCCATTGGAGTTTCGTACAATGTATTGGCTACTTCTTCTAGTGTCTTGAAGTAGCTTCTTGTTATCCCAAGTGCTGATGCAATGTCATGCTCTTGATCTACTTGTCCCTTGAGGTGGCGGAACTTGTAGGTAGGTGCTTCTTCACCCATTGCCATTGCGTATGTATTTGCACATACTACTCTGGTTCCTACATTCTTTGCCCATACTGACATGTTGCCGGTATGACCTGTGGTAAGTAGTACATGTTGAAGGATTCTATCGTTGGCTCCATGAGGGTCGATGATGATCTCATCTCCTAGTTTGAGCGACATGAATACTTTTTCGTTGTTGTCTATGGCACCTGCTGTGTCCCAATATGTTTCATGGTCGAAATCCATAATGGTGTTGGCTAGTGCTGCTAACTGCTCGTTACTGAAGGTTTCGTACCTACCTGTAACTCTGCCTAAGCATTCTACGGTTCCGTTGTCTGGATTCGTTCTGACGACTAACCTTTGGTGGGAATCTGCGAGGCTTATCTCTACTGGGTTTTCCCTGAAGGCATCGTCATCTTCGTATGCTAGTGCGTCGTACTTGACGGTTCTAACATTCCAGTTGGATAACCTTGCTGCTTGAAGTACTTCTTCTGTACTGGCACCTTGTACGATTACGTTGCCAAGTCCGTGCCACGCTGGTTCCCCTGCGTTTGCGAAGCTGACTCCGTATCTATCTGCTGTAATACCTGCTGGCATTGCTTTGTCCTTGTATGATTAGGATTTATTTATTTAGAACATTTGTTACGATGTGTAGCGGTAGCGGAACATGATTTATAGTGGCATCTCGATTCTTTCTAGGATATGTTTGAATTCTATCCCTGCTAGTTGTTTGAGGGCTTGCATATGTTCTAGGGATATGGTCTTGTTGCCGGTTAGCTTGGATATAAGCTTTGCTTGAGCCGGGTCATTTACATACCGCTTGGATGAGCCATATACATCTTTTGTGTAGTACTCTACTACCACATTTTGAGTCTGTCCCAAATTTTGCTTCCTCTTACTTGTATGGATGCGACGGTTTGAATAAGTTCAGCTAGTTCATCGGTGGTTACCCAACCCTTGGTATCAGTGGTTGCCGTTCCTTTGAGGGTGGCGTTTTTGAGGGAGTCAACATCTTTCCATTCTTTATCTTTCCCATGCCCTGTCCAGATTGCTACCTCTGATGTTCCGGAGTGCCACCCATTCATTAGCTTATCTGCTTGTCGTGGAGCGTAGTACCACTCTAGGAATGCTTTGTCGTCCTTATTGGCTATGTCCCTTATGGCTTCGGTAGGCATGGATTTGTGGGTAGCGTAGTTCCCCGGCCCACATTGAATGGACATAGTATACCCATTGGAGAATGTTAGGGTAACTCCTTGGTTACCGTAAAACGCATAGTTAGATTTGCTCACGCCCGTGTCCTCTCTTCTGCTAAGGAGTCAAATACTTCCCTAACTGTCTTGGTTTCTCCTCCACCTACTCGATGGAGCGTTTCTTTTTCCCCGCAGGGTTGGCAGAATTCTAACCAATCCTTACCTAGGATAAGGTGGTTGGTTGGTTTCTTGATATCACAGAATGTGCATCTGTTTGGCATTATGCTCCTTTGGAGTAATGTTTAATGTTGGTTGAATCTGAGTTGTGAGGGCACCAGCGTGGAACATGTCTATAGATTCGGTTGTCGGAAGTAACTCTTCCTTGGTATCCACACCCGAATGCACACTTACCGAACTCTGCTATGGTATCAGACCAGTGGTACATCTTGAGTTGAATCGCTGTTCTACTAGACCCTAGGCATGGTATGGTTATTTTTATCTTCACCTAATTTTGCCTCCTATCTTTTGTTTAAACTAGGTATGGAATTTCGTTACCGTTACATATCACCTTGACCACTGTATCTGTATCCAGTACTTCTGTTGGGTGGTCACCGTCATTGAAGTCTTCGTTGGCGGATACTGCGATTACTTTCTCGTCACGTATTAGCAGGAAGTCATCTCGCTCGTAACTCAAATCTTGTCTCCTAAACTATCCATGTCTATGTGGATTAGGCACTCGGTTGGGCAGTCATGCTCTTCTTCTGTGCATTCATGCCCCCAACTTCCGCATGTGCATTCTAGGCGGAAGCTGAGGATTTGTTGCCGCTCCTGCGGTTCTGGCGTTGGAGCTTCTTCTTCCGTAGGTGGTTCTGTGGATTCTGAGTCCACCTCAAGTCCCCCGTCCTCTGCCAGTTGGCTTTTATCTGTTTCCAGTTCATATCGTGACCTCTCTAATGGTTTCTTCATTCCTAGGGCGTTGGCGAATAGTTCTAAGTATTTGGACATCAAGACCTTCCAATACGGTCGTTGTGAGCATTAAGGATTCTGTTTCTGACTGATGCTTCTCCTCTCTCACGAAGCTTGTACTCCTTGTCGGTAATCATTGTTGGGTGGGTTTGATTTGGTTTCCTTGAACACTGTATACAGTATAGTTCGTCATATTTTAGTATGAGTGAACCGTTACAGTGTTGGCATATGGTTGATGGGTGACGATAGGTATTGAAATTAGTCATAAAAATTATAAGGGGAGCGGTAGCGGCAAAATGATTTATAGTTCAGTTTGGTAATCTTTAGGGTTGAATTGCTCTTTTAGCTTGATTACTTTTTGTAACCACCTGACTGTGTGTTCTTTGCATAACTTAGTGTGTTCAACTCTAGTTGGAATATCCCATGTTATAGCGGGAATTAGCTGTTGCCCACAGTCGCATAAGCTGCTGAGATAGTCTGCTATGGATTGGTCTATTGTTGGTTGGGGGTCTGTAAGGATACTGGTTTCAAAACTGGTTACAGGGCAGCTTCTTGCGTCTTGGCAGAAAAGGCAGTCTTCTGGTTCTGGTATTTCTTGTACTGTCATAGTTGTTTACCCATTCTGGGGCAGGGGGCTAAACCCCCCACCCCAAGTTGACTCTTACCAAGGCAGTTCTTCTACCTGTGCCTCTGCTTTGTTCGCTGGGTCTTCTGCTGGGTCAACGTCTCCGAAGTACACTTCTACTACGGGTGAGTTTCGTTGCTCACCGTTGACTGTGGGTTTACCGTTAGCTACCCACTTTAGGTGCATTTCTTGCCCACCTAGCGAGTACATCTTCATGTGACCAAACGCTTCATTGGTGTTGTTTGCGTCTTCAGTGTACTTCTTTAGCTTGAGTTCTGTTGGGGCGTGAAAGCCTATCTGGAACTTGTACTCTGAACCTACAAAGATGTGAGCTAGCACTCTGTTGTGCTCAACTAGCTTTGGCTCTTTGCTGATGTACACTACTCTCATGCGTAAACCGTCTGTGACGATTCCTACGTCTTGTGCACTCTCTACGGGTGCTGCTTTTGCTTTAGCTGCCATTTCTGGCTACTCCGTTCTTCCCCGATTGGGGAGATTTGCTTTCCCTATATTTTAGAGAAAGATGCATATGTTATGGCGTAGCGGTAGCGGAGCTTGATTATCCGTCTTTGTTGGCTGCTTCGAGCAACAGGTCACCATGGCATGGTTGAGGAGCGCAATAGCAGAGTAAATCCCAACCTCTTAGGAATGCTATCTCTTTAGCAGTGAATCTTGGCAGCACCCTCTTTCTATACAGCTCAATTACTCGCTCTCTATCAGCAGGATCGGAATAATCTTTTATGGAGAAGGGATTGCCCCACTTACTTCCTCTCCCTATATAGATACCTTTACTGTTTCCAGCATATCTCTTATTCAGTACTTCAGGCATTGATTTATCTTTCTATTTAGATAAAGGGTGAACTTCGTCACAGTTGTGAGGAGTGCGGCATTCGTTGTTGCAGGTATCTTCTATGCAAGGTAGCATCGGGAGTTCCTTAGCTCCAGCCACTGCAAGCATTACAGCTACCTCTGTGTGCCCATGAATTTGAGCAAGGTGTAGAGCGGTTTGACCATGATTGTCATAAGCATCTAGCATTTGTTTACCTTTCTTATTATCATAACCATGAATTTATTACTGTCACCGGTAGGTGATGAATGATTTATCTTTCTGAACAGTTTAGAGACATGTTCAGGTCGTATGGTTTAGTGTATCACCAACTCTGGTTATGTACACGCTCATCATGTTCGTCCATGATGATTGCGAGTTTCTCCATTGGCTGTCCTTTCTCGATTTGGTTTGGGCAGCTTGTGTCTGAGCAGCAGTCTTCTGTAAAACCGTCGTGGTTGTTATAGTCGGTTAGGCAGTCTTTGCAAACTGGGAAATCGTCTTTGGCTTTTCGCATGTCGGTAGCGATAACGGCGTGAACCCCGTAGGCACAGGGTAGTATAAGTTCGATGTTAGTCATGTTGTCCTCCTTAGAACGCTTCCTAGGCTGTCGCCGGTAGGTGATCTTGATTAACAGAGTGTGGAGATAACGGGGGCATTTGGTAAGGGCCAGTTGAGGAGCCACGCACCCGCAAAGTAGACCAGTAGGATTTCTAGCAGGAGCACATATAGTTTTCTCATTCGGCATCTTCCTCCACGGCGGTGTTATCTACGAACATCTCTAACTGTTGCGGAATAAAGCTCTCAACAGCTATTTCGCTGCGAGCTAGACGATCTTCCTCTCTTTTATCGTAAGCTTTGTTACGGTAGTACTGGTCTTTAGTCTGATATCCCCAACCTTCACAACGAAAACATCTCTGGGGGAATGTGCCTACATCGCCAGCCTTTAGGTGTATAGAACCAAGATGGGCGTTGGCTGGAGAACGATACCAACCTGTACCGTTACAACCTGAATAGCCGTTTATACTCACGGGAGCATTCAGCCCACCGCATAAGATAACTTTTAGGGTTACCTCTTTACGCTTTTGAGTGTGAATCATTTGTACTTCCTAATCTACTAAACAAGATACTTTTCCTTGCATCACCGGTAGGTGATGGGTGATTACACCTCCTTTCTTGCATCAACAACGTCCCACATCTGGTCGATGCACTGGTCGCAGCCGTAGTGGGTAGAGGTCGTACCATCGTCTTCTGGGTACTCTACTGGGTAGGTGAACTCACTAAGTACAACCTTCTTGCACTTATCGCAAGTTGTCCACATCTCTTCGTGTGCCATGATCTTTATCTCCTCTTACTGGGCTTACCCTCTAATATATCACCGGTAGGTGATTCTTATTTGGGGGGCACTCTAGGGGACGGGCAAGAGGGTACAGTGGGCAATAGGGAGGGTCGGGAGAGGCATACAGTTATAACAGGTGTATATACCCCCGGTACTGTATATGAGCTAGGGGGGATGGTTGCTGGTAGAACATTACCACCTGACTAACTTTTTCCAAAAATCCCTTCTCAAAAACACATACTCTATATATAAATCGTAAAAAGGGGGCTAAAGGTACCTGAACGCTACTCTGCATAGCCATATAAGAACTCTATAGAACATATCTTCTAAAGTTTGTAGAAATTTTTTAAAAAAATTAAAATAAAAAATTGGTTTAGGATTCCATGAAATCTGGATACTGAGCTAACGACTTCATCCTTTTCTGGAAGCTGTATGCTGGTTTCTCCATAGGATGCTTATATGCATTAGGGGTCTTTATCAGCCTAGCTACATACTTGATGAACCACTTCCACCGCCCCGACCTTTTTAGTAGGGGGAAATCCTTGGTTAACTCTTGGTCTATGGCATGATATGTCTCATGTGCGTACATACCGAACTCATAAATTTTCGCGGCCTTCGCTCCGCTTGCGGCATCGTATAAGTTCCGCACCCTGTCGTAGTGGTGGGTGAGGTAAATTACACCGGCTATGGTGATTCCCTCTGGTCTAGAGGGGAACCTTGCTGCAATCTTGCCGATGATGGAGGATTTGGAGACTGGTGGGAGGTATCCAGATAATAATCTGTCCGACTCGTACTCTGGAAACTCTTTAGTTAACTCAGACCGTAGAAAGTAAATCCAATCCTGTGGGAACTTCCTATAGTAACTGTCATCCTTATAAGACATGAAACACTCCAATCGCTAGAAAGGAATGTTTTCCTTCCGTTTGATGTAGTTATATAGAGGGAACCCTACCTTGTTGTGTAGGAACACAGCGGAACGATCTACTAGTCCTTCCATGTCACCCTGTATACTCTGTTTAATTTCCTTTTTATTCCTTGCCGCATATACGGTTGCACCAACTGCAAGCAACCCAGCAAGTACGCCTAAGGTAGTGGTGGTAGTTTTTAATTTATTGTTCATTATATGGTTCCTTTACCCATCCAAACTGGTCTGTTAACTCTAGATTTAGTTTGTATATTTACTATTCGCCGTGTATCCTCCCGAATAACCCTAGTATCTTTACGGATTACTATAGTCTCATCTAGTAAATATTCCGTAACCTTTAGAATACGCCAGTTAAGATATAGCAATGCTAATGTCCCAAGAAGTAAAGCTACGGAAAAAATTACCAGAAAAATCGTCATGGTGCCTTAGCTTTACTCCTCTAGGTTATAATCGAACTCATCATCTAGGAATACTGGCGTACTTTCTCCTACATACGCTCCTGATACATTGAAATCAAAGTATTCTGTGGCTTCGCTATAATCCATTATACCATCATCCATGAGAATCTCTATACATCGTTTGCGACTATATACGGCAATTGGATAAGTGAACTGATAACCAAAGCCGATTAGAGCGTCTTCAAACCCGTCAGCTAGTAAAGCGTCCTCTAGTACCTCTGAACGGGCTGCTTGTGTATTGTAGGCCCCTATAACGGTCATTTCTTCACCCTGTCCCACACCATTCTAGCAAACCCTATAGCCCCCACAAAAACAAATGCAAATCCTAGTATCGCCATTGTAGCTATATCCGTCTCCATACCCACTTCAGCGGTAACGGCTCCAAAGAGCAATATGAAGATAGGCATGTATTCCTGTAGGGGCTTGAAAGGGTTAGTAGGCATGGTTATTTAGATTTCCCCGATATGATTTTTTCAATGTAAGTGATGGCTTTCTTTAGGTCGTCTACACCACCCTTGTTCTTCCATCTACATATATATTTTACCACATTACCCTCAAAGAAGTCAAGATTATTCTGCTGGATAAAGTCCCACGGTTCGATAGGCAAGTTGCTGTAGTGTGCTGGATCGGACTCGTCGTATGTGTCATCCAGCTTTTCTGGTATGTTAAATTCTGAAGTCATTAGTCCTTCTCCATTCTTATCTTCGCTTTTCGAGCTTTGTTTTCGCAAACGTAGCATACTGTAACCTTTGCTTTCGTATGTAGTTTTTTACCGCAACCGCATTTTATCCATGTTCTACGCCCCATACTAAATCTCCTAACCACCATTTAAAAGGTACCCTACACATTCATCATTGTCACACTTTTCTTCAGCGGCAAACTTTCGAACCTGTCGATAAACTTTAGTTACTGCACTTGACCATCTATCTTCTTGGGTTTCAGTACTTGGTAGGGAGCTAAAAATCCAATCCTTTATATACTCATCGTCAGTATTTCTTAAATGATCACCTAAGAAATGCCAAACTACAGATTCCCATTCTCGTTGACTTGCCATATCTTTCCTCCTATGAAAAAGCTGCACCACCTAATGATAGCACAGCTTAGTCAGACCTGTCAACTATCTTTATCGGGGATTTGCGAATTTAATGTATTCACCCCTACGGGCAAGATAATGTTCCATATCTAACCAACGTATAATAAATTTAACCGACATAAGTGGTAGACGCATAGTAGTCATCTCCTAGTCTAGTAGAACCCACCGTAAGGCTCTTAATTTATTATAGTTACGAATTTCGTAAAGCCCTGTTTACTTATAGTTATATATATTTAATATTAAGTATAATAAGTTATTGCCTTTAAGTAAATAGATAAGAGGAATACTATGTATGAATATAAAGTTAAAGTAGTTAAAGTAATAGACGGAGATACTATAGATGTAGATATAGATTTAGGCTTTAATACTGTATTAACTAAACGAAGAATAAGACTCTATGGAATAGATACTCCAGAAAGTAGAACAAGAGATAAAGAAGAAAAACAAAGAGGTCTTTTAAGTAAAGAATACTTATTACTTAAATGCCCTATTGGTGAGTATATAACACTTAAAAGTCACGGAGTTGGTAAGTTTGGTCGGATACTTGGTGAACTTTTCGAGTATAATAAATATGAAGATAGTATTAGTATAAACCAAGAAATGTGCGACGAAGCATATGCCGCTCCGTACTTCGGTCAGAGCAAAGAAGATATAAAACAGCTACATTTAGAGAACAAACAAAAACTTATTAGTAGAGGCTTGCTGTAAAAGTAGTATAATTATATGGTAGATGAATCCAAGGCAAGTGACAAAGAAAAAAACGAAACTGTTGAAGCTACAGGCAAGGATGTAACCCTTACCGGTCAGCAACTAATAACTTTGTTAGTTTTCTTTCCCATTGTTGTCGTATGGTTAACGTTAGCTGGAAGAATTATTTGGTCGGCTACAAGTAACCCCGAAACTTTAGATAATATTGAGCCTTTGCTGCTAGCTTTGGCTGTGCTAAGTATCCCTGTGAGTGGGGGCTTGGCAGAAATCTTGAAAGCATATGCTTCTGGAGGGGACAAATGAAACTCGTAATCAGAAATAGAAAAATAGGTTTACCGAAATTTAGAATACCTAAACTTAATATTCAAGTAAGTATACCTGATGTGGGTATCGCTATTCCTAAGGTTATAACTAAGGTAAGCATTGGCGGTCGGTTCAAGAAGATGGCTGGGATATCTATGTCTGTTGCTGCTTTAGTGGTGGTAGTTGCCATTGCCTTTGCTGCTGTGGGCGTAGAACAAACTAAACAGTTTCCTATGGCTGCTGAGTATACCGTATCACAGGGAGATAAATATGTTGGAATCGGTACGGATATCAAAGGCAGTGATGCTCCCGATACCCAAACGCTGAAGCTAAACATCGGTGGTGCAAGGATATCCGACATTATTATTAATGATCTGGAAGTCGGCGCAACCACAGGTATGACCCACTCGCTGTCGATAACAACAGGTGGTGCTACGGTATGGATTGAGTGCGATGAGGTGTTGATAGATAACCTCACAGCTAAATCATTGACAATCAGTAATGCTGAAATCTACAACCTAATCGTGCAGAACAACAAGGCTGATGGTAACTCGTTCAGTCCAACCTTGGCGAACGGTATTGTGGACGTAACGCTAAACTCAACCCGTGGGACTGTAAACATCCCAGAGATTAGTGGATCAGATTATGACCGAATTCATATTGACTCAGCAACCAATTCCCAATGCCGTAAATTGCATATCAAGAATGTAAGTTCTTATGGCTTCCC
>TARA_R110001583_G_scaffold73450_2_pt1 | contig 11120 bp, 11 predicted proteins | sample TARA_R110001583 | Tara Oceans TARA_R110001583 (sample SAMEA4398432) | marine metagenome | biome: Polar Biome; feature: [MES] marine water layer (ENVO:01000295) within the mesopelagic zone...; material: water (ENVO:00002006), including particulate matter (ENVO:01000060) such as...... | reverse complement strand
GTTGTTGTTACGCGACCATGCTGGCGGTGATCAAGCGGATATTAGCCTAACTAACTGCAATGACGATGTACGTAAAATTCTGACAATTTCCAACTTCGAGCAATTATTCACCATTCAATAAGAAGTCTCTGACATGGACGCCATTAAAGTACTGATTGCTGATGATAACGACATCGACCGAATGGTTCTGTCACGAGTTATCCGCAATCAAGGAAATACAGTGCTGGAGGCTAAAAATGGTGCTGAAGCTGTTAGCGTCTATCTAGAGCATAAACCAGACATTATTTTGATGGATGTGTTGATGCCTGGTATAAACGGCAAAGAGGCAACGCTCCAAATAAAGGAAATAGCAGGAGAGGACTTTGTTCCTGTTATTTTCTTAACTTCTCTGACTGATGCTCAAAGCTTAGCGGATTGCTTGGAGTGCGGAGGCGACGATTTTCTTAGCAAGCCATACAATCACATAATTCTTCAAGCCAAAATTAATTCTTTTTATCGTATGTGCGATATGCACCGAACGGTACGTAATCAGCGCGACACCATTGCCAAAAGTAACGAACATATGCTGCAAGAACAGCATGTAGCCAAAGCAGTTTATGACAATGTGGCTCATGCTGGTTGTCTAAGTGCGCAGAATATTCGTTATATGCTATCTCCTTTAGCGGTATTTAATGGCGATGTTGTTCTTGCCGCTCGTAAGCCTGATGGCGGTATGCATGTATTACTCGGTGATTTTACTGGACACGGTTTACCTGCGGCCATTGGTGCTATGCCGTTAGCTGAAATATTTTACGGTATGACGGCGAAGGGTTTCGGTTTAGCCGATGTTATGCGTGAAATCAATTTGAAGTTGAAAGGTATTTTACCGGTCGGTTTTTTTTGTTGCGCTGCGGGTGTTGATTTAGCCGTCGATCGTCAGTCTGTAAGTGTGTGGATGGGAGGCGTTCCGGATTGTTATTTGTTGCGCGCTGACGGTAAAATTGTAGAAACATTTTCATCGACTCATTTACCGTTAGGCGTACTTAGTAACGAAAAATTTAGCGATAGCATGACACGTTTACCCATGACTGATGGTGATCGTTTATTTCTGTGGTCGGACGGTATCATTGAGGCCCGCAATCCTGCGGGCGAATTATTTGGTCAAGATGCCTTGCGCGCTATATTTGACGATGTAGATCAGCCGCAGGATGTGTTTGATGAAATTCTATCTCGGGTTACTGCTTACGTCGGCGAGGCGGAAAGAGATGACGATACTACCTTGCTGGAATTACGTATGGTGGATTACACGTTACCAAGTGAGGTGGAAGTCGCACAAAGTGCAGGGCCGGTTGCAGGGCCTATTGATTGGCAGATGATCTATGAATTAGGTCCGCAAAGTTTACGGTATTTCAATCCAGTGCCCTTGATGAATCATGTGATGATGGAGGTACCTGGGCTGCGTGCTATGGGGGGGCAATTGTATACCGTGATGGCGGAATTATTTTCAAATGCCTTCGAACACGGTGTATTAGGGTTAAGTTCAAAATTGAAAGGTTCCGCTGACGGTTTTATGGAGTACTACCGGTTACGCGAGCAGCGCTTGAATGAGTTAGATGATGGTAGTATTCGTGTTGAAATGGAACACACAGGTAATGGTCGTTCCGGGACATTAACCTTACGGCTGATTGATAGCGGTGCTGGGTTTGACTATCGTGCAATTAATTCTGAGTTATCGGATAGTCAATCGGGAACTTATAGCGGTCGTGGAATTCCTTTGCTAGGAAAAATTTGTGAATCGCTGCAATTTCAGGGTTCGGGCAATATAGTTGAGGCCGTCATTCAGTGGCCTCAAAATAAATCTGGATCTTAACGCTGCAGGTAAAGGAGAAGAGAATATGGATGCCCTAGATATTGAAGCGATTAAAACCCTGCAAGACATCATGGAAGATGAATTCGATGATTTAATTGATATTTATATCCGTGATGCCGACGAGCGCATCATGGCGATACGGGCACTTTATGAAAGCCAAGATGCCGTAGCATTGCGCATGGCGACTCATAGCTTTAAAGGCGCGAGTAGCAATGTCTGTGCGCTGGGTTTGGCAACGATAGCTCAAATAATCGAAAATGCCGCCCACACCGGTCAGCTGGAAGGGCTGCAAGCCTCTATTGAATTACTTGAAAATACTTACAAAGAAGTCCGTCACGACCTTCTCGCCTTACATTCTTAATCTCGATCTAATATTGGCCCGTCCCTTGCGTTAGTAGGAATATCCTCGACACACTGGAGACCGGGATGAACCCAACCGCACCTTCAAATCCACTAGCCAGTTTGCTGATGTCACTAGGTGGTGGCCTGCAGCCTCAAGGGCTACAAGGCGCATCATTATTGACAGACGGCGAAGGTGACTTTGCCTCATTGATGTCGCAGTTAAGCGGCAACGGCTTAACTAATGGATTATTAGCTGATGGCACAAGTCCATTATTTAGCGGCAAAAATCCGTTGCCAACGGCATTAACCGACGGCCAGAATTTGCCGTTAACAATTGATACTGACATGAATCTCGATACTGATGGTTTGGCTTTAGGGGTAACGGGCGATGCCGAATTGTTAATGATGCAAATCGAGACGCCGCCGCCCATTCGCTATGTACCTAGTTCTTTCAATGACACGGCTTTTTCTGATGATGGAGTATTAGACGATTCATTGGATAATGAGTTAAGTGACGAGAAGCTAACGGACGGTAGAGTCGGTGCTGCATTATTTTTTGCGGGACCAGCATTACCAACGGCCACCGTTATTGAGCAGGCTCCGGCCAATTTATCAGCCGACCCTTTAGCGGCCATGCGTCAAACTGCGTTAAAAGAACGGTTGCAAGGTCGTAATGCCGACGCACAGTCGATTGCAGTAGATCAAGCTGCTGTGGATGCAGAATCTATTAATGATGACGGCTATTCGCCACCAACCTTATTAGAAGAGGATCGCCGTTTACGGGAGTACTTAAGTGCTGGGACCTCGTCGATGTCATCCTTGGTGTCGCCGCAACCCCCCGTCGCTATCAATACACAACAGAGCGCTCTTGCCGCGGCGATAAATGATGCTCAGTTACCCGCAGCTGTGTTAGACGGCGAAGTAGCATCAGATGCTACCTCTGACGTTGAGTTATCAGCCGACGTTGAGTTGAAATCAATGAGTGAGCGTTTGCAAACACAACTGCGAGAACGCTTGGAGTTTGGCCAGGATCGTCGCGAATGGGGCGGAGCACTTGGTGCTCGTATTGCCACTATGGTGGCTGACAATATTCAGCATGCTCGAATCCAGCTGGATCCGCCGGAGCTCGGTAGTTTAGAAATTAAATTACAAGTGATGCACGATCAGGCAAGCGTTCAAGTGCATGCTCAGAATCATCAGGTCAGAGAAGTCTTGGAAGCAAACTCCCATAGATTACGCGATGCCTTGCAGGGGCAGGGTCTAACACTCGCTCAGTTTGATGTTAGTGAGCAAGCATCGGGTGGAAATGCTGGAGGTCAGTCTGACGGTAACGGCCCATCAGGTAATGAAGCTGAATGGTTAGCGACCGAAGACAGCGAAGACCTGAATAGCCCTGTTGTTAGAGAAACTAATAACCTACTCGATACATTTGCGTAAATCGATTTACCACTTAGGGCTGGATGCTCTTGCTTAGTCTTATGACGTCTACCCGAGCTCAAGGATGAATGTTCGGGTTTTTTTAGGATGAGATTTTGTCGTTCCTATCTAAGTCGATTATCCTCATTCCCAGCAGTTAACCCAGAACCTTCTAAACTAACAGTAGCGTGCAATAGCTCGTGACGTATTTTTGACGAAAATACATGGCACAACCTTTGCTATTTTGACTATAGGACAGGAGATTAGGTGATATGGCAGCGGAACAGGATTTAAAACTCGAAGGTGGTGCAGCGCCAGAAGAGCCTCCAAAGAGTGGTAAGAAAAAGCTGATTCTTATCATAGTATTAGTGCTGGTTATTTTAGGTGCCGGTGGTGGCGCTGCAGCGTTCTTCTTGTTTGGGGGGGAAGATGAAGCCGCAGCTGACGGAGAGGCAGTCGCTGAAGTAGTTGAAGAGGCGCCTGCGGAACCCGCACAGTATGTGATTTTGAAGCCAGAGTTTGTCATTAGTTTTCAAGTAGGTACTCGCCAGCGGTTTTTACAGGTGAGCATCGAAATTATGACGCGTCATCAATCCGTCGCGGATGCCTTGACGTTGCACGAACCTATGATTCGCAATGAAGTGATTCGAATTATTAGTGCTCAACCGTTTGATGAACTGCGTACGGCTCCCGGACGTTTAGCGTTACAAGAAACGCTAAAAACTGAACTCGCACAGATTATGTTGCGTGAAGCAGAATCCGATGATGTGGAAGCCGTATTGTTTACTAATTTTGTGATGCAGTAGGAAGAGTCGTGCAAGATTTACTGTCGCAAGACGAAATTGATGCGTTATTGCATGGTGTCGATGATGGCGATATAGGGCCGGAAGACGACATTGATGCAGCGGGTGTTAAATCTTACGATTTGACCAGTAACGACCGTATTGTCCGTGGTCGTATGCCAACGCTAGAAATGATTAATGAGCGTTTTGCGCGGTATACCCGCATTAGCATGTTTAACTTTTTACGTCGCAGTGCCGATGTTGCATCGGGTGGCGTACAAATCATGAAGTTTGGCGAGTACGTGCACACGCTCTACGTACCAACCAGTCTAAATCTAGTGAAAATGCGCCCATTGCGTGGTACTGCGCTATTTATTATGGATGCCAAATTAGTTTTTAAATTGGTTGATAACTTTTTTGGTGGCGATGGTCGCCACGCCAAAATTGAAGGGCGTGAATTTACGCCGACAGAAGTACGCGTTGTGCAGTTGGTTTTAAGCCAAATATTTAACGACATGATGGAAGCTTGGGCGCCCATTATGAAATTAGAGTTTGAATATGTGGGTTCTGAAGTTAACCCATCGATGGCGAATATTGTAAGCCCGAGTGAAGTGGTGGTAGTTAGCACTTTTCATATTGAATTGGATGGTGGTGGTGGCGATCTGCATTTAACTATTCCGTACTCAATGATAGAGCCAATACGCGAAGTGCTAGACGCTGGTGTGCAGAGTGATATCGATGATGTCGATGAACGCTGGCTGCACTCACTGCGTGAAGATATTTTAGAAGCGCGAGTTCCGATTCATGGAACGTTAGTTGAGCGTCAAATTAGTTTACGTGAAGTTGCAAAATTGAAAGCTGGGGATGTTATCCCGATTGATATGCCTGAGGATTTTATTTTGCAAGCGAATGGTGTTCCTGTGTTCCGCGGAAAAATGGGTATATCGAATGAAAATCTGGCCGTGAAAATCATTGACCAGTTAAAGCCAAGAAAACGCTGATAGGAGATCCCGATGAGCGACGATAAAGATCAAGATAAAGCCCCAGAAGAAGCCAAAGAGCTTGATCCCCAAGCGTTAGCAGACTCAGTTGCTGAAGGCGTCAGCGAGGCTGAGGGTGATGATCAAGCCTTGGCGGATGAGTGGGCGGCCGCAATGGAAGAGTCCGGCGATGATGTTAGTAGTGAAGATCCTGATGAAATTATGGCGGCGGCAACGGCGCCTAAAAAGAATGTACGTCAAGTGGAACTCGATGAATTGGAAGATGAAAGCGTGCCCAAAATCCAGTCGGAAGGTGGCCCGGAGTTGGACGTTATTCTCGATATTCCTGTCCGTATCTCAATGGAAGTGGGATCGACGCAAATTCCAATTCGCAATTTATTGCAATTAAACCAAGGCTCTGTGGTTGAACTCGACCGCTTGGCCGGTGAACCGTTAGATGTATTAGTTAATGGTACTCTGATTGCGCATGGTGAAGTTGTGATGGTTAACGATAAATTTGGTATCCGCCTGACGGATGTGGTGAGTCAGAGTGAACGTATTCAGCGCTTGCGCTAAAACCTTAATAATAGCCTTTTTTATGCTTCTAACTATTGGAGTTAACGCAGAAGAAAGTACAGCTATCGTCGATGCAAATATTGCTGAACCGGCTCCTACCGTCGGTAACACTGAGCAATTGGCGACTAAGAAACCGGCTGACACAGTAAAGACTCAGCCAATGCTCGCGGTTAATCCAATGGCTAGTGCCGGAAAAGTAGCGTTGTTTTTGGTGGTGATCGTTGGGTTGATTCTCCTTCTTGCATGGTTGGTGAATAAAACCAAGGCTGGTCAATTTTCCCAGAGTAACTCACAGATTCGCTTGCTGGCGACGCTTCCTCTGGGTTTAAAAGAAAAGATCGCAGTCATTGAGGTCGGAGATCAGCAGATTGTGGTGGGTATTACACCGCAGCAAATTACAACGCTGGCAACATTAACCGAAAAGATCGACACAACAACGACTAACAGCAGCAAAAACTTTGCGGATGTTTTGAAAATGGCCATACGTAAATGACAATAAGAAAAACATTAGATTGGTTGTTGCCTGTATTTTTACTGGTTATGCCAACGTTTGGTTGGGCCGCTGATGCCGCTAGTATTATTGGCGGATCCGCTGGTGGTACCGGTGGAATGTTAGGTATTCCTGCGGTTGTTTATAAAACTACCGATACTGGTGGGGAATACACGGTTACGATTCAAATCTTAGCCATTATGACCTTGCTGTCGGTATTGCCATCGCTATTAATTATGATGACGTCGTTTACTCGTATTATCGTTGTGATGGCGATACTCCGTCAGGCGATGGGGTTGCAGCAAACGCCATCGAACCAAGTATTACTAGGCTTATCATTATTTTTAACTCTGTTTATTATGATGCCGGTTTTTCGCGTGATAAATGTTGAAGCAGTTCAGCCTTATATTGCCGAAGAAATAACGCCGAAAGTAGCATTAGAGCGAGCTATTGTACCTGTGCATGAGTTTATGTTGGCACAGACACGCGAGACCGACTTACAGTTGTTTATGCGCATTAGTGGTCGTCAAGATATTGCGACGCCAGAAGAAACACCGATCCATATTTTGATTCCAGCTTTTATTACTAGCGAATTGAAAACTGCTTTTCAGATTGGTTTTCTTATTTTTATCCCATTTTTGATCATAGATTTAGTGGTTGCTAGTATCCTTATGGCGATGGGTATGATGATGTTATCCCCCATTATTATTTCGTTACCATTTAAGATTATGCTGTTTGTTTTAATCGATGGTTGGGCCCTCATTATGGGAACACTCGCGAATAGTTTCGGTACGGTATAGGAGGGGCTATGACAGAAGCAGTAATTGGCGACATCTTTACCAATGCCCTCTATTTGGTATTGGCGATTGTTATGGTGGTCATCGTTCCGAGTTTGGTCGTTGGTTTAGTGGTCAGTACTTTTCAGGCAGCTACGCAGATTAACGAGCAAACTTTGAGTTTTTTACCGCGTTTGGTTGTTACCTTATTAGCGATTATTGCTTTTGGCCCATGGGCCGTGAATGCAGTATTAGATTACACCCGAGATATTTATCTCAATATTCCATTTCTGATAGGCTAATGGCGCGTATTTTATGTTTGAAATAGCCGCTCTAGATGTTAGCCATTGGGTGGCGCGCTATATTTATCCCTTCGCCCGCATCGCCGGTTTACTAATGGTAATGCCCTTGATAGGTACGCGCATGGTGTCGCAGCGTATTCGCTTGTTGCTGGCTATCACTATTACCTTCGTTGTTGTACCTGTGCTGCCACCATTTATTAAGGTCGATGCGCTATCTCTTGCATCTATCATTATTATTGGTCAACAAATATTGATCGGAATTGCGCTAGGTTTCGCAGTGGAATTGCTGACCCAAGTGTTTGTTATTGCCGGGCAATTAATCGCAATGCAAACTGGTTTGGGTATCGCAACGACTGTAGATCCGAGTCAAGGAGCATCAGTTGTAGTAGTTTCACAGTGGTTTTTATTCATGGTGAGTTTGGTGTTTTTAGCACTTAATGGACATTTGGTACTGATTGAAATATTGATTGATAGTTTTCGTACTATACCGATAGGTTTTGATGGATTTTCGGTAGAACAATGGGGGTTGTTGATAACCTGGAGTGGCTGGATGTTTGCGGCTGCAACTGTGATTTCGTTGCCAGCTATCTCGGCGTTATTGATTGTCAACTTAGCGTTTGGTGTGATGACGCGTGCAGCACCTCAGCTCAATATTTTTGCACTGGGTTTTCCGGTTACTATGATTGTGGGTATTTTTATTATCTGGATTAATATCGGTGAAATGGCTGTTGGCTTCCATTTATATATGGATACCTTATTCGAATTTATTAAAAAACTGACGGTAATGTAGCGGAGCTATTGTGGCTGAAGAGACAAGTCAGGAAAAAACAGAAGAACCCACCGCCAGAAAACTCGAGAAATCGAGAGAAGAAGGTCAGGTTCCGCGATCAAAAGAATTAAGTACAACCATGGTATTGGTTGCGGGTGCTGCTGGGCTGCTTGCCCTCGGGCCGTGGATATCCGAACGTGCAATCCGCATTGCGAAAATGGGATTCTCGTTCGAGCGTGACGCCATTTACGACATAGGCAGTATGTCGGCTCATCTTAACGCTGCAACACTAGAAGCCGCCGGAGCATTAGCGCCTTGGCTGTTGATCGTTGTTGTTGCTGCTTTTGCGGGTCCTCTTAGTGTCGGAGGTTGGCTATTTTCAACCAAAGCACTTGCTCCAAAAATGAATCGACTGAATCCCTTTAGTGGATTGAAGCGCATGTTCTCGGCTAACTCCTTGGTCGAACTGATTAAAGCATGGGCTAAAGTGGGCGTGGTTGGTACGGTTGCCTGGCTAGTCTTTACATTTTATTTTGATGCTGCGATGAGTTTGCAGCATCAAGCGCTGCGTCCAGCGATTGGCGGTACGCTGGAAATTATTTTATGGAGTGTTTTCTATCTGTGTTTATCCACTGCCATTATCGCTGTCGCTGATGTGCCTTGGCAGAATTACAGTCATACCAAAAAACTACGTATGACCATGCAAGAAATTAAAGACGAGTATAAAGAATCCGAAGGTAAGCCTGAAGTTAAAAGCAAAATACGACAATTACAGCGTGAAATGGCCAATCGCCGCATGATGGCTGACGTGCCTGAAGCTGACGTTGTTATTACCAACCCAACTCACTTTGCTGTGGCATTAAAATATCAAGCCGATAGCATGGGCGCACCTTTGCTTGTGGCCAAAGGTAGTGATGAAGTAGCCATGCGCATTCGTGAAGTCGCCAAAGAAAATAACATTCCACAAATGCAAGCACCACCACTGGCGCGTGCTTTGTTTACGCACGGTAAAATCGGCGAAGAGATCCCTGAAGGTTTATACGTTGCCGTCGCGCAGGTACTGGCGTACATCTATCAAATGGATATGTTTATTAAAGGCAAAGGGCAAAAACCTAAGAAGAAACCAGATATGCCGATACCGCGAAATTTGCGAGTTGATCCCGAGCCGAAGGGGTAGTTTATGTGGCGTCCTGTGGGATGCATTCGAATGGGGTTGTAGGAGGGAGTCAACGAACGTTTTTCGTTCGTAGTCCCGATAATGGCTTGGCATCGTATTCGGCACTGCTCGCTGGCGCTCCCTGAGTACCTCCTACAGCGTCACCTTCTATACAAATCCAGAGAAACACATACCTTTTGTTTTTATCCTGCGTCACCGCATAAACCAACACCAAAAACAAAATATTCCCGCCAAAATCCAAAACAGGAAAGCTTCTTGCAATAGCTCTAACCAGTGATAGTTTTTTGACGGAATTAATAATGGCAATAGCCTCTAGAGCAGCAGTATTAGGGCAGTTTAAAAGTGCCGGTTCGATCTTAGCCAGCGGTAACTTGGGCATCCCTGCTATGGTTCTCATCCTGCTGGGTATGATGACTTTGCCGTTGCCGCCATTCCTATTAGATACCTTTTTTACCTTTAACATCGCGCTTTCTATCGTGGTGTTGTTGGTTAGTGTGTATGCGCGTCGTCCGCTCGATTTCGCCATTTTCCCGACGATTTTGCTGATAGCGACATTACTCCGTCTTGCCTTGAACGTGGCATCTACTCGTGTGGTGTTGTTGTATGGTCATGAAGGTGGGGATTCTGCCGGTAAAGTAATCGAGGCGTTTGGTGAGGTACTGATCGGTGGCAACTATGCGGTTGGTTTGGTGGTGTTCGCGATTTTAATGATTATTAACTTCGTGGTGGTCACCAAAGGTGCTGGTCGTGTTTCGGAAGTAACTGCGCGTTTTACCTTGGATGCAATGCCCGGTAAGCAAATGGCGATTGATGCGGATTTAAACGCTGGGCTTATTGATGCTGATCAGGCGAAGACTCGCCGCGCGGATGTGGCGGCAGAGGCAGATTTTTATGGTGCGATGGATGGTGCCAGTAAGTTCGTAAAAGGCGATGCCGTTGCCGGTATTTTGATTTTGATTATTAACGTTGTTGGTGGCTTCGCTATCGGTATGGCGCAGCACAATCTTACATTTAATGATGCTGTTGCGGCCTATACCTTGTTGGCTATTGGTGATGGTTTAGTTGCACAAATTCCGTCGCTTTTGTTGTCGGTCGCGACAGCGATCATGGTGACCCGCAATGGTGGCGATGAAGACATGGGGCAGCAGGTATTTGGCCAAATGTTTGCCTCTTCTCGTGCCTTGGGCGTGTCGGCAGGTGTGGTTTTATTGATGGGCTTAGTACCGGGTATGCCGCACACGGTGTTTTTAAGCGCTGCGGCTATATCAGCTGCCATAGCGTATTACATTTATTGGAAGAAAGAAGGCGGCAAGCTTGGTGATGAAATTGTTAAACGCATTCGTGGCAAGGCGGCGTCAGCGGAAGCAGAAATTGCTGCCAATACCAAAAATGCTCTGGCTGCACCAAAAGAAAAAGCAGAAGCTGCCATTAAGCAATTGGAAGTCAAAGAGCTGGGTTGGGACGACGTTGAACCAGTGGATCGTGTTGGCTTAGAGGTCGGTTATCGTTTAATTCCTCTAGTCGATAAGAATCAAGGCGGTCAGTTGCTGAACCGTATTAAAGGTGTTCGCCGTAAGCTATCACAAGAAATGGGTTTCTTAATGCCGTCGGTCCATATTCGTGACAACCTTGATTTAACCCCTAATCAATACCGCATCACC
>TARA_R110001583_G_scaffold42509_21_pt1 | contig 11127 bp, 6 predicted proteins | sample TARA_R110001583 | Tara Oceans TARA_R110001583 (sample SAMEA4398432) | marine metagenome | biome: Polar Biome; feature: [MES] marine water layer (ENVO:01000295) within the mesopelagic zone...; material: water (ENVO:00002006), including particulate matter (ENVO:01000060) such as...... | reverse complement strand
CCTGATGGATTTTTGCTCCATAACAGGACGCGTTAACTAATTGAGGACGCCCCCTAGTGTCCCTTAACAAAAGTTCACTTGGTATTTATCTTGTCTGATAATCGAGCAATGGACTCGATGATCTGGTCAGCAGTTTTTTGTCACACAAAGGGCTTCGGATCATTGTTATAAACGGCCAAATATTCCCTGATGGAGGCTTCCAATTCACGAGTGCTTCGATGGGAATTTCGCTTAATCCATCGCTGGGAAATCAAGGCAAAGAATCTTTCGACCAGGTTAAGCCATGACGCTGACGTGGGCGTAAAGTGGATGTGGTAACGGGGGTGAGAGGCGAACCAGCTTCTCACCTTTTCTGTTTTATGCGTACTGTAATTATCCATGACCAGATGGATGTCGAGATGTTTGGGGACTTCTCGTTCAATTGCTCTCAGAAAGGACAGAAACTCTTCTGCACGGTGGCGCTGGTAAAGCCTGCCAATCACCTCACCGGTTGCAACATCCAGAGCCGCAAAAAGCGTCGTGGTACCATGACGGATATAATCATGTGTTCGTGTTTCGGCATAGCCAAATGACAACGGTAGTGCGGGTTGCGCCCGGTTCAAGGCCTGAATCGGACTCTTTTCATCGACGCACAACACCAATGCCTTGTCCGGAGGGTTCATATACAAGCCAACGATGTCGTGAACCTTTTCAACAAAGTAAGGATCTCTCGACAGTTTGAAGGTTTCCAGACGATGTGGCTTCAGACCAAAGGCTCGCCATATCCGACTGATCGCCATGGCATTCAGTCCGGTTTCTTTCGCCATCAGAGTGGTTGACCAATGGGTTGCGTTTGCCGGTTTGGTTTGCAGTGTTTTGTTGATGACTTCTGCGACTTTATCGTCATGAATGCTACGAGGGCGTCCACTGCGCGGGGCATCCGTTAAGCCGTCAATACGATACAACTCAAAACGACGGTGCCATTTACCGACCGTTTCTGCCGTCACTCCGACCCGCTCACCAATAACCTTTCCTGAAAGGCCTTCTGTGCTGAGCAGTATGATTTTGGCTCGCTGTTGTTCAGCAGCAGGGATTTGTCGGCTACGCAACCAACGCTTGAGCTCAGCCTGTTCATCGTCAGTGATGTCGAGCACTTTGACTGGTCGTCCCATGGTTTGCCTCTGCCTGAAAATGCACTCCTCAAAGTAGACTATAACCACTCATATAAATTCTATTTATTTTTGTTAAGGGACATTAGGCTACGTCTATCTCAGCCGTTATTCAAATGGCGGTTTCGGTGTGTGTTGCCGCAGGAGTGTGCTCGGGTTGCAGCAACAGCGCCTTTAACTCCTCGCCTTGCACCGGTTTGTGAAGCATCGGTAATCCCAGGGATTGCAGCTGTTGCATTCGTTGGGGCAGGGTATTGCCGGTCATGATGACGATGCGAGGGATGCTCTCTAGTATGCGATTAACAACCTGAATAACGTCTTCTGCCTGGCCGTCATCCCCCAGCATGTCGTCGGTCAGGACAACTTCCGGCACACAAGCTGGTTGCGCTAGCTGTTGTTTCAGGCTGCTCAGCCCCTGGGCCACCCAAACATCGCAATCCCAGCTCACCAGCAGCATCGACAGGGCTTCGACAATGTCTTCGTGGTCGTCAACCACCAGTACTTTCAGACCGGCCAGTCTGGCTTCTGCTGCCGGCGTGTACGGAGCCTGCGGCAGGGTGGGCGCTTTACACTGCGGCAGGGTAATGTGAAAACAGCTGCCGTGGCCTGGTTCGGATTCCAGCATCAGTGGCAGTTGTTGCAGTTGGCACAGGCGACGGACGATCGCCAACCCCAGTCCGAGTCCTTTGGTATGTTGGCGACCTGGGTTATGCAACTGCACAAATTCTTCGAAAATGGCCTGTTGGTGCGACTTGGGAATACCAATACCTGTGTCATCAACGCTGATTTGCAGATGGGTTGAGTGATTTTTTATGCTGATGCACACGGCACCTGTGGTGGTGTACTGGATGGCATTAGCCAGCAGGTTCTTGAATATTTGCAGAGTCATGGCCCGGTCACACCAAACGTAAATATCGGGTGGCTGGTCGATCTCTAGGAGTAGCCCTTTGCGCTCAGCCAGCGGACTGAAAACGACCCGTAGTTCGCCCAGCAGTTCTACCAGATCTATGGCAGCAGGTTGGCAGGTTGCGACTCCGGCATCCAGACGCGACACATCCAGCAGGTGATTCAGCAGTTCGTTGGTGGCTTTCAGGCTTGCGCCCAGACGTTCGAACATGGGGTGTTGGGCATTGGCTACGGCGCTGTCGGGGATGGCGCTCCAATACAGTGACGCGGCTTGTAGCGGCTGGCGAATATCGTGGCTGGCAGCGACCAGAAAACGAGTTTTTGCCTGATTGGCGAGTTCAATCTCGCGCTTGGAGTGTTGCAACTCAAGGCGTGTGGCGAGGGCATGGATCTGGGTTTTGAACATGGCGTAGCTGAACCCAACCAGCGACAGCCACACCGCCGGGGCCATGGCTTTATGCAGCCAGACATCCTCCAGATCCATGCTCCAAAGATGCCAGCCAAAGGCTGTTAGTACCGGGGTGAGAAAGGCCACATAGATATCCGGGTACAGGCCCATGCTTATTGATGGCATGGTGGAGGTAATGGTAACGAGCAACAGGATGGAGAAGATTTGCACGATCGAGGCATCTCCCAAAAACAGCAGTGGCAAGGTGGCCCACTGGAAGCCCCACAGTAACGACAGGTAAAGATTAGCCAGGTGCCAGCGCAGGATGGCGCGGCGTTGTTTGGGGATTGAGGGATCGGGCCTATGGCCTTTCTGGTGGTTGTGGTAGCGGCCCAGGATCAACCACGAATTCAGCCCCACAAACAGGTTCATGCCGAACCAGATTGCCAGGGTTGCTGTGCTGGCGGAGTTCACGAATAACAGGCCAACAATCACCGCTGCAACCAGGGTAGCGGCCATGCGGGGACCGACTTCCTGCATAAACAGGTGGTGGCGCTCCCACTGCATTTCGTCTGCTAAAGGGTATTCACCAAAACCCAGATTGGTGAGCTTATCCAGGATGCCTGACTGGGTTTGACGGGGTGTCGTGGGGCTGGAAATCTGCATTGGCGTGACATCGTCCTTGTGCTGCGGGTGAACGTTGAGTCGCCAGCAGGCGTCCCGGACGGCGCTGGTCGACCATGATAAAAAGCCCGGCCATCGCGTTATGGCCGGGATGTAAGAGAGGCGGGTTGACCTGCTCCTGCTCGATGCAGGAGTAATCTGATGTGCCGATGCCCGGTACTCCGGTTCAGCTACTTCGATTCAGGTACTCCGCCCACAGTTATTTTACCTCGACTTCGGCACCGGCTCCTTCCAGTTCGGCCTTGATTTGTTCGGCTTCTTCCTTCGAGACTAGCTGTTGAATGAAGGTATGATTATCCGGCCTGGCAACAGCCGCTTTTACGCGGATGTCAGTCAGCAATGGCGGTGTGAATTCCAGCATCTGGCCTTCATTGCTGCTATCGTGGCACCAGAGGCTGGCCGTTGAAGTGGTGTAACCGCCATTGTGGGCCAGTACACCGGTACAGCGGTCGTAGTCATCCGCTGCCAGCAAAGCCGGTTCGGTCAGGGCTGAGCCATTCATGGCCGTGAGGTCGAAGGCAACCAGACCGCTGTCCTCGTTGACCAGATAGAGCGCGTCCGAGCCGTTGATGTCTTGGGTGACCACCATGTTGCTAACGTCCCAGTTTTCTTCCATGCCAGTGAATGGGTTGCTGGTGGAATGAAACACATTTTCCCAGCCATCGGTGGTGGTGTAACGCTCAATACGGTTCTGACGGTACACACTGTAGCCGTCGAGCACGGTGGCAACGTAGATTTCGTTGTCGCTTGTCGCCGCGACGTTAAGCATCAGGTCACCCGTGCCCGAATAGGTATGCAGTACGTTGAAGTCGAAATCAGTCATATTGCCAGCTTCTTTGCCTGAGCCAAAGGCGCTGATGGCTGAGTCCAGCGTGATGCTAATGGTTGCCAGGGCATAAAGGTCGGCAAGGTCGTTGCCAAACGGCGGCGCGGGTGTAAGAGCAGCAAAGCGCATCACACCGGCCATGGTGTAGGTCGCTTCGGTAGAGTCGCTGGTGGTTAGCAAGGTGGCTTCGGTCAGGCCTTCACAGCCCACCAAGCTGTATTCCACGTCGTTGCTGTCGACATAGATGTAGTTATCGTCGAGGCTGATCACAGTGTTCGGGTCGGATGACATATGCAGGTCGATGGTGCCCTGGGTCAGGCCGGAAAACCATGGAGTTTCACTGCGATCAACAAAGGCTTCGCCGGACATACAGGTGGCAACCAGTGTGTCGTTCAGGAAGGCGTCCTTGAAACTGGCAATCTTCGAGGCTTTGTTGGCGTTGTAGTAGTTGACGCTTTTAACATTGGCCAGGGTTTTATCATCGGCGTCGATGGTGGTGTTCAGCAGTTCGGCACTGCCGTTACCCACGCGCTTGAGGAGGGTGACTTCGGCGATGCCAGCACCGCCGTAGGCGACGGACATATCCAGAAAAGCGTCGCTGCCGACATTGTAGGTGTCATCATAGATGCCGTCGAAGACGACTGCCGCTGTTTCGGTCGTTACTACAAACGTGGTGCTGTAGTCGCCCAGGCTAATGTTTTTGGTGACGGTGGTGTCGTAGTCGCTGCTGGCGGTGAGGTTGAAGTATACGGTGTCGCCTTCTTCCACCATCACGCCGCTGCTGTGCAATGCTCCGTTAACGACCGCGAGGCCATTGTCAAAAGTCAGTGCTAATCGGCCTTCAAAGCCGCTCAGAGTCACCGTGGTGCTGGAATATTCTGCGCCTGGTGTGGCATCGGTGATTGGTGTCAGACCGAAGGCATACGGGCTGGCATCGGCAGCCCGGGTGGTGGTGGTAAATTCGGCAGAGACATCACCAACGGTCAGTGTGCTGGTGATGTTGGTGCTAAAGTCAGCCGAGCTGGTTTGGGTAATCTGGATTTCGTCACCGGCTTCTACCTGGGTGGAGACACCAAGGTCGGCGCCGTTCAGCATGATATAGCCATTGGTGACGGTTGCGGTCAGAGTGCCGTCAAAGCCGGACAGGGTAATTGGATCGCTGTTGGTGATGGTTTGCAGTTCAACGTCGCTGCGGTTGCTGAAGCTGAAGCTGTCCGGGCTGGTGTCTGCTCCGGTTTCAGTACCGGTTTCAGTACCGCTATCTTGTTGGTCGTTATCGCTGGATGATGAGCTGCCACCACAGGCGGTGAGTGCCAGCGAGGAAGCCGCGACGATGGCGATAAACAGTTTATTGAGATCCATGAATATATCCTTATGGATATCTTGGTTATCAAATTGGCCGTGCGCTTGGGTTGCGACGGCCAGTATCGGTGAAGCCAGCAGTGAGCCAGGACTCGCTGCTGGAGTGGGGATGATTACTGGTCGTCGAAGTTGAGGATGTGGCTTGGGTCGCCATCTCGGTCGTGACAGTAGAGGGTGATCTTGCTGTCGTTCGGGATACCGGTAACGCCATCAATACAGGTGGAGCCGGCTGACAACACGCTGTAGTTGGACAGGTTGCGATTGCCTGCATCAACCCTGATCACACCACGATTACCGGACACCAGATAGATTTGCGGATCGCCTGGCTTATTCCAGACGAATATGTCATCGACTGTCCAGATCGTATTCCAGTTATTGAATGGCTCGACGTCACTGCCAATCAACTGATGAGTTGAACCGGTATCACCCTTATAGAGGTACAGTGCACTGGTGCCCCACATGACTTCGTTAGGCTGGGATACAGCGTAGACAACGTTGTTGCTGTCGATGGCGGACATCGCCAGAACGGTACGGTTATTGGAGGTATCGATCTCTGTGAACAGCACCTTGTTGGTGATGCTCACCTTGTTGCTCAGGGAGCCGCTGGTGCTGGTGTCGAAGCTGACATAGGCTGTGGCAACCTGGTAGAGGTTGGTGTTAGAGCCATCGGTTCCGGTACCACCTACGAACGCTTTGAAGCTAACACTGCCAGACGCTCGGGTCACATCGGTAATGGCCACATCCTGGCAGCTATTCAAACGCCAGTAGGTGGTGCCGTCGTTGATATTCAGAGAAATATCCACAACATCCGTGACCTGTGAAGACGGCGCCAGGCTCAAGCGCGCTGGTGAAATGGCTTGATTGCAGTACACCAGCAGATCTTCCGTCTCGCTGATTTTCACTGCCGTAATGTCAGCAGTGAGTGATACTCCGCTATAGGAAGTGACATTAGCCTGATCAATGGTGCCAGAGTTAGAGGTCATCTGAGCTTTCATCAGACTGGTTGTGTTACCAGTACCGCTACCCATGCTGCTGGATTTCAGCGTATAGATCGGGAAGTCGTCGGTAATGTCGGCTTGTTCGTAACCTTGTGGAATTGCCAAACCCGCTACGTCGTCGACACCAATACTCCAGGTGCTGTCGATTACAGGGATCTTGAAGAAATCAACGTCGTAGGTGCGGGTACTGAAGCTGGCAGTGTCGATACCGGCACCCATAGCACCACCGATGATCAGCGTGGTTTCGACGGTTTCACGGTCACTGCTGCCCGAGGTATGACGGACCTTGATCGTCTCAGAGGACGTCACGGTATGGCTGTAGTTGCCAATATCGGTTTCCGAAGTGGCAGTACCCTGATGCCATACGCCGCTGTAACCGATGCTGTACTCACCGTTGTAGACGTTGATCGGGGTGCCTTGTACCGCAGAATCGACGTCGTAGCGGACTTCAATCAGGACGTTTTGTGGTACTCGATCCTTGGCATTCTGCCACTGCTCGTAGCTGGTGCTGACATACCCCGGATCGACGATCTGGCCATCAATATAATGGCTGAATGGACTACCCAGAGCCGGAGTTGGCGCTGCTTGCGTGGTGACCGAGAAGGCGAATGGGGTGCCATTGACTGTCAGAGTGACATCGGTGGTCGCGCCATAGCTATTGCTGGTAGTCGCACGCAACTTGACTTGCGTACCGGCAGGAACAGAGGCACTGCCATTGCCCCAGTTATTGGAACCGTCCAGTTCGTAATGACCATTACTGATGTTGATGTTGGCATCACCATCAAAGCCGGTCAGGGTCACGGCATTACTGTAGATGTACCAGTTTCTGCTGGCGTTCTGCACAGGGTTAAAGACCACTGCATCCGGTGTGGTGTCTGCCACACGGGTGGTTGAGGTGAAGTCGGCTGTCAGGTTGCCCAGTGTGACGGTGCTGGTCACATCGGTTTCCAGCTCCGATGAGCTAACGTGTGATACCTGAATCTGATCTCCCGCTTCCACCTGGGTTGAAGTCCCTGATGGTGCGCCATTCACGAGCAGGAAGCCGGTGTCGACGCTCATGGTCAGCTCACCTTCAAAATTGGACAGGGTCACGGGGTCACTGTTGATGCTGGTGGAAGGTTCGACATCCGTTTGGTCGGTAAAGCTGAAGCTGTTTGGTATGGTATCCGCTGTGCGGGTAGTCGAGGTGAAGTCGGCGGTGACTGAGCCCAGTGTCACTGTGCTGGTTACCTGAGTACTAAAGTCGGACGAGCTGGTGTGTACCACCTGAATCTGGTCACCGTCCACCACTTGTGTTGAGGATCCGGCGACACTGCCGTTGACCAGAAACGAGCCGTTAGTCACTGTCAGTGGCAGTTGCTCCTCAAAACCTGTGATGGTCACGATGTTGCTATTGATTCTGGTGGCAGGTTCGACGTCAGTTTGAGCACTAAAGCTGAAGCTGTCTGGTGTGGTATCGGCGGCACGAGTGGTCGAGGTAAAGGTTGCGTTCACTGAACCGAGCGTGACAGTGCTGGTGGCTGAGGTATCAAAATCGGCTGAGCTGGTGTGGGATACAGCGACCTGATCGCCAGCTTCTACCTGCGCCGAGGTGCCAGCTGCCGTGCCGTTAACGATCAGGGTACCGTTGCCAACAGACATGGTCATCGCAGCTTCAAAACCCGCCAGGGTGATTGCGCTGCTTTGAATGACACCGGATGGTTCAACGTTGGCTTGAGCGGCGAAGGTAAAGCTGTCTGGCGTGGTATCCGCTGCACGAGTAGTGGTAGTGAATGTGAATGCTTCACCATTGATGGTGACCGTGGTCACTTTGGTTTCTTCAAAGCCTTCTGGCTGTTCCTGGTACAAGCGCAGGGTATCGCCAGCTGAAATGGTACCAGAGGTCATCCAGGCACCACCGTTGACCTGGAATTGGCCATTGCTGATGGTAACCGTCGCGTCACCATCGAAGCCGCCGACAGTCACCTGATTACTGAAAGTGCCTTCGCCCAGCGCCAGATCGCTCTGGCTGGTGAAGGAGATACTGTTCGGCGTATTGTCTGCCGCACGAGTGGTGCTGGTGAAGTCAGTGGTGACTGAACCCAGCGTCACGGTGCTGGTAACGGATGTGGAAAAGTTGGAGGAGCTGGTTTGTACGATCTGGATCTGGTCTCCGGCGGAAACCGTAGCAGAAGTACCGGACGCTGAATTGTTCACCAACAGCGAGCCGTTAGTGACGGACAGTGGCAGCGTGCCTTCAAAGCCTGTCAGCGCCACCAGAGTACTGGTCACGCCGGTAGATAGCTCAACGTCGGTTTGAGCTGTGAAGCTGATGTTATCCGGAGTGACGTCAGCCGCACGGGTGGTCGAGGTGAAATCGGCCGTGACGCTGCCCAGCGTGACGGTGCTGGTGACGGCGCTGCCGAAGTCGGAGGAGCTGGTGTGGAACACCTGAATTTCATCACCGGCGGAGACCTGTGCCGGGCTGGCGGTTGCGGTGCCATTCAGAATCAGACTGCCGTTGCTGACGCTCAGGGCCAGCTCGCTATCAAAACCGGACAGGGTGACAGTGTTACTTTCTGCACGGGTTAAGGGTTCTGCGTTGGCCGAGGCGGTAAAGCTGAAGCTGTCTGGCGTGGTGTCGGTTTCTCCATCGGTATTGTCATCGTCGAGTTCAGCGGTTTCGTCAAAGCTGTAGTCGGCTTCGTCGACATCCACGTCAAAGCTGCCGCCATCCATATCAAAGACGATTTTGACATCGTCCAGCACGGCGTCGAAGCCAGTCTGGTCGGCACTGAATGCGGCGTTGAACAGGTCGTAAGTGTTCGGGTCGATGCCTTGCTCTTCAAACTGCTCGGCAAAATTGGCCAGAATCACTTCTTCGGCGTCGGCCAGAGCGGCTGCATCGAAGCTTTCTGCTTCATCATCCCAGGCAGCACGCAGCGCTTCGAGGCTTTGCTGGTCGTTCGCCAGGAATAGCGCTAGGGTGGTCAGCGGGGTCACGTTGACAGTGATGTCGGCAGCTTCAGCAAACGAATACTGGATCGCCAGGCTGCTGTTGTCTGGATGGGCTTCGAGCATAAATGGTGGCGTCATGCCATCCACGTTGACGTTAAATGTACCGTCGTCATCGATAACCACGTTGGTGGAGCGCCCTTCAGCATCGTAAACGAACAGGGTGCCGTCGATGGCCAGGCCGGTGGCTGCGGTACCAGAGAGATAGATAGAATCGCTGCCAGTGTCGGTGTCCTGCTGGTTGTTGCTTGACGACGAGCTGCCACCACAGGCAGTCAGTGTCAGTGAGGATGCTGCCATCATGGCCAGCATCAGTTTGCTGATTTCCATTGAGTCCTTCCTTCGGAGAGTCAACAGGTGCCCGATTGGCCAGACAAGCCTGTGTAATTGAAGTTGTCATGAAGCATCAGAAGGGTAATCTTTGACAGATCGGTCAGCTTCACCCATATGGGTGATTTTATTGGTCAATAAGTCCGCGAAGTCGCTGCAAGGGGTATGTTGGATGGATTGTCGTGCAATAATGGAGTCAGGTCTGGCTATGAAATCAGTTCTTGCAACCATACCCGGCACAGACAGTCATTAATCGCTGGGTCAGCAGCATCGCAGTCCGATGCTGGACAGAGACTTGTCGACGGTCATTGTTGAGACAAACGGTGTTTTTTGGCCAAACCGGTTTTCTGAGTGATCTCTCGAAGCAGCAGTAAACCGGCGTTGGAGGTGATGTCGCCGCCGTTGAAGCTGGCTGCAAACTGGTGTCGATCGAGAAAGAAAAACGGAATGGCGTCCTGGTAGTATTCTGTCACGGCGGTAAGCTCTTTGGTGATTGCTTCGACAACAGGAACCATAAGGGATACCGCCGTTCTTGTATAAATATGCGGGTTAGTCCCCTGCGGTGCTCTCATAATGCTGTTAGTGGCTCGTTGTCTACTGTCCCTTAGGGAGCGTTCTCAATTATGCCAGCCAAATGATTGATGACACCAAACAGAGCATCGAGAAGTAATTTCTGGCCAGGCGCTCGTAACGAGTAGCAATGCGGCGATAGCGCTTGAGTTTCAAAAAACATCGTCCAACCAGATTGCGCTCTCTGTAAAGCCCCTTATCGTAATCGCGTTGTTCCTTGCGGTGATGGCGAGGAGGAATCACAGCCCGGCTGCCCTGACTTTCAATCCGTTGAATAAAGGCATCTGAATCGTAGCCCTTGTCAGGCAGGACATAATCCGCAGAAAACCCAGCAATCAAGCACTCTGATTGCCCATATTCAGATGCCTGACCATCGGTGAGAAGCCGTCGCACTGGATTACCAATACTGTCAACGGCCAGGTGGATGGCCAGGTGGATTTTGGTGCTTAATCCACCTCGTGATTTTCCCTGGGCTTCCTGATCACGATCGTTTTTTTGAGGCACCGTGTTGATGAACCCGGACAATACTGCCGTCCACCATCAAATATTCCAGATCCGGTTGATCACTCAGCGCTTCAAAGACCGCTTTCCAAACCCCTTTGTGTGACCAGCGATTGTAACAAACATACACCCGGTGCCAGTGACCAAACTCCGGTGGCAAATCCCGCCAGGGAGACCCGGTTCGGGTAATCCAGAGGACGGCTTCGACAAATTGGCGATTATTCTTTGCGGTGACACCGCAATCCGTGGTTTTTCCAGGAAGCAGATGCTCGATGCGTTCCCATTGGCTATCCCGAAGTACGTTTCTATTCATCTTGGGCAAATCGCGAAAACGCCGAGAAAGTTAATTGAGAACATTCTCTAGTGCCTAACGAGCCGTATGCTTCCATCATTCGGGAAGGCTTTGAAGGTTTAGCCTCT
>TARA_R110001583_G_scaffold8952_6_pt1 | contig 11128 bp, 5 predicted proteins | sample TARA_R110001583 | Tara Oceans TARA_R110001583 (sample SAMEA4398432) | marine metagenome | biome: Polar Biome; feature: [MES] marine water layer (ENVO:01000295) within the mesopelagic zone...; material: water (ENVO:00002006), including particulate matter (ENVO:01000060) such as...... | reverse complement strand
GAAATACGCGTAAATAACAGTACTGTATCGTTTAGCTTATCCAGAGCTGAGGTTATTTAACCTCAGCGGGTACTTTAGTGTATGCGTCACTGCTACCTTCAGGTGCTTGTTCACGTAAAGACATCGGTAAGAATATGTTCAACAGAATAGCGGTTAAACCACCAGTGGTAATCGCCGACCCAAAAATAGTTTTTATTATCTGAGGAAAAATACCCAAAATTTCAGGTCTAAAGGCAACTCCAAGTCCTACTCCAAAAGAGATTGCCATAATGAGCACGCCTCTTCGGTCAATAATGCTACTTGCAATAATCCTGATCCCAGAAGCCGCGACAGTACCAAACATAATGATGGTTGCGCCCCCCAAAACAGAATTAGGAATAATGGAAAATAACCCACCAACAAATGGGAATAAACCAAACAAGGCTAATAGACCTGCAATCCAAAATCCAACATATCGGCTTGCAACTCCCGTCATCTGTATCACACCATTATTTTGACTGAATGTGGTATTTGGGAAGGAATTAAACACAGCGGCGATAGCAGAGTTAACCCCATCACCAAAGACGCCACCAGAGATCCTTTTCATATAAACATCACCCTCAATCGGTTCTCCTGACACCATCGATGTTGCCGTTAAATCACCAATAGACTCAACCGTTGTGATCAAATAAAGCAACGCCATTGGAATGACATGATCCCAAGAAATATAAAACCCAAATTTAAAAGGAATGGGCGCAGCAAAAGAAGCCATAGCACTGATTTTATCAAATTGAACTAATCCCATTATTGCCGCAACAGCATACCCTAGCGCAAGTCCGATAAAGATAGATCCCATTCGTAACCATTTATTATTACTACGATTTAATATAATAATGGTCAACAACACTAGCAATGCCAAACTCAGGTTCGTTGCACTTGCAAAAAATTCTGGTTTATTACTTAACAACCACTGACCTCCACCAATATCTGTCATTGCGACACGGATAAGCGACAATCCGATTAAAGTAACTACAATCCCACTGACCAATGGAGTGATCACTTTTTTAAGTGATGGAATAAAACGGCTAAAAATCATTTCCACTGGAGAGCAAAGTAACGCCACACCAAAAATTGTGCCTAGCGCTTGCTCTGGAGATCCCCCACCCGCTTTTACAGACAAGCCAATACCAATAGAAAGGCTAAGGAAAGTAAAGCTTGTGCCCTGAATACTCAAAAGACCCGAGCCAATTGGACCGAACTTTTTAATTTGAATAAAAGTTGCTATTCCCGATACAAATAATGCCATGCTAATAAGGTAGGCTTTCATATCAGGCGGCAGTTGTAGCGCACCTCCAATGATCAGCGGTGGTGTAATAATCCCAACAAAAATAGCGAGCATATGCTGCAATGCTGCAAAAAATGCTTGTTTAGGGGCTGGTTTATCATGTAAGCCATAAATAATATCAGCTTTTATATTTTGGTCCGTCGTTGTTTCTTTCATCGTTTGCTTCTCCTAGTTTTTTTTGTTTTTTTCTTCTTAGTGTATGGCGTGTCTTCCATAGGTAATTTGGTTCTGAAACTTCTATCAAAGGCGTAATAAGCACCTTGAGTGGCTGGCGCGGTTGGTATTGTGGCAAGCTCACCAACGCCCTTAGTGCCATGAGCAATTTGCGCTTCAAAGTCGCGTTCAACGATAATGGTTTCAATATCAGGAACATCTAATGCTTTGAATAACCCAAGTCCCTTATAAGTGACTTGGGGGACAGAATTGATAAGCGGATAATCCTCGGTTAACGCATAACCAAGTCCCATTGCAATGCCGCCTTCTATTTGTCCTTCTGCGGCTTTTCGATTAACAACTTTTCCTAGATCATAAGCAGCAACGACTTTGCTTAATTTGCCCTCATCATCCAAAATAACCACTTGTGCAGCATAACCATAAGCAACATGACTGACCGGATTTTTCTTGTCACTGCCAAGTGGGTCTGTTTCACTACCGAACTCACCATAAAACTCAGTAAGCTCAAGATCTTTTAGGGTTTTGCCTGAATCCATCGCCTCTTTTAACTTAACAGCAGCTCGCCGAATCGCTTCACCAGTAAAAACAGTTTGCCTTGATGCCGTAGTGGTTCCAGTATTCGGCGTTCTTGCGGTATCTGGCGCTTCAACAATGATTAAATTAGGATTAATATCGGTGACTTCACAAACGGTTTGCAGAGCGACCGTCGCAATGCCTTGCCCGATACAGGCCGCACTTGTTCTTATATGCACTTTTTCTTTTTCTACCGATAAAATGCATCGTCCAATATCTGGGATGCCAACACCGATACCGCTATTTTTGAAGGAAGCTGCAATACCGGCATATTTATTTGCTTCGAAGACGTCTTTAACCGCTTCAAGACATTCAACCAACGCGGTACTGTTATCTGCTATTTGTCCATTAGGTAGACTCATTCCGGGTCTGATCGCGTTTATATAGCGAATTTCCCAAGCAGATATGCCAACCATTTCGGCCAGTAAGTTAAGATTCGCTTCAAAGGCAAATGCACTTTGACAGACACCAAAACCTCTAAAGGCACCAGCAGGTGGATTATTGGTATAAACAGCTTTTCCTTTAATAGAAATATTATGAAAATTGTATGGTCCAGAAGCATGAGTACAGGCGCGTTGTAATACCGGGCCGCCAAGCGAAGCATAGGCGCCAGTATCAAGAACGATGTCAGCGTCCATGCCAACTAACATGCCATTTTCATCACAGGCAGTGGTCAGATCCATTTCCATCGCATGGCGTTTAGGATGAATTAAAAGACTTTCAGCTCTTGAAAATTTAATTTTTACCGGTTGCTTAGTGATCCAAGCAAGTAACGAAGCATGGTGCTGGACACTGGCATCTTCTTTGCCACCAAAACCGCCTCCCACTAATTTGCTTTGAACACGAACCTTACTTTTTTCTATGCCAAGTAACTCTGCGACTTCTCTTTGATCATCATAAATACCTTGAGCACCTGAATATAAGAAAATCCCTTCATCTTCATAGACCGCGATGGCACATTCTGGCTCCATAAAAGCATGTTCAGTAAAAGGGGTAGAATAATGTTGAGTGACTTTGAATTTTGCATTCTCAATTGCCGATTTAGCATCACCTCTCAGCAATTTTTCTTGCTGTAAAATATTCCCAGAATCATGTAAATCAGGTGCACCAGTCGCCATTGCTTCAACGGGGCTTGTTAAAGGAGAAAGTTCTTCATAATCGACTTCTATCAAGGCTAAAATTTCATCAAGCGAGTGTTGATTTTTACTCGCGACTAGCGCAATTGAATCGCCCACATAACGGGTATAATCCCCCTCTTCAATCAGTGCATCCCAATCTTTAACAAGATGCCCTAATTTTTTCTCTCCGGGGATGTCTTTGGCGGTTATCACACATAGCGCATCAGGGTGTAAACTGGCTTTTTCGGTATCAATTTTTTTCACTAGTGCACGCGGATATTTAGCCCGTAATGCCTTACCAAAAACCATACCGGGTAAGGTCATATCGTCGACATATTGCCCATAACCCAGCGTTTTTTCTCTTGCATCAACGCGGTGAAAGTCCTCACCTAACTTTCCGGTAAACTCTTTTTGTGGAATCGCAGTACCTTCTCGCAGAAATCGAGCGGCAAGCTTAACGGCATCAATTATTTTTACATAACCGGTACAACGACAGACATTTCGGCGCAGTGCATGTTTTATCTCTTCTCGAGAGGGATCGGGTTTTTCATCGATTAATGCTTTACCGCTGAGCACCATCCCAGGAATACAAAAACCACACTGTACAGCTCCCGTTTCAGCAAAAGCAAAATCATAAACTTCCTTTTCTCGCTCGCTTAATCCTTCAACGGTTTGTACTTCAATGTCATCTTCTAGACTAGAAATTTTAACGCATGATTTTTGCGCTTCTCCATCTATGATCACAAAGCAAGTACCGCATGCTCCTTTGCCACAACCTTCCTTGACAGAGGTCAGTCCGTGATATTCCCTTAAGTAATCAATCAGTCTTTTTGGACTTGATTTTTTGATGCTTAAAGGTGTGCCGTTTAAAACCAAATTAATCATTTTTATTCTATACCTCGAAAACGTTAGCCCTGATTATTATTATGCTTTTATATTACCTATTTGCTTATTTACACTGCAGGAAACACACCAAAAAACACATTAAAAATAAAACCATAAGTAACTGATTAAAAAGAAGTTTATTGTTATTTCAATTTACAAAAACAGGTCTAAAATGTACGCTTTGATGCAAAGACTACAATTGTCTGTTATACGACAAAAATTAAAAAAAATTAACCTTTCAATTCAGTAATTTTTACCTTAAAAAATGCTTAATTAATGGCTTGATTACGAATTAAAAACAGCTAAATTCAGCACTTATTTTCGACATAACTCTGGTAAATTTTCGATATTTTCCTGAGATTATTAGCATCTAAAAAAGTGTTTTATTATTGGCTTTTATTATTGTTTTTTTAGCAAAGGGAGTACTGAAATGAATTATTAATCTATTGATGAAATTGCACAGGAATGGCAAATAAAGGAATCAAAGGGTTCAAAGAAATAACGTTTTTATAAGCAACTATTAAGTAAATATGGCTAAATTATTTAACAAAAAATTGCGAGATCAGCTAACCAAATAAGTGAGAGAACTCGCGATTTATTTAAGATTCGTCCATTGCTTTCCATAGACCTGCAGCCACTTTTTGTGCTTCTGCATAAATTAAGGTTACATCAAAAGGAAATTCACGATCTTCATATACAAATTCACCTTCAACGATCACACTAGAGACATTAGCGGCATTAAAACCAAAGGCAAAATGACCCGGAAGATTCTCAGCAAGCAAAGGTGTTGGGCTAAAATATTCAAGAATAGTAAGGTCGGCTTTATGACCCGGTGCTAATAATCCAAATTTGGCAGAAAAATTACGTGATAAAATTTCGTTGCCATTGTGTAAATGCTTTAGGAAACTATCAGGCCACATACTACCGCCAGCATCACGATGTTTGAAGAAAGCAAATTTAAGTTCTTCAAACATATCTGCACCGATACCGTCAGTGCCTAAAGCAACATTTTTAAAACAAGCAAGTTTATCGTTATAACCAACATTATTATTCATATTAGATCGTGCATTATGAGCAAGAAAAGCATCTCTTTTATTAACAATAGCGATATCTTTTTCCGACAGAAATAGACCATGAGCCAATAAGCTTTTACTATCGATTAAATTAAAATCATCAAGGCGTTCAATAACATCTTGTTCAAAATGATGGTGACTATGCGTAACGTCGTAGCGATCTTCGGCCACATGAATATGTAATCCACGACCTGTTTTCTGTACCGCGTCGGACAATAAAGTTAACCCTTCATTACTAACGGTAAATGGCGCATGTGCTCCAATATGTGATTCAACTAGATAAGGTTCATCACCCTTTGCTTTAGCTGCATTAATTAACGCTGCAAAACGAATATTTTCCACTACCCCTTCCGCCATTTCATCTAATCCACGATTACGATCCGTCGTTTCAAAGCACGTCATACCGCGTAGGCCTGCTTTTAAAAAACTTTTGCGTAATGTGCTTAATGAACCTGCAATATAATTAGGCGATGAATGATGATCAATAACGGAAGTACAACCACTTTTGATAGCTTCAAGTGAACAAATAAGAGCACTATAATAAAGCGCTTCTTCATCCATTACCGAGTCTAAACGCCACCATAAATTTTTCAGAATAGAAATAAAATCAGGGCTTGGTTTAATGTCGGCCATGATCCCGCGAGCAAGGCCAGAGTAAAAATGATTATGCGAGCAGACAATACCCGGCATCACTAATTTACCTCTTAGATCTTTAACGCGCGCAGTTGGATATTGGCGACTTAGGTTTAATCCAACCTCTTTGATCACACCATTTTCGATAGCAATATCGACGCCTTCTTTAACCATTGCCGGTTCAAATTGTACTGCTGTTGCATTTTTCAGTATTAACATAATATTTGCTCCCTAAACTTCTACACTGCCTAACAGGTAACTGTGATGTGCTAAAACATAATTAATCATGCTCGCTTGGTCTTTCATTAATTCAGGGAGATCAATCATGCCCTGTTGATTCATTGAATAGGATTGCGCCTCGCCAGAAACGCGCAATAAAATATTCTCATCTTCAACATAAAAACCAGGGTTAGTGCTCGCATCAAAATCTTCACGTAAACTAAAGATGGTGAATTTATCTTTGTAAGGTTTGCTATCCCAAGGACAGAACTGTGCACAGTTGCCACACTCATTACAATAAGCATCGAGATGAAGTACTTGAAACTCATCTTTAAAACCGGGAATGGGGAGGGAAATATTAGCGCGATTCGGACACACATCAACACACTTACTACAGACATAAGAACACTCAAGACAGCGCTGAGACTCTTGCTCAACAAAGGCCTCTTGCTGTGCTTCAGCCAAATCTTCTGCTTCAATCAACTTGACTGAAATCATGCCTTTACGTGCATAAACTTCCTTCGCTTTTGCACCAGAATTAAAAGTAACCGACTCCCTGCTTTTCGACTCACGCGCAAGAATGATATCAGCCACTTTACTACCTCCTTCAATTGCTGAGACCACAGAAGAAGGGCCAGTATGTGCATCACCTAATAAAAACACATTATCTATAGCTGTTTCACCTGTTTGATGATCAACAATTGGCCATCCATCCTCACCCATCGGCAATCCTAAGCGTTGCAATACTTCTGTATTGGTTTGCTCGCCAATTGCAGTAATGATCGCATCCGCATTAAGTTCAATCGTCTGCTCCGTGGCAACAGGACGACGACGTCCTTTTTGATCCGCTTCACCTAACGCCATGACACGCGCAACAATGGTTCCATCAGACTCAAAACGTTCAGGATTAGTTAAAAACAGGAATTCTACGCCTTCTTTTACCGTTTGATCGTACTCACCTTTGTGAGCCGGCATTTCAGCCGCAGTACGACGATATAAAACGGTCGCTTTCTTAACACCATCTACTTTAAGTGCAGCTCGAGCACTGTCCATTGCGGTATTACCCGCGCCTATAATAACGACATGTTCACCCAGTTTTAGTGATTCTTTTTTATTAAAACGACGTAAAAAATCAAGTGATTTATAGACGTTTTCGTTCTCACCTTGTAATTCAATTAAATTACCTTTGTCTGCCCCTATTCCTAGGCAAATATATTGGTACCCAAGTTCTCTAAAACCATTAATATCAATATTAGGATTTGAGCCGTATTCAATTTTCACTCCGTGCTCTTGAACAAATTGAATATCATGTTCGATGGTTTCAGCAGGAATGCGGAAATGAGGAATGATCTGTTTAACCACACCACCTGCATCTTTTTCTTTTTCAAAAATGGTCACCGGATGACCCGCTCTAGCAAGGAAATAGGCAGTCGATAAACCTGCAGGTCCAGCACCAATCACAGCAACGGCTTGTTTTGTTAAATCAGTGTTAGGCTTATTCCATTGCGCTTTATAGTCTTGCCAACCTTCTTTAAGCGCGATTTTTTTCAGTGCTCGAATATTAACCGCACCTTCATAATCTCGGCGTGTACAGTTGTACTGACATTGATGGTCACAGATATGACCTGTTATTGCAGGGAGCGCATTACGTTCATAGATAACACCTAATGCTTGTGTGTATTTTTTCTCACCCACCAAACGGATATATTCAGGGATATCTTGGCTAATCGGACAAGCATTAACACAGGGTGCAACGTAACAATCATTAAGAGGAAGTGCTTTTTTAACACTGATATCTTCAGGCCCACGCCATTCTTTTTGGGCATAAGCCGCTGTTAAGGATTTAGCGGCAAGTTTTTCTAGTTTAACCAGATCAACGCCCTGCATTTCCCACTGTTCACTGGTTACTACTTCTTTCACACAATCCGTCAGGCGCATATAACCGCCAGGCTTGAGTAAATCTGTCGCCATCGTAATCGGACGTATACCCGTTTCAAAAATTTCACGAATGTTAAACTTGCTTGCCCCACCTGAATAAGAGATAGGTAACTGGCCATCAAACTCACGAGATAATACTAACGCTACATTGATAGAAATAGGAAAAAGCGCGCGTCCAGACATATACATTTCTTTCTCTGGTAATCGGCCTTTATTATTGATTGTGCCTAGCGTATTGGTGAGCTTAACGCCAAAACCAATGCCTTTTTCTTCACCTAGCGCCTTTAAACGATGCAACATCGCCTTTGCAGCATCAAGTTGTAGATCGTGCGAGAAGGACTCTTCGCTCAAGGCTATATTTGAGAATCCAGATTGATCTAATATCTCTCTGACACGTTTAAAGCCAAGTAAGGTTGGGTTAAGTTTCACGTAGGTATTAATGCCACGCTCTTCGATCATATAACGACAAATGGCTTCGATTTCAGTCGGAGGACAACCATGCATGGTGGATAAAGTAACACCTTGCGAAATTTTTCCTGAAATTCTATTAGGTAATTCAATTAACGCCGTTTTATCAACAGCAAAATCCTCAAGTAATCCCTCTTTTACAATCAGTGAGTCTGCTATAAACGCCGTTAATTCAGCTTTGTATTGTGCAAATTTAGAATGATCAGCAGCGTTTAGCATATTGCCGATATATTCCTGCATCGCTGGTTTTTGAATACCAGCAAGATCATAACCGACACTCATATTGAAGATAAAAGATTTACTCTTTGTATTTGAAACCAATGTGTCTGAAAATAAAGCTTCAAGTAAATGCAATGCAAACCAAGCTTTTAAGTATTCATCGAACACTTTAGGTAAGGTAAATTCACTTGACCACTCGGTATTAAAACACTCATCCTCAGCATCAATACAGGGTTTTGCAATCTCAAGCGTATCCATTATTTGTGCTGTTTTAAGCTCCATAAAACGGCCACCAGCAAGCCATGAAGTAACGATGTTTTGAGCTAACTGTGTATGAGGACCCGCAGCAGGACCAACAGGCGTTTCGCTCTCCTCTCCCCATACCGATATTTTGTTACCTGTTTCATTTTTATAAAATTGTTGAGCTGGAATAGAAAAAATAGATTGGCTCTGTTGATACTCACTAAATATTCGTTTGAGTAATTCGCCAAATGGAATTGGGCGCATAATATCTGCCATGATAACTGTCCTTAATTAAGCTTAATTTCTTATGTGTTTTATCTATAAGAGCAATGAACAAGCCAAAAAAGAGAGGGAAGTCACAATTGATATGATTTGCCACCACATTAATGATGCAGATCAAATAAGCAGCGTGTAAACAAACATATTAGGCAAGTTAAGTAGAAAAAGAAGGGAGATAGAAAGCAGTGCATAAGGCTAAAATGTTGCGAACAATCAGTCATTATCACTATCATTTTAATAGCTAACTATCAGAGTGATAGTTGGCTATTGGTTAAATGAGAGTTAGTTGATAGATAATATTTAAACAAAAGGTGAGTAATACTTATCTGACTGTGTAGAAATAATAAAATTATTCGGTAGTGCTGTTCATTACGATTCTGACTCGCAAAGGGGCACAAAGCGATATAAAAATGAATACTAATTCTAAATTTGTGGCCAGATTTACTTGACCACTACATCCCATTTCATCTAAACAGTCCTAAGTAAATAATTCGTCAGTCAAACTTAACGAATCTTGATAACATCCAGCCAAATTTATTTTCGTCAAACCCAAATAAAGACTCAATTCTTGAACTACATCCCAATCAGCTTTTTCATATGCCATAACCAACAGTAAAAGCTTACCCAATTTTCCATCTCTAAAAAGTAAAGCTAATTTCACTTCTTCATCGAAAGATATTTTTTTCAATATGACATCAAATGGTTGATCTAATATGGAATCTAATAAAGAAAATATCCCTATCAAAAAAGCTTTGCCTCTTAGTTGCTTATCGTTATTCATGATCAACTCACAAAAATGTGCTCTCTGAATCGATAAACGATACAAAGCCTCAGGTTTACCTTCTTGTATGGATGAAATAAGAATAAAAGTTATAAATTGTCGTAATTTCTTTTCGCCTAAATAAGAAATCGCTTGCCGAAATGAAGTGATTTTGGCAATTATATTTGAAGATGAATTAACAAGTAGAAGTAATTTATATGACAAAGCTACATCAGATGTAATAATTTTTTCTACTGCATAATAATCAATTTGATCTTTCGATATTATATCTGCTAACCGAGTTAAAGCGACAATAGATGAATAAATAACCTGTTTCTTAATAACTTTGGGTTTGCTAAAAAAGTATCCTTGAAAATAATCAAAACCTGCATCAAGAGCATCCTTATATTCATCATAAGTTTCAACTTTCTCTGAAAGAAATTTTATATCACTGTTAATAAATCGATTAATAAAGGGAATGCATTCTTTAATAGAAATTAACGTTGTATCTAATTTAATAATGTCTACAAATGGAAAAAATCGTTCCCATTTTTTAGCTGGAATAAAATCATCTAGCGCAATGATATAACCATCATGTTTTAAAGATTCAATTTGATTAAAAAGTATATCGCTTGCTTCATAATTCCCTAAAATTTCAATGACCATTTTATCTTTGGGAAACATCTTAGGAATTTCGCCAAGAATACTTTGATAAGGAAAATTAATAAACCCTAGCTTGTTGTCTAAAATATTAGATGCGGAGGAAAAAAATTGATCGGAAAAAAGCCGAATTGTATCGGAGTCATTATCAACGAGAGGATAGGAATTTTTTACCCCTTCCTTAAATAAGAATTCATAGGCAATTAAGTTTAAATTCTTATCTAATATCGGTTGTCTTGCTACATCCCCAAACATAAAGCATTCTCCTTAACTAAATTATAACATCCATTAAATTAACGCCATACGTGACTTTAAAAAATGGAAAAAGTCATGATCTAACCTTATTTTGTTTATCGACAAACAATAAATAAATCGAACAAGATAATGCCATTATAAGAGTTTATCATTTGGGTTTATTGCTGGACAGATGAAAATGTGAGTAAAGTGTTAGAAAATACGAAATTAAGAAGCCGAGGGTTTCAACCAGAACTAATAAGTGGAGTAATGGATTATCTCTGGCGAGCAATAGATCAAGATGGTGATGTGATTGTTATTTTAGGGC
>TARA_R110001583_G_scaffold10061_9_pt1 | contig 11128 bp, 6 predicted proteins | sample TARA_R110001583 | Tara Oceans TARA_R110001583 (sample SAMEA4398432) | marine metagenome | biome: Polar Biome; feature: [MES] marine water layer (ENVO:01000295) within the mesopelagic zone...; material: water (ENVO:00002006), including particulate matter (ENVO:01000060) such as...... | reverse complement strand
TACCGGCTAAGCTGTTGTATTGCTTTCTATCTGCTATTAACAGATTTCCATCTCCGGAGATCGGTTGGATGAGTCCAACTGAGCGGTCGATGTTAAGCTCGTAAAGACTCATGTAACCCTTTGGGACCGAGAGTACATTCGTGTTCTGTCCGACAAGGTTTGGAGCGTTGTTGATAAATACCTCAGAATTATATATAGTAAATCTAAGCTCGGGGTGAGCTTTGATAGTGTTTACGAATAAATCATCTGGGTGAAATTTTTCATGGCTCATTTTAGTAGTCTAGTCGGGCTCTCAATGTGTATTCAATGGTCGGGTCTTTACGTAGAGGCTCTGAGAGTTTTCCAACTGCCATCAACTGGTTATCGGAAGAGTAAAGCCCTACGGTTGAGATATAAGAAACAGGGTTATTCGATTGAATACCACCTTTAACTCTGATCTCTGAACCTGAAACATATGTTGGGTTTGAGGAATAGTTGTATTCATTGTGGTTGATACGACAGAAATATATTGTCGAATTAAGTTCTGTCGTATTATTAAACGAAAGATTATTAATTCTGTGTGCTATCGCTGTTGCTCCGTCATTCGTAACAGAACCTGTTAAGAGTTGCTCGAAATTAAGGCCACCGGCACTCATTGATAGAGGTATATCTACACCGAAGCCTGATGAAGCCGACATAAAGACTGAAGCAGTTAATACCATAATACCTGCTTGGTAATAAATTAGGCCGCATTTTGCATAACCGTCTGTGAGTTTGCTTGAGTGTATCTGGGTTCCGACAGAGTTGGAAGCATAAAGGATTCCATACTCTCCAACGGGAGAGTTAACTTTATATCCACTCGTTCCATCTTTATCCGTAATTTTAATTTGAGAAATATGGGCGGTTGCATATGCAGGATCTGCACCAAGTGTTAAAGCAAAAGAGCCTTTCTTAATCTCGTCTTTAATTAATAGTCGAGAAAAAGTAAAGAAGACTGCTTCATTTATCTTTGTTCCACCTGATGCGATATCTCCATCTTCATCAAATCTTTCGATAGTTCCGTTCTTGTCATATCCAAAGCCGAGTTGTGCTAATTGATTATACACATTCTTCTTTTTTGAATTCTGACTGTTTGCTGTGTTCACAAGCCCACTAACTGAAGAATATCCTTCTGAGATATCGAATATGTGGTTTGCTGAAGAGCTGAGATACGGGTAATCGTAATACGATTGAAACATACCATGTGAGTATGTCTTCACATTGTTTCCGCCGTAGGTTCCACTAACAATGGTTCCTGTTATCGGAATTGCTTCATGTAGCAGCGTTTTTGTTGATGCTATATCGGTGTTTTGTAGTGGTGAGTATGTATTAGCCATGTTATTTCCTTTTTTATACTACTTTGACATATCTAACTGGGATATTGATAGAATAACCTGTATTCATACCAGTAACCCTGATGATAGAATCAATGAATTTTATATTTTGAGTTGCTGAGCTTGCATTTGTCATTGTTCCGTCAGAACCCAACAAATTAAATAGATAAGTATTTTGTTGTAGTCCTAAGCTTGAGGCGATCTTAAATTCTAGGTAAGTTCCCCGTGGACCTCTGATAACTTGTGTAGCGGTGCTATTGGAGTTAATCTGATTCTCTTTAACAAATTGATTTGATTTTCCTAATGCCACGGAATATGTTGCAAAACCATTATCGTCAACAACATTGGGTGATGGGCGGTACTTATTGTCTTGACTAACGAGTTCTCCGAGTCTATTATCCATAACTATTTGATAATGTGTTTCTTTTAAAACATCAGGATACTTGCCAAGTTGATTGGGTGCTAGATTTTCAGTATCCAACCCAGAATCAATTCTCATAAAGTTTGCCCCTTTGTTTAGGGTTTGTCCAAACATAAAACCAGTGTTGACTGTTCCAGCTGCACTAATAGCAACAGATGTTGTTGCAGTTGATGCTCCGTTATTATCTTCCGTTGTGCCGTCAACGGCAACCATAAAGGTACCATCAGCATGCATTTGGTTTGCTAAATTGAGTTCATTAAGTTTTAACACTGTGAGGTGTAGTAAATCGTTTCGAGAATACGTCACAAGTTTACTTTTCATCGAGGATTGATTGTTTGTAAATGCTTCTAATATTGGAGTCTGTAAGATTTCCAAATCAGCATCGTAACTGCTTGAGCCTGTGTTATATAATTCATAGTTTATCTCATCATCACCAAGAGCGAATTTAGATATATTAAAATCTCCTCTCGCCAATCTTCTTCTACCTTCGTCTGTCAATACGACATCGAATATAATATCACCACTGTTATCTTGAAATCCCATTTACTTACTCCTGTTGTCTGTAACTATCATTAATTAGTGTTTTTAATTATTTTTTTGTCTGTTTAAATCTCAAGTTGAGATCAAACTTCTTTCCAGTTTTCTTAGATGTTATTCTTAGCTTTACATAAGAGTTGGTGTTATTGTAATCCCAAAGAGATTCTCCATTTGCTATTCCTATAGAATTTGTATTATTATCAGGAGCCATATTCTCAATGTTCGATATCATATCTGGATCGTTCTCTTTAAAGATAACATGTTTAAAGGCTGGCACTATCTGTATATACTTTCTAAATGCCTTTGTTGTAACATATTTTTCTTTTTCTTTATATAAATCGTATGCATCATACTTCAGAACGACTTCATCTGCGTCTTCTATCAAAAATACTTCGAAAACATATGAGGGTTTTCCGGGATTACCATGGTGGTCAACACTCCGAAACATATAATAGTACGTCTTTTCATGATGAATATAATCAATATAAGCTGCGTGCTTTTCCTGATCGACCTTGAAATCTTCATAATTGTTGAAAACTCCGATAAACCCATCGGCAAAGTCTTCATAGATCTTTGGCTTATCTTCTATCCTAAAAACTTCGAAGTTCCCAGTATTCGACCGAGAAAAGTATCTGGCTAAGTTATCGTCGTTTATAAAATCAGCTTGTTTTAAATTTTGATAAAACTGTATGTCGGATTGTAAAACTTTTTCTATTTCTTCTGTGTGCTTTACAGTATTTCCAATAAAGTCAGAGACATAGAATTTCACCTTATTTTTTACAAATTTTTCATTTGCAACAATAATATCGGGAGAATAAAGAGGTGGAGTGCTGATTTTGTAAGCGAAAGTATATACATGATTCTCTACTACTTTAACAGACGGGGTTGATTCAAATTCTATTTCAACACGACCTATAGAGGGTTGCGGCCTTTCAGTTTTGTAAGAATACTCTCCACCAATAACCGCTCTTAGTTCGCTAACTTTATAAAAGTACCTTTTATCATAACAGTTTTGGCTATCTATAAAGTTGTTGACACGACCTTCAAGATAGAAGGTCTGTATTGCGGCTCCTCCTTCAGTCAGTGATTTTTCCACCTTGTATCCCAAAACAGATGATCGACACTTTTGCTTCTTTTCTATTACATCTTCAAATCTTAAAACAGCACCTTTTAAGTAATTTCTTATTTGAGCCAATGCCAATATTTTTCTAAACCTTCTCGGAAGGTATCTTTTTAAGCCAGAAAGATCTGGATCATCCCTATCATATAAGACTATTTCATCTGACATTGTTTCTATCTCACTAAAATCATCTGTTTTTAGCCATTGTAAGAGGTCCCAAGTTTTAAGGGATATCTCTTCCTCTTCAGCACTATCAAAGAAGTTAATCACTGAAGGATCATTTCTTTTGATATGGAGAAAGAGAAATTTGGTTAGCTCGGTTTCATTTAATATTTCTGATATTGTGTCCCTCTCGAGAGGTTGTTCATCCTTTTGTGAGTATATCTTGAAAGTAACGCAATTCGGTAGATAGTCAATGTCCTTTGTTTGGTTATACATCACAAATATATTTTGTTGTTTCTTTTGCCAGTCTTCATTGTAAGAGACAGATTGGTTTTGATTTCTATGAACATATTCTCTAAAATAGTTATTATCATATTTTTTGGGCTCTGCTCCCAACATTTGGCTTCTTTTGTCGAATACTTCATTATCCTCATCTCCAAGCCTAGCAGAAACCTGTAAAGGACCAGAGCCAGCTGGGCCGTAGGAAGGTATGGGGATAGCTGTCCCGAGAGACCTGATATCGTTTTGCAAAGAGTATCCTGCTCCGAAATAAATCAAATAACTCCACAATAATCCAGAAGGCAAATCCATTTCATTCAAGTTTCTAGATAAGTTCTCGTAGTCATTAAATTCATAGTTATATATATATTTTGTATTTATGTTTGGTCTCTTGACAGCGAAATCATGGTAGACAAAGCTAGCACTCGGAAGGTCAGCTATTTCTTTTGTTTTTTGTATAGTTCCCAAACTCATTATTATTGTCTCAAGCCTCTTATCTGGGCTTTGAGCTGCTGTTTTACTGATAATATTATAGTAGTGTCCGGTTGAAACTTCTTCCATATCCGAATTATAATGAGAGCCTATAAGTTTATCTAAAGGTATGTTAGTAGGTACTTGGCGGATTCTCGTCCGAAGATACTGTAGTTTCTTGATTATCATTTGTTGTCTCTTGTGTTGTTTCTTCTTCGAAGTTTAAATTTTCAAACGCATATAAACCTTCCCTCAGTATTATTGCAACTCCTTGAAAGTTAGGGTCTTGTTCTGCGATTTTTGTTTTAAACTCTTCAAAGTCTAAAGGGTACAATTCGAGCATTGCTTTATATAAGTCTTGCAGTCCTTGTTGAATATGGTTGCTCATGATACATTATCACCTTTTACAATAAATACTCTGTTTCTGATATTTTTTCTTTCTATCTCTTCGTATGAAGAATTGCAGGAAGATAGAACGTTTATTGGTTCCGACTTACAAATTAAATAGTCTTGTAGTTCGTTTAACTTGCTCTTTGTGAGTGGTTCATATGTGGGATTTGAAATATTATATAAATGTCCAAAAGCTTTTGGAAAAGAAGAAAGATATGAAATTTGAATAATATTAAAGTATTTGTTAAAAAATGCATCTCGAGTCTCTAAGCTTTCAAATGGATCAATATCACCAAAATCTCGTGAGAGAATATTCTTTACAGAGGCTGGTAACATACTGGTTGATATGTTGCTAGCTTTGATGGAAGCTATATTGACGTTTCCTCCCTTGTTCGAATAAAGATTAGAGATTGTTTTTGAAACTTCCGGGGGTGCCATGATAAAGGAATCTAAAAAAGTATCAACACCAGTTGCAAACAGACTTTGATCTCCAACATATTCTCGCACATCATTGGCATCAGTTATCGTACCTTTTCTTCCCTGTATATTTGGAGTAGGTTTTGATACGACCAAACCATTGAAACCTTGATTAAACATCTTAGTTGCTTGGATTTTATCAATGCCATCGGCATCCAAACTAGTCATGTTAATGTTATTGCCCTGCAATACAGCTTGAAAAGGCGTAAGGAAAGAATAGCTACCGTTTGGGGATAAAAGTTGAGATAGTTGTTGTTGAGAATAATCAGGGTATTGTGATGGTTCAATAGTGCTTAATCCGTCCATAAATTCTGCAAGTTCTGTATCAATTCTTTGTTCGAGAGCTCCAGCGAAGACTTCTCGATCCGTGTTCTGTCCCAAATAATCGTACTGCGGAGTGCCTGCTAAGTAAGCAGCATGCTCTGTCAGCTCGTTTGATTCGAAAGAATGCTCATATTTATTGTCACTTGAGCTTGGTAACCCGGCAATGGAATACAAACCACCCTGTTGTTCCAAGTCATACACACTTTCAACCACGCCTATCACACTTAGGATCTTTATTATAGCAGAGTTTATCGTCTCAGGAGAGGCTGAGATGGGGTTCAACATGCTAAAGAGAGATGTATAATCTGGTCTGAGGTCTCCGGTTCTTTTTAAGAATCTTATCAAGTCTGCGTATAGTTGGGGTCCCTTGGTCCAATACGCTTGTTTTTGTTTTTCAATGTCATCATCATCTGGTGAATAGACTAATTCTCTATCAATATCCAAGACCCCATAACCATATTCTTTATTTATTTCTTTAAAACCTGCTGGTGTCATAATTTGATGATCGTGATCATAAAAGGTACTATAAAAGAATTGAAGATTACTTTGGATCTGTGCCACACATGTTCTCATCTCGGAAATCTTGTCTTTTAACATTTGGTCTATAAGAGAGACATATTCTATTTTAATACTGTATTTGAAATGCTCTTGTACGAGCGGAGAAACATCATAATCTATTATTGAATATAAAGATATATCGTTGTTTATTTCAAAAGGCCACTTTGTTATCTTTGATTTCACCGGAGCGTCCGTTAAATCTAGATAGATTGTCCCGGTCTCATATTCGTAGCTCTCCTGTATCGGATCTCCGGGCCATATGGATGATAAGATATTTCCGCTGCCATTGCTTGTTTGTGTCCCGTTTGGTGTTCGAACAATTCTGGTACGACTGGTAGAGATCATTCTAGTCTCTGTTTTATTGTCTATTTCTTGAAAATATTCTGGATTTATTTGAAAAAGTTTACGACCTACCTCTGTTTTGAGGGCCAAATTGGAATCAGAAACATACATGTGAAAGTAAACAGACTCTTGATTAGAATCAAAATTGGTCAAAAATACAGCAGGAACATATAAAGGTGGATCAAAGCCCGTTTCAATGTTAATATCAGCGAAGTTGTTTTCTACGTAAGAATTCTTATAATTTTCAGAATCGTTCTCTTTCATTATTAATGTGTGACCGGGTCTTGTGGCGCCGGGTGTTGGATCATTATGAAATGAACCGGCCATGAATATATCTCGTCCAGTTAGTTGCCCAACATGGCTATGTACTGGGCCGAAATGAACGTTGTCTCCATTGACAAAACGATACATTGTCAAGACTTTATTTTGACCGTCAAATATCCTTTCTTCAGTTGTCGGACCACGATACCATTGGTTATCTGTCCAGTCGAAGCTGGCACCAGAGATGCTATCAATATCCATTTCCAAATTGGCAGAGATATAAAGCCCATTTATCTTGTCCTTAGGGACGTCCACACGGAACGATATGGGCCTGTTTCCCTCAAAGGGACCATAGATAAATTGTTCTTCTGCAACCTCTTCTATTAAGCCACCAGCGGCCACCACAGCTGCTGCTTCAGTCACTTCTCGAAAAACCCTTATACGTATCCTGAGAAGGCTTTGAAAATAGGGATCATCGTCCCAGTATTTTGCATTCTCACCTTCAAATATAGTTAAAAGACCTGAGACTATTATATCATTGTTTGAAAGAACTGGTTGTATTCGAGTTCGGATTCTTTTAAAATATACGTTTGGAAGGTTCTCAAAACCTATCTTGTGTTCATTTGGATCAGTCATTAATCACATTCCTCTATGTCTTCTTCTGTTATTTTACTAAAATAAGGATTATATGTTATATTCTTAGTCTCATTATCTGGACATTGAATGTTTTCATCTAAATAGATATTCTTGACTTCTAAAGAACCAACCGTAGCGCAGTAGTCTTCCTCGGATATATTTCTATCTTCGAGAATAGTAAAAAAGTATTCACAATAATCTTCCCCAACGCTTTCTTCAGTCTGGGTTGGTTGTTCTAACTCATCTATCAATAAACCATGAACAATCTTTTGAACTTCTGGGATGAACTTCATTTGGTTGTATTCCTCGTTTGTTCCGTTAACTGTAACCTTATACGCTGCTATTTCGAAGTTTTCTTTATTATCATAGTCTCCTTCTGATAGGATTCTTATCAAAGGTATCTCTGGTGTTGCGACTAAAGCCTTTTGATCAATCTCAATCGAACGATATTTGTCTTTATAATCTGTGACCAGTGGAACACCTGTTGCTTCATCATATGGCAGCCATTCTATCTTATACTCCACATCAATGTCTATCTGCGGTATGTGTCTTGGGTTGATATCTGTTTCTAAAAACTTCTTTGCCGTCTTGATCGTTCCATTGAATAAATCTACCTTTAAGTCGGGGGCTCTGTCACTATCTGTCTTTGCTGTTCCGATATGTTCTGTGTACTTTTCGTGGCTTTCTTTGTTGTAGTATTTTCTCAAAACATTGTGTTCTGGTCCTACATAGAAGCCATTCATAGTATCCTTGACCAATATTGATTTTGAGTTTGTTTCAATCCCGTTTATGTTTCCATTGTGTTTAAGCTTTGGAGTATCAGATATTATTCTTTGATGAGTCACAGTTTGTGTCTCGGTTACTCCACCTGATTCTCCATCGTAGAGAACATCATCGTCGAAAAACTTATAGGAATATGGTTTTAACTTTCCCAAAGAGAGCAGGTGCCTTCCAAGGGGTGTCAACTCGATATGCAAGACATCTTCTTTTTTATTGAAAAACGACATTATTTTATATCCTCTCTGGTTATCGGAACAACAACACGAGCAGCAGTTTTTGAATCCTTTTCTATCTTAGAGAATTCCACTTCGGCATCTATCTTAACTAGCTCAACAAGTGAATAGTGATCATGAGGCCAGTTATATGTTATGTTCTTTTGGAACCCTATTGGATCAAGCTGAACTCCTTTATCTCTTTTCCTACTAACACTGGTTGTTCCGGTCTTCTCCAACATCTTTCTTTTATAATTATTCTTAGCTCTTCTCTTAACCTTGAAAACAAGCCATCTAACTCTGGAGTCTAAGTCCATACCAGTTGCTGACTCATTCAAAATTGTACCTTCTTTTGCATCCTTTAAGGTAACCGCTCCACCTCCCATAAGTTCGTGAGCTAGAAGCTCGTGTGTTATAGAAACTGAGGATTCAACACTTTGTGTTCCGATTGTTGGGCTAATATTTTGCCAAATGTCGGTTAGGTCATTTCGGCTTAGCTTGTGGTTAAATTCGAAGACATACATTGCAAAAGGGTCAACCTCTGTATATGTTAGGAAGTCAAAAGATGGTGGCATACGATATTTTCTCATCTTGCGGACCATGTCTATTATTGTATCGCCGACTACTTTTCCGTTACCATCAACAGCATTTTTAATATCTTTTCGTGGTATTGGAAAAAACTTCCGCACGCCGCTCTCTTCAAAGAAGGGTATTGCAATGACAGCTTCTTCTAACATTTTTGAATTTGCCATCTCCCCTAATTTGACAGGTTCGTTTGAGAAACCAAGGACTTTGTTGAGGGATTTAATCTTCTTTGCATCTCTCTTTTTTGCTGCATCATCTGCGCCAGTAGCTTTTACAGCTGCTCTCCAGTTGAGGGGAACATTATGGACCTGCACAAAGACGCCCTGAGAACCAGTGGGTTCTGAGCCGTACTGGTGCCACATTCCGATTGGAACAGAGGCAGCTCCTTTTACCGGCATTGTCATTGAGCTTGTTTGAATTGAATTGAAATTTAATATCGGACATTCAAACTTAGTTTGTATTGCCCATCGAGCTTCGGCGTTTTCAATTGTTCTAACAACAGTTGCGCTCTGATCTGATTCAAAAAACCCTTGTCCTTCAATAGTGTAATTCTGTGTGAATTCGGCTGTTTGGCTTCCGGGTGGATCTGCTAGCCCAAACAAGTTGAGGGAAGCTGACAATTGCATTGACAATAGATTAACATCACTATTAACAAAACCAGAAGAACCAGAGTCGCTAGGATCATAAAGTCTGTAATATTCAACACTTGAGGAGTTAAAGATCTCAGCGATTGTGTGTTTCTTTGTAACTGTTGGTGTGAAATAAATGTCTGCATACGCGGCTCCATGATAGTATGGAGGTGTCCATGGGAAGTTATACCCATTTTCTGATATGTAGCTTCCGAATACAGTTGCCGCACCAGAGCCTGTGTAATCTGGGCCAAAGGCTGATGGTCTGGAATACATTGTTATAGTCTCTTTTGCTGCTCCTACATCTTGGGGAGGCAATATAGAAAACGAACCAGTATTTATTCTTCCTCTACCTGAATCCATTGATCTATACATTTTCACTCTCATACCGTATGTTGTACCAGCAGTCATGTTGCCAAAGTTTGGATTTCCCTGTTCTTGTGATACTATTCTTGTAAAGCCTTTATTCTTGAGAAAGAATTCAGGGACTTCTGCCAAGAAATTCTCAATCATTAATTTATAATTTTGCTTTCCTTGCCCATCCCATACTGCTGAACCTGTCATAGATATATGGCTGGCGCTATGGAATTCTGATAGCAATATTTGTTTGTTAGCTAAATATTCTTCTGGGTCTACAAGGGCATCAAAGGGGATTCTATCTAAAACCTCGGTTGCTGTCGTGGACTGGAAGTCAATCATATCCGAGCTTTGTGAAACCATGGAACTTGTATTCGAAAATGTCAAAAAGTCACATGCAACACCTGATTTGATTGTATTGAATAAAATTCCCGGAGCGAATAGTGGCTGAATTAGTGCTTGAGTTGAGAAATCAATGGTTGAGGAACCTAAGAAAGAACTCCCCTCGCCGAATGTTATATTATTTTTATAGGAATCATAAAACGTTTGCGACAATTTGACAGCTCTTTGGACAGGATAAAACCCGTTATATGGAATAAACTTCTTAACAGCCTTGCAGGTTAGGGATATAGTTGAAGGTTTCACAATATCTTTATGGTCTTCAACTAATACATTAAAGTTTTTAAGAAAGTCCGACATAGAATATGTCTCGTAAAAGTTCTCTCTTGAGGAATCAGCTCGAGCAGGTTCTCCACCATTTATGCCGAATAGGGCGGGGTTTTCTTTAGTTATTCCATTTTCTAAATAAAAGTTTAGATGTTCTTCCATTCTGAATTCGGGAACTATAGAGTAATCTTTGTAAACAGGTCTCAAATTTTCACAATAGTCTTCTATTGTATCATAAAATGGTTTCTTCTCACTTTGAGTTGGTGTATCCCAATAAGCTTCCCCTCCGAAGGTCTCGGTTAAGGGAATATTTGAAGCAGGTATTAAATCAGTCCTGCCTGTTGGGTTAGCAACAGATTGTGAATTTATCAGGATATGCTTTCTAGAATAGTAACATGCTGGGCTCATTTTGAGATTGTTTGTAGCATATACCGGCCCAACAGCATCATAAGCGAAGGAATAAGTATTCCATAGAGCCCCATAGTTAGTTGGTCTCTGGTTGTTGACAAGAGAACCTTGATCGTCGATTAGAGGGTCCGTTCTTGTAGTCCAGTTCTCACTTACGTCCA
>TARA_R110001583_G_C5668297_1_pt1 | contig 11129 bp, 3 predicted proteins | sample TARA_R110001583 | Tara Oceans TARA_R110001583 (sample SAMEA4398432) | marine metagenome | biome: Polar Biome; feature: [MES] marine water layer (ENVO:01000295) within the mesopelagic zone...; material: water (ENVO:00002006), including particulate matter (ENVO:01000060) such as...... | reverse complement strand
AGTGCGGTACTGGCTGAGGTACTATGAGAAATCCAGGCTAGAGCTGTTAGATCAACCGCACTAAACTCTTCTCTACGTGGGAAAGCAGACTGTCCCGTATCATCAAATATAAAACCAGTTGGCATATATCGAGGAGAGAACTTACCCGAACTTATCTTTCCCCAAGTAAGCCCTTCTTTAAAGTAATTATGTCGACTTCTTGGGCTTGCCTTCAACCTTCCATCAGGTGCAGAGAATTCGCAAATTTCTTGACCGTCTTTATACCAGTCGACGACTGTATCTTGGTTTCCGTACCATTTTTTAAAGCTGCCTCCGCTACTGCAGGGAAACCATTTACAGCCACTTTTTAGAGCCTCCTCACGACTTCTAAATTCAAGGCCGAGACTTTTGAGAGAAACCTCAGCCCATTCCCTTTGGAATTTTTCATTATCCCCGGTGGTTAGCCCTGCCCTGCAGTCTGCCAGGCTTTCAAGCGGCTTGAGTTCTCCAAAATTATTCAAGGTTTGAGGCGTTGCCGAATAGATTACTGGACTCCCCGGAATCTTCTTAAAATCATCCGGCTTGGCATCATAGAACCAGCCACAGTCGCGGTTCTGAATGGCTTCTAGCAGTGCGCTTTTCTTCTCGGCTTCGGATTTACCCTCCACCAGCCGTATATAGGCGCCCTGATACTCCGGTTTGGCGATTTTCTCCATCACAAAGGCAGTGGCGGAGACAACTTCGCCGCTGATGCTGTCAAAGGCTCTGCCGCCCAAATGCGCCATGGTGATAATGGTGGTGTTATCCAGCAGCCAATCGCGCAGCTTTTCGTAGCTGGAAAGAAACATCCATGACTGCATATTGATCTGGGCGTTATAGCCCTGCGGTGCCAGCAGGCTAAACCCATGCTCCATAAAAATCGCGAACAGATCTGACTTGCTGTTGGGGTAGGCATTTTTGGCGTAACCCTTCAGCGCCTTGTTCATGCCTTTACTGCCCATATACGGCGGGTTGGCAATCACGGCGTCATAGCGTTGGGCCAATACCCAAGCCTGTTGTATCACCGGCACCAGCCGCTGAGCGGCGGCCTTTTGCATCATATCGCCGCTGTTGGTGAGTTCGCTCAGCTCTTCTAGCAGTGCTTTCAGCTTTGTTTCCCATTCATTGGGCACTTCAATCAGCGAGCCGAAGGTTTTGGCATCCTGAAAGCGCTCGATTAAGTCGGCCATCAGCTTGTAAGTGGCGTCGTTGCTGGAAAGCTCCTTCTGCTCGTTATCAAACAGGCTTTGAGATTGGCCCTGGTGCCAGTCGCCGGTCAGGTTCAGGTCGCGCCATAGGGTATTGGCATCCAGGTGTTGGCTGCTCTGCATGGCCAGCACGTTTAGGCGCACGTTGCGGGTTAAAATGCGGCGGTCGTCTTCGCGGGCTTTCATCAGCAGCGCAAAACCCGCCAGTTGGGCGGCGCGGTCGTCGATATCCAGGCCGAACAAGTTGTTTTCTAGGATCAGTTTGGGGATGTCGCGGGTGCGGTAGCCGCGCTCTTCGTAGATGGCCTTCAGAATGTTATAGGCTTCCACCAAAATATGGCCGGAGCCGCAAGCAGGGTCGAGTACCTTGATGGTTTCGGGGTCGATGCTGGCCGGGGTGATGGCGTCCAGTTGTGCCTGCACCTCAGGCTCCTGCTCGGCGGGCTCAATGTAGTAAGGCATCTGGCCTTTGAGTGGCGAGGCCGGGTAGGTTTGCAGCCACTGGCGGCCTACCGAGTTCTGCACCAAGTATTGAACGATCCAGTTGGGGGTGAACAGCTGGGTGGCAGCGGGAATGTCTTCGCTCTTCACCACCTTGCCGATCACCTGATCTTTTTTCTCGCTGATGTAGAACTGGTAGAGCCAGCCGATCACTTCTACATCCTGCCAGTCTTCCTCTGGAATGGCTTCCACCAGCTCGCGGATTAGCGAATCTGTTTTGGTCAGGTTGTTGGGCAGCAGCAGCTCGCTGGCGTCGTCCAACGGCTCGAACAGGAACGGCATAGCGTCATGCAGGGCGTGGCACTGGGCCAGCAGCAGCTCGCGGTAGAGGGTTTCATCTTGAGTGCCGTCGAGCTTTAACTCGCGCACGCGGGCGGTGTCCAACCCTGGCAGGTCTACCTCTAAGCACTCATCCAGAAGTTGGTATTGCCCGGCCTCGCCCCCTGCCCCGCTCAGCACGCGGCGGCCGTGGTCTAGGTAGCCGTGAATTTCCATATAGCGAATGGCGCACAGGCGGTTGAACCAACTATGGGCGGCCTGCTCTATCGCTTGGGTAAAGCCATCGCGCTGCACCCACGCGGCCAGCGCTTCCCGTGCGCGCTTTAGGTGGGCAGGTACGGTATGGGTTTGGCCGTCCTGAGCGGTCATCACCAACACATCGCCCTTTTGCTCCAAGGGGGCAATGACAGCACCGCCTTTGCCATCTGGGCTAATGCCCACACGGGCCGCCTGGCGCTTCATGGTGTCGATAAAGCGGGCGCGGGCTTTGGGGGCGCATTTTTTGATGTTGGCGGTGTTCATGGTGAATTCCTTATCGGGCCGCCTGCGTGGCTTGGCCGAGGTGTTCTGGTTTTTCTGTACGTGACTAGTCTAGGCTTGCTAGCCATCTACTGAACTGACGCTAGCCGTACTATGGCCGTGACTCTGGCCGTACTATGGCCGTGACTCTGGCCGAAGTGCTTACTGGATCGGTGGCTGGGTCAGTGACCCAGTGGTCGCTTCACACGAAATGACTGGTTTTCAAAGACAGAAAGCTTCCGTTTGGCAACTAGGTCTTTTTATGTGTTATCAAGGCTTGTATCTGTAAGATGTGGCGATCATGCATAGAAAATGTGGACGCTGAAATAATGTCCAAGGCGTTCAACCTCGTCTACTTACTTGGTTCCACTGGAATCGCACGATACTTCACCGGACGAGCTAGCTTTTCCACCTTTCCTGCTCCTACGGCCTGCTTCAGCCATGTGGTTACCTGTGTCTTGTGCAAGCCGGTTTCGGCGGTAATCTCGTCAACTGTCATGGGACTTTTTGCAAGTCGTTGCATCTCGTTCAGGAACAGCTGATAGAAATCGATCTGCTCAAAACGGCAGGGGTCGGCACCAATTCTATGAGCGGCAGGGTCAGCTAGTGGTTCATCCGGCTCCATCGTGTAGTTGGACTCGTACGTGGCTTGTTCAGGCACAACTGCTGATGTGGTCTCTTCTGCCTTTTCATTGTTGGCGGTGTTTCCACCAAACAAGTCTGGTTGAGGAGCCTTGACCGACTTTGAGGACACCTTCCGATCAGTATCTTCGGAAGTAGTGGGTGGCTTAGGCTCACTGTTTGCAAGTTCATACTGGATATCGTTTGCGTCAGCGACATCGCTCTGGGCCTTGTCTTCTTCACTTTCATTGGTCTCGATATCGTTGTTGATATCAGGTTCACGAGTGTTGATATCAGGTTCACGAGACGAGACAGTATTCGGCTGATCAGGCATTTGCTGAGAGGAGTGCGTTGCGGCAGTAGTAAACATCGATCCTATGTCTAGTTGCTCAATATTCTCTTCGCACCAGACGCCACCAGCCTTTACCAGCGCATGGTTTCCGGCTTCAAGGTCTTTCGTGGGCTTGACCCAAAGCGGCACCCAGCCCTTCTTCAAATTCTCTTCAGCACCCGCCTTGGTACCACCACTGCTGCCGGAGTGCACTACCACTGCGGCATCTGCCAAGCAGTAAATGTACTTGTTGCGTCCCATGGCATTGCCGGTATGGAAACTCGCTTCCGGATAATAAGGGGAAACTAGCACCAAACCACCACTCATTAGGCCCTGGCGCCACTGGCTAGACGTCGCCGCCTTGAGCAAGCCTTCGCTGAGGATGCCGGTGACAGAGCCTCCTTCCTGGATTGCTCCCTGCATGGCAGCTTCGTCAATGCCACGCGCCCCACCAGATACGATTCCGACGGCTGCCTTGGCGGCTATTGCGCCGACCCTGCGAGCATAAGTTAGATCCTCATCACCTGCCTTGCGCGAGCCCACCACGGCAAGACCACTGGTGTTGAGAAGTTCAACATTACCGCAGCCGAACAATACCGGTGGAGCGGCGTGCTTCAGACGCTTTTTTAAACGCCGAGGATATCCGGAATCGGAGCGGGTAATCACCCATAGACCCGATCTCTGCCACTTTTCCAGAGACAACGCCATGCTGCTGCCACGTTGAAGCAGGGCTTGCAGACGCTCTCTTGTCACCTTGGGATGGCTCCACCCCTGGAGTATGTCGCTGCTATCTTGTACTAGCAGATCGGCTGGCGTGTGGCCCTGCTCGTGCAACCATTGCGCAAAGGCCCCCCATTCAGTGGGCGTCAAGGGTTTAATAGACCCCTTAACCGGCTTACTGAAATAGCTAGTCAGAAGCAGGGTTGCCTGAGCGGCAGTAGAAATAATCATCAATCATTCACCGAGCTAGATGCCAAAGCTACAGGGAAAACAGGCCCCGTACCGGCACGCTGTAAAAGCGCGGCGATCACGGTCATCGTCCAACCTGAGTCCACAATATCATCGACCAACAGTACAGATTCTCTTGGTAGTCTATTGGCTACTTGGAAGACGCCGTCCAGATTACGGGACTGATGGAAGCTGTTCTGTTGGCCTTTCTGGGGCTCATTGTGCCTGATCTTACGCACTGCTTCGATATAGGGTAGACCCAACCGGTTAGCTAGCCGCCATGCAAATTCCGGCACAAGATGCGGATGGTTAAAAGAAGGCACCGCGCAGACCCAACCGGGGCGAGGTTGGGGCTGCCAGCGCTGTTCGATCATCTCGGCCATGGCCTCCACCAACTCGTCACTGAATTGGCTCTGTTGCTTGCCTTGCTTGACTAGCCGGCCCCATCCCCCATCGTTCCAACGCGAGAGCACGCGCCCTTCCTGTGCCTGCAACCCCGCTACCAGGCTCCCTCTGCTTGTTTGAAAGCCATACTGCTGAAACGCATTGGCGTTAACCTGCTTTCTTGGCTTTATCGGCATCTCGGCATTGCGCTGATAAGCGGCAGCCTGATGAACCAACTGCGCATCAACATTGGTTGGCATCAGCGGATGCTCCAGGCAATTTTCGCACTTCCCACATGCTTCGCTCTGCGGGTCATCCAGAGAGAAGCGCAGGAAGTTCATCAAACAGCCCTTGGTGTTGATGTAGTCGTTGACCTGCTGCCACTCACGCTTACGAATCTCTGTCAGGTAGTGGATGCGTTGATGATCTGGCCGATAAGCTATTGGCGTACGCCTCCAGACACTGCCTTCCTTCACCACTGGAGCAGGCGATTCTACACTGAGTATTTTTAGGGTCTTTTCGATCTGGCTGCGCTTTAGGTTGGCATTCTGCTCAATGCGCGCAACGGACAAACCGTCGAACTGTGCGAGTGTATCCAGCACCGTACTGACCTCATGGTCCGAGGGAAATGCAGAGCGCCGGAAATAGTCATGAATATCGTCATCCTCGTGTCCAGCAATCAGCACGCCAAGCGCAGAGTCAATAGCCCTCCCAGCGCGGCCAACCTGCTGATAATAGGCGACGATAGAGCCAGGTGCTTGGTAGTGGATAACGAAGCTAAGATCTGGTTTGTCGTAGCCCATTCCCAACGCCCCAGTGGCTACCAGCACTTTGAGTTCATTACAGAGCAGCCGGTCTTCCAGGTACTCACGATAACGGTTTTTATCCGTTAGCCCCTGCGCCTGCAGCCATTGCGGAGGAGTAACGTCAGAATAGTAGGCGCTGGCTTCAATACCCTGGCGCTGCAGCCAGTCGGCTACTTGATCGGCATCGCGGGTCGTCAGAGTGTAAACGATACCGGTGCCTGGCAACGTTGGGATTACATTGGCCAGCCAGGCAAGTCGAGAAGCCTGATCCGGTAACGTTATCGCCTGCAGCGCTAGGCTTTCACGTCCCAGAGGGCCACGTTGAATCAGGATATCTCCTAACTGGGTGCGGATATCCTCTATGACCCTGTCATTAGCGGTAGCTGTTGTTCCTAGAACCGGAACACCAGGCGGAAGCTGCCGAAGAATTGCCACGATGCGACGATAGTCAGGCCGGAAGTCATGTCCCCAATCGGAGATACAGTGCGCTTCATCAATTACCAGTAACCCGATGTGGTCAGCAACCGGCATAAGCACGGTTCGCACGAAATTATCATTGGCTAAGCGTTCTGGTGATATCAGCAAGCAGTCAACCTGACCCGCGAACAGCGCCCTTTTTACAGCCTCTTCTTCATGACTATTCGTCGAATTGATGGTGGAGGCTCTAATACCAAGCCGTCGAGCCGACTCGATCTGGTTGCGCATCAGGGCCAGCAAAGGCGAGATGATGATGGTGACCCCGAAGCCACGGTCTCGCAAAATACGAGTGCTTATGAAGTAAACAGAACTCTTACCCCATCCAGTACGTTGAACCACCAGCAGCTTGCGGTGCTGATTGACTATTGCATCAATCGCCTCCCATTGCCCAGAGCGAAATAGAGCAGAGCTGTCATTGAGGGCTGTTTTTAGCAATTGCTCGGCGTTCTGTCTATCCATCTATGATTTCACCTTCCGTTTTAACACTTTATTATCATTTAATGCTAATACGCTTGCCTGCTAAAACCGCCCCTTCCAGCTCTTTTCTAAGCTCATCCATAAAGGCATCTACCTCGGCTTGGCTCTCCAGGTAGACACCTCTATGCACACGACTGAGCACGTCGCTTACACGCACTCGCGCCACAGGTTTGGGTGCATTCACCGTAGCGGGTGTCGTGATTGTGTGAGGTCGGTAGCCATTGCCATGCGGTGTGGTTTGTGCGGCGGCGGTGTTATCCGGTGATTTGATGGATGTTCCGGAATCCCCACCCGTGGTGCCCTCGGCTGCTGAATTAGGTGCGGGCTCAGCCTGCTGGAGCTTGGCAGCCTCGGCCTGGGCTTTATGCAGCGCATCCAGGCTCTCTTCTTCTTGCTCAACGGCCGTTTCTGTTTGCAGCTGATAGATCTGCGCGATACTAACCGACTGATTGATCGACACCTTGAGCTGCTGCAGTGGGTGCAGTAAGCGATTGCTTAGATCGGCGGTGGCAATGCCGCTCTTTTCGATCTCTGCCTTCACCTTGGCGATGCGCGTGTCGATACGGGCAATGGCGTGTTCGCGTTTTTCGGTGACCAAGCGGGTATTAATGTCGTCCAACGTGCGCACCAGGCCATCTACTTTGTTCAACATGGCGTAGGGGGCATCGGCGCGGTAAATGCGCTCACATTCGGCCAGCGCTTGCTGGGCCTCAGGGTGTTTTTCTAGCTCCAGGCGGTTCACCGCAAACCGGTTGAGCGATTGTTCTAGCTGCTGCCAGGTGGTGAGCTGCTTGGTGAAGAAGTCGCTTAGGTCGCGGTAGTCTTCTTCTAAATCGAGCAGCGTGTCTTGCTGGCTGGCCACTTCTTTAAAGAAGTCGAAACTGTCGTCTAGGCGCAGTAGGCGCTCTACTTCCAACAGTGAGCTTTCAATGGCTTTTCGCCCTGGGAAATTGCCCACGTCGGTTTTGCTTTTGTACGCTTCTAGCTCGCGGCGCCAGCGGGATAAGCGATCCACATAGTAGCTGAATAGCTCTTTTTCGCTGCCGGGGCCTAGCTGGCCAAACAGGTCTTTGGTGAGGTTGCGGGCTTTGTTCAGCACTGCATCTTCAGTTTGGCGCTTTTTCTGAATGCGTACTTCACTGCGCCGGCGGGCGTTATTAAGCAGCTCGAAAGCTTCTTTGCCGTTGAGCGCAGGGCCAGCGGTGTGGAAGGTCAAACGGCCAGCGGCGTGCAGGCGTCCTAGAATAAGCAGCGTTTCGCCTTCCGGCCAGCCGAATGGTCGGTTACTAAAACGCTCAATCAGCGGGTTAAGCGGCACGGGCTCGCCGCTGTGCAGCGAGATATACTGCTCCACCTCTTTTACTGCCTGGGCGTTGCCCTCTTCTCCGTCTAAATTAAGGTTTTGTGTACCAATATCATCTGCTGTTAACACGGCTTGCAGTTCACGCATGGGCTCTGGGTTAAGCACCGTCAGCTGGCCCAACTTGTTATAGGTGTTTTCCAGCAGGTAACGGCAGGCTTCATCCAGGCGGGTGCTTAGCTGGCTGCGATTGAGTTCCAGCTTTTGGCCGAGCGCATAGGCGTCTGCATCTAATAACATCTCTTCCAGACGAACGCGCAGGCGTTTTTTGCGCTCTTGGTTTTCCCGGCCACGGTCGGCCAAAATGCGCTCAACGCTGTGGTCGTTGGCCGATAGGTTCAAGCGGATAAACTTGTCGGTTTTTAACAGCGTGCGCAGTTCGTCGGTAAAGCGTTTATCGTCGGGTAACTTAATCAACACCTGTCCGCCGTTGTCGCCGCTTTTGTGGATGCAGCCTGCGTCGCTAAGCTGCACGTACTCCACGTCTAAGGGCGACACCACCTCTACCCTTAGCTGACTCTGGTAGCGGCCATCCAGGGTATGGCCATCCAGGTAGCGGCCAATGCTGTAGTCGGTTTTGTTCAACGGGTAGCGGTATTTGGTGCGATCACGCAGCAGGTCTTTAAAGATCAGGCTGGATAGCTCTTTGTTCTCATCGCTGCTGGTCACTTCAGTGGCTTTGATTTTGCGGGTAATGTCGCGCTCTTCATTGGTGAGGAACTGGTATTCATCGCCATTACGCGTAATCAGGCTCTCTTTTTCTAATCGCGCTAAGGTCGCGTCCAATTGCTCACGAATAGCAATCCGGTCATCGTCAATCTGGGTAAGCGAGAGCGTAACGAGGTTGTCGACCGTGCCTTTGACAAGATCCACATAGCGGATCATAAACAGCGTGCGCAGCGTTTCGACATCAAACGCCTCTAACACAGGGTTTTCGCTGGCCTGGTCGATGGTGCGTTTTACGGCCGTATCTAGGAAGCCTTCTATCGCCGTATAAAAGCAGTGCATCGGCACCAGCGCGCCAATCGATTTTTCTTGCACAGCTTTGGCAGCCATGTGGAAAGCATCAAGCATTGAGCGCTCGCCATAGGCAAGATGCGCGCCGGTGGCCCCTACCTTGCGGATCTCTTCGAAGACTTTTTGCACCAGCTGGAAGTGGTACGGCACGAAGGGATAGTTGGCGATAAAGCTATCCACGCCTTCAATATTTTTCAGCGTGGGGCCTGAGCGGTCAAAGGTCAGCTGGTTACGCAGGATGGAGCCTTTGGCTTCAAACACGCCTTCCAGCTCAGCGCGTGCCGGGTCGGTTTTCACCAGCAGGCGCTTGCGGATGACTTCGTCAGAGTTGGAACTTGAGAGCGATAAGCGGGTTTTGAAGCGCCCGGCAATTTTGGAGAAATCGTTGGCTTTTGAGGCGGTCATTTCGCCTAGCACTGCGTCCATATCTGCCTGAGACGTCACCACAATCCAGGCGCGACCACCGCAAATCGTGCCCAGGTTTTCGGTCAGTGTTTGCAGGGTCAGCATAAGGCGCGTGTCGCTGCCAATAAACTGGCCGACTTCGTCCACCATAAATACCATGCGCCGTGTGGATGATTGGGATTCCAAAAACTCTTTCACCCAGTGGCAGAAGTTTTCCACTGAAACACTAAAATTGGCTTCTGACTCTTCAAACCATTTATGGGCAGCTTCTGGGGAAAGCTCTAGAGCAACGCTAATCGCTTGCTCGATGTCATCTTGGTAGAACTGATAGCCGTCCCTCTCCTCTTCCCACGCCATGCCGCTGGCGTCATTAAACGCCTGCTTGAAAGGCTCATACACGCCCCGCTTTTCTAAGTGGCGCTCCATGTGGGCAATGTGCGGGTAATCCGAGCTAAAGCCTTGGTACTCGTTAAATACGCGCAGAAAGACGTTGAGGATGGGGTTGCCATCGTCGTTAGAGCTGGCCTTGCTGTCGATGTTGAATAGCACCACATGGGCGGGTTCGCGTACCGCGTTGGTGATATCAGCCCGTATGGAGCTGTCCACCAGCTTCTGCTCATCAAAGAAATCCGCCGCCCGCTTGGCATGGCCGTGTTCGTCGTAAGCTTCAGTGTTTTCCAGCAGATAAGAGAGCGTTTTCAAAAAGTGCGATTTACCCGACCCAAAGAAACCGCTAACCCAGACGCCTACCCGGTTGGCAATGGAGGGGTCGTCTAGCGGGGTGGTGTAGGATTCAAAAAAGGCGCGGAAGTGCTTTTCTAGTTCATTGGTGACCACGTACTCATCTAGCTCTTGGTAGATGGTTTCCTGGTCACGCTGATCAGCCTTTACAACGCCATTGATTGACCGGCTGAGCGGCTTGAGAAAAAGCTCTTGAATGCGCATAACAATCCTATCCGTGAGCCGCGTTAATCCCGCGGCTGGGTAACTTCAGCAAATAAGTGAAAACGTAACGCGACAAATGGACAGATACGTTGTATTAAGGCACGAGCGCAAACGCTCGATAGTAGTTATTGCTCTGGATTTGATTAAACAGCGTGAGCGTTTGACCATCGTAGCGGCCTGGGTAAAACAGTACCAAAGGCTTATGCCCTAGCGGACCATGCAGCGCGTTCAGCAGGCTATGCGCCCGTATCATTGGCCACAGGCTGCCGACACCCGTTAACAGCACGATATCAGGCTCATGCGACAAAGAGTGTCGGATGAGGTAGGGAGCAAACTTATCCATGTGCAGCGGCCCGCGCAGCGCTTTAAGCAGCGCTGCATCGCCCTTACTTTTTTGCATGGCAATAGCTTTATCAAGAAAGCCGCGCTCGGTCAGGTAATCTTTGAGCACGTGAAGCAAATTGACCTGCGCCACATTGATATTGGGGTACTGGCGCGCCATCAGAGACGGTAGAAAATTCAGATAGGCACGTACCTGAAGCTCGTGCTCAGGAGCGTAATCAAAAATCCAGAAGCCGATTTCGTTACCTAACCCTTGGCCTGCTAAAAAATCCGACCGCGCGATTTTCTCGGCGACTTGGTTTAATCGTGCCCGAAGCTGGTCATCCTCATGGAACATAACGCTGGTAGGTGGTAGGTGCTGCTCATTATGTGACATGCGGAACGTCTCTATGTCGGGCTTGTTTTGGGCAAGATTACGTTGCTTACAGCCATAGCCGCAAGGTCTACTAGGGTCTGTACGAAAAGTCGGCTCGTAAGCATCGACGTATGCA
>TARA_R110001583_G_scaffold42879_2_pt1 | contig 11130 bp, 6 predicted proteins | sample TARA_R110001583 | Tara Oceans TARA_R110001583 (sample SAMEA4398432) | marine metagenome | biome: Polar Biome; feature: [MES] marine water layer (ENVO:01000295) within the mesopelagic zone...; material: water (ENVO:00002006), including particulate matter (ENVO:01000060) such as...... | reverse complement strand
CAAAAAGCACTAGAAGGGAAAGATTTAAATAATCTAACTGACCCTGCGGATGTTTTATCTCAAGCTGTATTAGACGTAGCATATATGAATCCTATAAATATTCCTGAATCTATGCTTAAACAAGTAGCAATAATGCTTGGTGGTATTGATCCAAATATAGATACGATTATTGCAAAGATAGAAGAATTTGTATTACCATTAGAGCATAGAACTAATATTCCTGATGCAATAGAAACATCAGTTGATATACCTAGTGATATTCAAACAGTAGCTAATATACATTCTAGCAAGGCTAGGGGTAAATTAAATATAGCAAGAGAATCTGAAGTTAAATATTTGTTTAAGCAGCTTAGAACTATGCGTACTTTCTTGCAAATAGGCCCTCCAGGACCAGATTTCCCAGGAACGATTATAGATCCAAAGGCAGAATTTAGATTAACTCCTGAACATATAGAAAGGATTCAGGAGGAGCGTATTAAGTATGACGATATAGTAGATACTGCTGAAGTATTATATTTTCAAGGAAAGTATGGAGATGCTAATGCCAATGTAGAAATGGCTATTGGAATGCTTCATGAAAGTGCTGAATATCAATATCCTGAATTTGGAATTTCTGAAAGTGGTGAAATAGTTTATAATGAAGAACATTATCCAGAGATGATAAGGGAAGCAGCAGCCAAAGAAGAAGCTGAAATAGGTGGTGATCCTTTAGCTCCTATAGCTGATCCTGGTCAAATATTGCAAGAAATAGCAGAGTTGGAAGATTTACGAGATTCTGCATTTGGTCTAAATGAAGAGGCTGAGGCTGAGCTTAAAGCATTGAAGAAAAGTTTAAGCAAGGCTGAAATAGGTGGAGATCCACTTGCACCAATAGCTGATCCTGGTGCTGTATTAGAACAAGATGTACCAGAGAGTGTATTCGATGATATGATGTCAAAAGAAACTGGTCAGACACCAGCACAGATTAAAAAAGCTATAGCAGCACAAGAATCAAGTAATAAAAAAGAGAGAACTGTAGCGTCTAAGAAAGTTGTAGTTAATAAAAAACAAGCAGATAAGGCTGCAGATAATATAGCAGAAATATTATGTGTTAAAAAGCCTGATTTAGGGGATCTTTAAATGGCCAAGAAAACATGTTTAACATCTAATCAATATTCTCTTGTAGTAGATGAGATGGTTAACGCTATGGAAAAAATTCCATTGATGTTGGAAACAAATTTAAATAAGGTTACTGTTCTAAGGGCATTTAGAGCCAGCCTTAAAGAGAAATATAATGATCTTGCGTATGCTTTAGATGATGCTATACAGCAAGAATATGGATATGATATTACCTCTAATGATTTAGTGGTAGATAAAGTTAAGCCTAAAAAGCTTAAAGAGATAGGTAAGATACTATCAAATGCTTCTGCTATATTTATCCCAATGGAAGATAATATAGGTGGCTTATTATACAACTTTCAACAAGATGCATTAGAAATAGCTGATGAAGATAGAATGTTCAATAATGATTTATATAATAATATAATGAATAGTGGACAGAACTTTGGAGAGGCTGGGTTAAGCAACCAAATAGCTCAATTCAATGCATCTGTAGGTGCTATTTTAAGTGATTCTCAATTTAAATCAGTAGATGAACAAATAGCAACAAAACCTACCTTTAAAGAGTTCTATGAATGGTTAGCTGATCAAGATTTTTATGAAGAGGGGAAAGGTTTACCAGACTTTGACACAGAGAGTCTTTCTGGCAAAGCAAGGATCAAACTATTAAAGGGTTATTATGTAGGGCGTAGACCTCTAAATAAGATAGATAGAGTCGATAAAAATATGCAAGTGATAACAAACATTGACCCTAATAAATTAGCGTCTTTAAACGGCCAAATTAAGGCTCTTAGGGGTGAGGGATATAGTGGTCGTGAATTAAATAAACAAGTGGCTGTTTTATTTAGAGACGTTATAACTGATCCGACCCAGAAATATCTAATGGATAGACCGGATGTAAGCTTACATAATAAGAGACCGTTACCTGCAAAAGAAACAGCTAGCTTTCATGATAAAGGTCCCAATGCAAAAAGAACTAAGCTAATCAATATTAAAGATTTTGTTACACTCCATCAGAATGAAAACGGATGGTGGTCAAGGCCAAGTCATTATACATTCTCAGAAGACTATCTTAATACCTTAGAGTATATGCAGGGTAATGATTATCTTTCAGCTCCTATTGGTATGGTATCAGGGTCTAATGGTAATATATTGTATACTAAGATTTCTTTAGCTGATGTAAGAGATGTATTCCCTGATAAGCATGTAATAGCTGCATTAAAAGACGCAGGTTATAGTCCTGCTATATTAAAGGCTGCAAAAGAAAGATTGAAGACTAATAGTGTAGTTAGGGTAATGAAAGGTCTAGAGGCAAGGGCAGAGAGATATTATATTGCTAAAAGAAATAATCAATTTGGTAAACTTTCTGCTGGTGCTGGTATTACAAAAATTATATCTGGAGGACAAGTAGGTGCAGATTTTATAGGATTGGAACTTGCAAAAGAAATGGGTATTACGACTGGAGGAACAGCTCCTCCAGGATTCCAAACTAGCACAGGTCCACAAGAAGTATTATTAAAAAGTTATGGTCTTAAAGAAGGTGAAGCAGATCCTGTCACTTATAGAAAGCGTACTATTAAGAATGTACAAGATTCTGACGGGACAGTATTATTTGGCAAAGAAAGTTCACCAGGGTCAAAATTAACTAAGGGTGCAGCTACTGCTAATAAAAAACCATATCTTGCTAATCCTACTGCTAAAGAATTAAGTACATGGATAATAGATAATAATATTAAAACTTTAAATATAGCTGGAAATCGTGCTATTGCAGGGAATCAAAAGGCAATAGATAAAATGAAATTAATTTTACGTGAAGCTATTACTATAGTAAAAAGCACTAAACCTGATCGGGCTTTACAACAAGCTGAAATGGCTTTAGATGCTGAAAGGTTTGAAAAGGCAGAAGCTAATATAACTGTTGTTGGACGTGCTAATTTAGTCAAATTACTTAGGAAAGATAAGAAGAATTTTACAGAAGCTGATATCGAAGTAGTTAAAGAAACTATAAATAATGATGCTCCTAGAAATACAGAAGGTAAAGCATTATCTTCAACTATATATATACCTGGACTATTAGCTAAAATTAGATGGCTTCAAGCTGAAAGAGGAGATGATTTCCTTTTCCAGAACCCTAAAAAGGGAGCTGATCCATTTAATATCTTTGATAGATTGCGTATTAATTTCAGTATGGGTATGGCTACAGAAACTTTAGGTGATGCACATACAGCACTTGTAAATCAAGATACTATATATTATAAACTTGATGGTAAAATCTTTAAGCATTTAAGGGATATACCTGGAATTTCTGGCAAGGTCAATATTCCGGATGGAGTTACATGGGGATCCACATCTTATTTGTCATCTAAAGGTCAAGCTATAGGTTCGTATAAGGTCTATGATGATGAGCATGACTTCAAGCAATTAAAGACAGTAGAGTCACATTTAGCTCGAGATAAAAAGGGAAAATACCTAGGATACTTTGAAAGAAAACATGCTGTATCTGAAGGAATTGATGGATTAGAGATATATGATTCTAGGACAGATGAATTATTAATTTCAATGAAAAGAGAAGCTGCATACAATAATGAAATCATAATATATGATCCTGTTAATAACAAATTTGTAGATACAATTGGTGATTATGATTCCGGTAAGACCCATAGTGGAATTTATGATTTGAAAGATAAGAGTATTAAGTTCTTTACTCTTCCTGAAGCTTCAAGTAGGATGATAGTAGCACCTAAATCTAAGGGTAATGTAACTGCTAGTGGCTTTGGGCAATATTTAAGTGCATTGAATTATACCTTCGACAAAACTAAAGAGGGCAAGAAACAGAAGCAAGCACTTGATAATTATAAAAATGTATTAAAAGAAATATTATTTACAAATATGAGAGATTATCTTGATGCATTTTATAACGCATCTATTGATTCAAATGGTTTATGGGAACTCGTTCAGCATCAATTCTCTGAAGAAGCTCAAATGAAACACACACTTAGGGATAAATTAAATATATCAAAAGGTGCTGGGATTATGCACCAAACTGTATTAAACCAATTAATCCCACAGTTAATCAATACAATACTCAAAGAAGGTGCATTAAAAGGCAGAACATTAAGCCCAAGAGTTGGTAATGCATTACTGCATGTGGATATGAAAGATAAGATGGTTGGGTCTCATTATATCTTTGTTCCAGGCAGAGAAGTTAAAGAAGGAACCTTAGAATTAAGCTCAGATATTGATATTATATTCAATAGAATCAAGGAGTTATCAGGTTTAGAGGATATCAGTGAGATAAATGATTGGCTTGATAGTAACCCACAATATGTATTGCCATATAGATTTCCTATACTAGGTGTTGGAGCATTACAGCCTCGCTTATTAGCTAAGTTCCATGCTGATATGGGTCAGGCAGTTTATTTACACCCTAATGATACTTTTGGTACTCATAAAGGGGATAATGATATTGATAGTGCTGACATCCTGCTATTACAGGAAGGTCAAGCTGAATCTATGATATCTGTTCAGGCTACAAAGTGGTTTAAAGAAAAGATAGCTATGGTAGCAGATATTGATATGTTTGAAGAAGCTGAGCCTAAGCATATATTAAGTACTAAAGACACGAGAGATGCTATGCTTGATTTATTGCATGCTCAGAATGCTCAAGGGCAAGCAACTAATTGGGGGTCTAATGTAAGTACAATTGGTGCAAAGATTAATAGTATAGGATTTAGTGATGGTATTATTGCTACTCCTAAAAAATTGAGTGATATAGTGGTAATGGATTACATACCTGTTAAAATGTCAAAGAAAGCCTTTGAAAAGAAATGGGAAGATGTAGATAGCATGAGCTTGGTTAATAAGGATGGTAGTCCTTATAAAGGTGGTAGTGGTAAGAAATACCTACAGACTACTGTTGACTATGAAACAACACAGATAACTAATATAGCTATAGATAACATTAAAAGTGGTAGATTATGCAACATGTGTGAGGCAAGAAGTCCAGAATGGTTTGTTGAAAGAATGTTTACCTTCAATGAGAGTCCTTCCCCTACACACTTAAAATTATTAGGTCAAGTAGTCGCTAACTTTCGATACAAAAACCATAAAACTATGAGCTCTAATGAGAAAAAATTCTTAACGCTAGATGAATGGTATAAAGGGTTGCATGAATTAGATGGAGATTTAAATAACCCTAGAGCATGGTCTGATCGTATGATTGCAGAATTAGAAGAAGTATTGGTTGACACTACTGTAGAAGGTGTAAAAATGAGGGATCAGGATCTTGATTTAAAGCCATATCTTGTGAGTATTACCAATATAGACATGAATAAAACTATAACATTACAAGAAGAGTTTATTACAGAGCCATGGAATCATAGGGCTGATCGTATAGAAAAGAATGAGATTTCTGGGGTTATACCATTTGATATTGATGCTGCATACACTACAAGACGTGCAAGTCATTATAAGGCCTCAGATAGATATTTAATGAGTGTTATAATGCAATATAATATTAGCAAAAAGGGGAATGATGCTGCAGAAGCATGGGCAGATTCATTTACCGAAGCTTATTATGGGCAATTAAAGATTAATAGTCAATCGATTGGCTCTACTAATGAATTTAGTGATGTACAAGCTGAATTTGATCTTGAGCTAAAGAAAATAATTACTGAATACAAAAAGGAATTAATGTCTATAGATAAGATACATGGAAATGGTGCATCTAGATTGGCTAGTGCATTAGTATTGTGGGGAGTAGATACACAGTATCGAAAAAATATACCTGATCCAAATGCATTGATAGATGATTCATATCGAATGTATATGAAGCTATGGGAAGAAGCATATGTTGAATATGATAAAGATGGAAATCATATTGCATCTTTAGAATTTCCAAGTCAATATGGTAATAAATTCCCTGCATCAAGAATATTAGAAATGGCTAGAGAGAAAAGGAAGGTCTGTTAATGAGTAATATTTGTTCTACACCGTATTTAGATGCACTTGATTTTACGTCAAAAGAAGTATTTAATAAAAAGATGGATGCAAACAAGGCTTATAATCAATTTTTATATAAGAGTCCTGAAACAAAAGACACATTTGAAGAGGCTGTAGAAGATGCTGAAGCAGACATAGCACAAGAAAGAGAGAAGATTAAATCTATTAATACAAAGACTCAAGGTGGTAAATTAAGAGTTTCAGAAGCTAAAATTAGGATTAAAGAATTACAAATAATTCGTGATCAAAATCAAACTAAAGCAAACTTTTGGTCTCCAAAAGCAGATGTATTACAAAATATTCAGCAGCTAGTAATGGATCAATGGGCTAGGTATGCAGATAGTAAGCTATATGATGACGGTATCAATCCATGGGTTTTATTTCCTGTTATAAGACATTTTACGCAAGATAGAATAAACAGGCAATATGATAATTTAGGTAGCTTACATATTAAAGATTTAAAAGCAATATATATCTCACTTTTTGATGCATTTAATAGAGCTAATAAAAGAGCTGATAAAGAAGCAAAGCTGAGTGGTATAGATGATACCTTTACTAATCCAGCATCAGCAATGTTCCAAAATGACCCTACAGGGATTGGATATAGTATAATAATGGACAGTCAGTCTTTAGCAGAAGAAGTATACAGCCCTGTAAATAAATGGAGCAGTCAAATTAATACCTATTATGGTAATATTGATTCATATTTAGATAAGCAAGTAGACTTAGAAGGTGTAGCATTAGAAAGAGCACAAAGAGAAATGTATGATGCTATAGTAGATATCATGGATGAACAGCTAGTGTATCAAACGTCTGCTCCTGTTATAGAATATAATCCAGGAGTTAAAAATAAAGATGGCAGTAAAGGATCATGGCAATGGACTGCTAGCAAAGAAGACATTAAAAGAATTAAAGAAATAGTAAAGAGAAATATTGATCTTGGAATACAAGCATATGGTGATATAAAAACCATAGAAATGAAAGATGCTAATAATAATGTTTTAAACAGAAACCTTTATGTTTTAATTGAACAACCTACAGCTGAAAATGGTAGAGAAGTATGGAAAGCTTACGAAATACCTCATATTAAAAAACCAGATGGTAATCTAGAGTTGATAGATCCAAGGCAGGAAACTGATTGGGTTGATTTCTTTAAGGATAGTAATAGAAAATTAGCAAATACAAATATGGAAGGTGGGGTCTTATCTCAAGGATTAATGCCTGAGGGATGGTATCGAACTACGGAGCATCAAGTAAAGACAGCCAATTATCATAGTAAGGATCCTAGCTATAAAGTAGAAGCATATAATGCATATGTAAAAGAAGATTTCATGCATGATAATGAGGCTCTTTGGCAAGCTATAAAGGGAATTAAGGCTATATTAATAGAATCTTATAATATGCAAATAGAGAGTCATGCTCATTCTAAGAAAAAATATGATAAGCTCGTAGACAAAATTATAAAAAAATCAAACAGCACAATATCTAAAGATAAAATTACACAAAAGCAAATAAAGCAGATGCTTAAGTCTATAACCAATGCATCTAGCATGAATGTTAATTTTTCAATGGAAGGTGGTGAGATTAGACATGGATCACTAGACTTCAATCAAAGAAGACACCATGTGTTTAGAATGTATCATGAAGATGTATATTTTGGAGCATTAAAAAGAGCTATTAAAGAGATTACTATAGATATAAAAAAAGCAACAGAAGCACTTTCAAAGCCTGGAGCTACACTTGAGGATAGACATGCATTAGAAGATAGGAAAGAGATCTTGGAAATGTATAAGAACTCAGTCAATGTTTTTCTTGGGAAAACAGTTGATACAGATTTAGCACTTGATAATGGAAAGCTTAATACTGTTACAGGCTCTAAATTTTCTAAGCATAGATCTATGATGATGAGACCTTTAAGAAGAACCACTACTATTGATGGTAAAAAAACAGTAGTAGATAGAGGTATGAGGAAAGATAAAAATATATGGATTGATGGGCTAGAAACATCAATGAGAGCTGAAAAGCAGGGTGCTTTGCAATTAAAACTAACAGACGCAATGCTATCTACTGATGCAGTAATAATGGATTTCTTGATAGATCATGTTAAAGCATCTTTTGGTCATGGTGATATTAAGGCAGGAATATTAGGTTGGGATTATAGTGATAAAAAAATGGTTGACAGGACGCAAAGATTTTTAAGAAAGATTCCTGGCTTATCTGCAACTGAATTAACTGAAGCTAAATTTAATATGTACTCTCAGTGGGTAAGTTCAATGCAAAGTGCCTCTATGCTTTCAGGTGGTTCTGCATTTACTAATAACTTTCAAAGAACTCAATTCATAGTTAATAATGGGTTGCCTGTAGTCTTAGAAGCATATAGATACTTAAATGATCCATTAACCACAATGATAGCTGAAAATGCTGCTGCTGATGCAGGAGTTACCGATGTATTAGTAGCATTAGCTGATACATTGAGCAGCTTAACAAGTGATGATAACGGTATTCTTGCTGGCCCGATGGCATTAAAGGATCTAGTATTAATTAGATTAGATATGGATACATATATATCAAGAAGTTTTGGCACTAAATGGGATGCATGGTTTGGTCCAGCTGTAGAAAAGGCATACCAGAAATTAGGTCCAGATATGGACAGAGTTTCTGCTATGAAAGATATTAAGACAGATGTTTGGAATGCGCTTAATGGTTTAACATCTGAAGATGTAACGCCAGCTGAACAAAAAGCTTTATTGAACAAACTTAAAAGATGGTTTACGACAGCCCAAATCAATAAGTTTGCAACATGGGCTCTATCGGGAGGTGTTTTCAATTGGTCTAAGAGTGTTAAAGAAATAGCATCAATGACCGGTAGTGAAAAAACTATGAGAATAGAAGCTTATATAATTGGAGCCCTTAAGTTATTAAGGAAATATGGTGGCCATCTAGAGATTCCATCTGATGTTGCTCCTGGAGGAGAAATGGAGTGGTTATTTGCTCAGCCAGAAGCTATAGATGCTGGTAGAGCTGAAGTAAGACAGACAATGTTTGGTATAACTAATGCTTTTCTACCTAAAATAGCTAAAGGTGGGACAGGTAGACAGATTATGAAGTTTAAATTGTTCCCATATATGCAAGGAACACAGGAATTAAAGCTGTTAAATAATTATAATAATATTCAAAGATATGATAGATATTTAGCAGGAGCATCACCAGAGAAGATTAATGCAATAATGGCTACATTAACAGAAGGAATGCTATTAGTAGGCAGAGATATTAGGCATCCACTTAATTTAACAGAAGTATATAACATAAATTCTTCCACTTTAAGTGCAACAGAAAAGGGATTAAGGTTATATTTATATATAAAATGCACAGCTACTGTAATGCTGGATATGTTTACTAAGAACTTTCTAGCAACAGAGATATTAAATTTTTCAAGATCATTTTTTGGATATCAATTTACAAAAGGTGCACAGCATGGTGTTTCTGCAATATTACCTAGTACAGCTCTAGCATTTTTTCAGTTAATAGGAGGTTTATATACTTTGGCCACCAGTGAAGAGGAAGAGGAAGCTAGGAAATTGCTTGATGCAGCTTCATTTGTTTTATTACCTACATTCTGGAATATAGCTATGAGAGCTCATGCAAAAAATACAGACCAAACATTCTTAAGTGCAACCGGGGAGACAATAAGTACAATGTTTCTCCAACCAATTCAGCCAATAACAAATCTTATTGGTAGGGCGGCTGAAGGAATAGAGAACTTATTTGATGATTAAAGTTCGTATTGATTTTGTACTAAGCTTTTAATTGAGACGTATATTTCATCTAATTCTTTTTTAACTCTAGATATTTTCTTGAATAATTCAGCAGCTCTTGTAGGATTCTTTTCATTATAATGTATTTCTTCTAGTAGTTCCTTATCAGTCATTTTTAATTAATTCCATAAAGTGGTCAAAAGGAATAGTAACATATGTGTTACTGTGATTACGTTTAAATATAACAGCTGGAGTCATATTATTAGCATTATCCTCTGCTTGCTGTAATGCGCTCCAGATATTTAATTTCTCTACATTCTTACATTCAAAGCTATATGGGATTGACTTTCTAGCTGCTGGGGATAATACTATATCCTCACCAGTCATACCCATGGTTTGCGATTTAATGTCATCAGGCTCAAGGAAAGAGAAGAGAACCCTCAATTGATCTCTTACAAAGTTTTGCAACCTTCTTCCCTTGGCCTTTGATGACCTTACATTATTCCCCATTAAGACCAGGAATCTACTATTTTATGTTTAGGATTGAAATAATCCTTTGCTTTTTTAGATATTAAATTTATATTTGCATGGGAACCAAAAAGAGCAAGGTCTTTAAGTATTGCTTCTGCTTGTTTAAGGCGTTCTTCATTCCACTCAACTTCCATAACATCCATAGCACGTTCTTTATGTGTGTCGTCAAATATCTTTTGTATTTCATCTTCCATTAATATTCTCTCCTTGTTGATGTATGTAATTTAAGTTAATTATTGCATTTCTTGCAACGCGTTTTCTTCATAAGCCATTTGTCTACTAATATAGCATCTAGTTTTATAGCTTCTTCGCTCATATCAGGTGAGGCGTTGTTGTGGTTCGTAGCGAAGACCGTCACATATGCTATCATCCTAGCTATTGATAGCGCTGTCTTTTCGTCCAAATCCATAGTCTTTGGAAAGCCTTCTAAGTGCCTTTTTAATGGTTCCATCATTTGCTCCTTCTAATAAGTGTGATATATCTTTAGGTTGTTCATGTTTGCGATCTAGCACAAATTCTAATGCCTCTATCCATCCTTGATTATGAGCCCATTCTCCTTCATCCATAGGATGATTAGGATCATCAAGATATTGCATTTCTTCTGCTAATGCGCACTCTATTTCTAATTTACTCTTCATCTTCTTCAATCTCTCCATCTGCATGATCTCCACAAGCTGAACATATATCACAATCAGGCCACCCTGGTGCACAAAATGTTGATCCGCAACAATTACTTAAGTATTCA
>TARA_R110001583_G_scaffold192397_2_pt1 | contig 11137 bp, 3 predicted proteins | sample TARA_R110001583 | Tara Oceans TARA_R110001583 (sample SAMEA4398432) | marine metagenome | biome: Polar Biome; feature: [MES] marine water layer (ENVO:01000295) within the mesopelagic zone...; material: water (ENVO:00002006), including particulate matter (ENVO:01000060) such as...... | reverse complement strand
GGCCAGTGCAGGCGTCGTCAGCCTCGATACCATGCAGCTGCCGGAACACGACTACGCCCAACTGGCTACCAGCTATCTCTATCGCCAAGGCAGCAACCATAACTCGACGCTACAGGGCTACAGTAGCAGCAGTGATTGGTATGGTTTTGATGATGGCAGCCGACGTATTCCCAGCTTGCTACTGCACACAGCCCGCCAGGGAAGCCTGGATGACCTGAGCAACACCCAACGCCAGCAACTGGGAGAAGCCGCTGCCGGCGACATGGGGCTTTATCAGGCTCATAGCCAAAGTAGTGGCGGCCTGGATATCAGCACAGGATTAAGCCGTCAGATCAGCAACGCCACTCTGGGTGGAACCCTATCGTTCAACCTGCGGGATCACTGGCAAAACACCTGGATCCAATCCACCAGCTACAGTACAGGAACCGGGTATTCCGGCTCCTCTGCCGACTTCCATCACGAAGACTCAACCCACCAACGCAGCGAACACATTATCGACCTCAGCGTCATGACAGCACTGGGCCTCGACATCAACGACGAACACTACTTCGGATTCAATGTACTTTGGCTCCACCAAAGCACCCACAGAGCCGAACTGATCGAAACCCAAGGAAAGAGCGAAAACAACGTTCCCAGCAACACAGCCTACCGCCGCGCCCTGATCAACTGGACCGAGCGCAGCCTGTTGCAACGCCAACTTTATGGCCGTCATCAATTGACCTCTGCCACCGATCTGTACTGGCAAATAGCCTCAACCCAGACCGACTACGACCGACCCCACGACCTGGATTACCGCTACTCAGCCATCTCTGAAAACAGTGACTACAGCCTCCAGCTGAGTCCATCCACCACCAACATCGGCTGGCGCAGCATGCAACAGCAAAGCCGCTCGGTCAGCCTGCATCTGAACCGGATATACAGCCTCAGAACAGACAACCATCTCCTCACCGGAGAGCTGAAATGGGGCTGGGAGAGCAGCCAAAAGCAGCGTCACGGCTACAACCTGCTCTACACGTACAGCGGCAGTGACGACCTGACCAGTAATAGCCAACTGATGGAACAACCCAATCCCAACGACATCCTGACCCCCGAACTTATTACCGGCGACGCCTCATCCAGTGGGTTTATACTACAAGACACCTTGTTCAATACCGACAGCGGCACCTCTCTTAGTGGTCGTTTCTATCGCGCCACCCAAATCAATCGCGCTACCTACCTGCTGAACGACCTGGATCTGAGCGAACATTGGCAACTTATCAGCGGCATCCGGCGCGAGTACAACCAGATGAAAGCGGCTCTCTGGAATACCGAAGCACACGCAGAAGAACCCCTGCAAACCGCCAGTCGCTGGTTGCCATCCCTCGCACTCGAATACCGCCCAGGCTTTCATCAACTGCGGGCTAATTACAGCCAAACCGTCGTCTGGCCACGATTCAACGAGCTACTGCCCGTGATTTACGAAGACCTGGACACTCGCACCAAAACCATTGGCAACCCGAATTTGAACAATTCTGACGTTCACAACTGGGATTTGTCATGGCAGTGGAAACCACTCGACAACCCACTGCGACTGGGCAGCTCGCTCTACCTGAAACGTATCCACCAACCCATAGAAGGCACATTCTCCGATAACAGTGAAGCCACCGACCAAGCCAGCTACAGCAACTACAGCTATCAAAACTCCCCCTTTGGACAAGTACAAGGCCTGGAACTGGAAGCCGACTACCAATGGCAATGGTCAGGACAAAACATCGAGATTCAAGGCCGTTACGCCAGCATCCGCTCCCGTGTTCAACAACGCGCTATCAACCAGCAAAATATTGACGAAACCGAGTCGGACTCCGACGTCATCACGGAGACAACGACATCAGGCAGCCGCCCACTACAAGGCCAACCCGCCTACATCAGCGCCCTGCGCCTGCAATACCAACCCAGCGATACACACACATTCAGCCTCGTCTACAAGCGCAGCGGCACCCAGCTCTACATCACCAGCGACCGCGACGACCTGCCTGCGGTTTACCAACAACCCAGAAACCACCTCGACATCAACTGGACCTGGCAAACCCAACCCTGGCGACTGACACTCTCCGTCAACAACCTGCTGGACACAGCTTATCGCTATACCCAGGGCGACTACGCCTACCTGACCTATCGAACCGGACGAGAATTCTGGTTAAGCCTGGACATCGGCTTTTAAAAGATTCACCCACGGACGTTCCCACGCAAGAGCATGGGAACGAGAGGAAATGCAGGGGCATGAAACGAGAACCAACTGGCTCCCACGCTCCTGCGTGGTAGCCCAAGGTGGTAACGGCTGGAGTGTTCTGTAGAGCATGGCGTTCCCACGCAGAACATGGGAACGCGATAAGCAGCTAACCGTTAGAAGCAGCCAGGGTTGCCCTGCTCTTCAGTCCAGAAGCTAACAACGTCGTAGCCCGTAGTGCTTGCATCAGCCGCTGGCAACAGGCCAGTGACGTTGTCGCAGTCGTAGTTCACTTGGTTAAAATCCGCTGTTGTCACGGCGTGTTGGCCAAAAGGTGAGTTACACACCATGTCACCGTAGCCAGAAATGACCAGGTCAGTGAAGGATGCTTCAGTACCTTGCTTGGCTTTGAGCGGCGCCAGTGTAAAGCCACCAACCTTGGTGATGCTGGCGGCATCAATCACACCGTGGCTTACAGGCAGGGCGCTGGCATTCCAGAAGTTGCTGGCCATATCCAGAGCATTACCGGCAGGGCCGCTTTGTACTATGTTCAGGTTTTGAATTTCGCCCTGGTAGCCTTCCTTCCAGGAAATCGCATCATCACGGTTACAAGATGCCCAAACTTTACCCAGTTTTGTATCGCCACCGCGCAGTTCAATACCATCACCCTTGGTGCCTTGCACATGAATGTTGGTTAACGTAGTAGAAGAATTTACTCCCAGCAGAGTCAGGCCGTTTTGCTGAATCAGGCCGTGGTGGGCGAAGCTGCCAGCTTCGGCAATCACAACATAGTTCATACGACCACTGGAGAGCAGGGTATCGGCACCACCGGCATAGTGGTAACCGGATAGCCCTAGTGAGGTGAGTTCGCAGTTGCTGTCGTCACTCACACAGGCGTTGCTCTCACCAAAGCCGGCAAGCAACACACCGGCCCACTCACCACGGCCATCAAAGCCGTCATCCAGTGAAGAAAATACAATCGGCTTGGAAGAGCGGCCATTGGCATCTATCGAGGCCCCGCGGGTAATGACCAACGCGGATGATTGAGTGGCGGCGGCCATCTGCGCACCAGAAGCCATTTTCAGTACTGTCTGAGCTACGGTTGCTGGCGTTGCCCCCGCAACCTGGCCATTGCCCACGGTGACCACGCCGTTAATGACCCACAAAATAGATTGATCGGCGGCATTGTCAGTATCCAGTTCAATCGTATCGTTCACAACGATTGAACTGGGCAGTTGGCAATACACATAGTCGCCACCGTTCCAGTGATAAGCGGTGTTAACGGCGGTGCCGTTAAAATTACAGCTTTCGTCCAGGCCAAAATCCGCCGCCATACCGGCAGCAGAAAGCAGCCCTAATGCCATTGCAGAAATCAGTTGTTTCATTGTCGCTATCCTTGGTAAAAATAAATTTAAAAATCAAAAAGTTACATGCAAATACAAGAGCCTCCGCCCAGCAGGGCGGAGGCTTAACACAATCACAGGGTGATTAATTACAGGTAGGCGCAGCGGCCCAGAAAGTAGGCGTTTTATTGAAAGTGGCTAGGCCGGTTGCAACAAATTTGCTGCCGTCCACAACCGTGCAATCGTATGTCATACGACCAAAATTGGCGGAAGTGATATTGGTAGAATCAATATCATCACAATCTTGATCTGGCGTTTGTGAAGGTGTAGAGCTGGCATAGCCAACAATCTTGATGTTATCGAACGAGCCAGAGGTTCCTTCTTTCAGTTTAAAGATGGCGTCGGTCAGGGTAGCGACATTGGCACGATCACCCTTGAATTCGACATAGGCGTTTGAAACAGTACCGTTAGCCAAAGGCAGGGCAGCAGCATTGTTGGGGTTGCCAGCCAGCTCGAAGGCATAGTCTTCAGACCCATTTTTATCGCCTTGCTCGATATAGATGTTCTGGATGGTGCCATGATAGCCATAGTCCCAATCCACACTGTCGTCACCATTGCAAGTCAGCCAAACGTTACGAACGTCAACATCACCACCGAAAAACTCGATACCGTCATCCAGGTTTTCGTTAACGTGAATGCGGTTGATGATCGTGGTGTCGTTCACCGCGTACAGAGTCAGGCCATTGATTTCGTTACCACCGTTGGCAACTGGGTCTGGGTCATCAACGTTAATTTCAACACCACCTTCGGTGATCACTACATATTCCAGTGAGCCACTGCTGGCTGTGGTGCTCAGGCCGCCACCAAAGTAATAACCAGCGCTGATGCCTTCCATAATGCAGGTGTCGGCGCCTGAGTTACATTCGTTGGCATCGCCAAAGCCAGACAGAATCAGACCGCCCCATTCGCCTTCACCCGTAAAATCGGTATCCAGGCTGGAGAAAACCACCGGCGCATTGGCAGAGCCGTTGGCTTCAATCTGGGCACCACGAGTGATCACCAAGGCTGAGTTGGGTACAGCACCCACAATGTTGACACCCTCGTCCACATAAATTCGTGTGCTGTCGGCAGTGGCTGGTGTGGAGCCTTGCAGGTAGCCATCACCCACCGTCACGATACCTGGCAAAGCCCAGAGGATAGGCTTACCTTCGGAATCGCTTTCTTCCAGCAGTTCAATTTCGTCATCCACCGCGATGGTGGTTGGCAGTTCGCAGTACACATAGTTAACGCCACCTACCCAAGGGTAGTTGATGTCTATGGCTGTACCGTTGTAGTTACATTCTTCATCCAGGTTAAGATCTGTCAGAGCATGTGCACCTGTGGCTGCTGCCAATAGGCTGGTCGCGATTAAAAGCTGTTTCATTATTGATATTTCCTGTGTTTAAACGAGCCGACCAATAAGTAATGAACAGCAGGATTTGCTGCTTTAAATGCTATTAAAGGCAAACCTGCTACGCATGGTTATCTGTCGGCCATGAGTTGAGTCGAAAATCACTTCTCTTTTTAAATGAGCATTCAAAATCAAAACATCAAACACGAGCTTGGTGCTTTAAAGAAAGCGCCATCCGATAGCAATCGGTCGTTAAATAATGGCTAATCAGCGTTAGCTTTTCAATAGGGATGTCAATAACGTTTTTCCATATAAGTCTGCAATGGAAGACTATTTTAATATTCCACAAAAAAACTCACACAACTGTCATCTACGATTAAATGAACGATTGGTGCATTATACGATTGGTTATTTGTATGGTTTTTTTGTTATTTGACAATGATATTAAATATACATGATATGAATAGGTGTAAAGAGAATATGTCTGGCTTTTGATAGGTCACCCAATGTAGGAATAGCGTTCCCACGCAAAGCTGGAAACGAGGATCTTGGCCGTTGCTGGCTCCCACGCTCCGGCGTGGTAGCCCAGGGTGGGAGCGGCTGGTGCTGTTTGGTGGCTATTTCGCCGGGCGTGGCGTTCCCACGCGGGAGCGTGGGAACGAGGTTAAAACGAGGGTAAGCAATAGCGTTCCCACGCAGAGCATGGGAACGCAAGGGGTGAGGAAGGGTGAGGGCTAGTCGCCGATGGTTTGCCCGGCTTCCCAGATGGTCAGGTAGTCGGCTATCCCCAGGTAATTGGTGTTTTCAATAACGTTGGTATCCACGGTGGTGGAGGATGAATAGTCGATGGGTTGTTCATCACTGGTGCCGTCGTAGACCTGGTTATCGCCCAACATCACCGCAACCGCTGGGTAATAAGGGTCGGTCAGTGTCAGCCTTACAACGCCCTCTACCACGCCTTCATCAAAATCATCCAGAGTTGTTCTGGTCGATCCAATCACCCAGTCATGGTAGCGAATATCCGATTGGCTGCTGGCGTTTAACTGGTCGTCCAGGTTCAGGCCATTGCCCGGATTATTGGAGAACTCAGCGCAGCCATAAGCGACCTGATGCAATACCACCGAGCTGTCTATCAGGCTTTCGGTGGTGTCATCTGCCAACAAGCAGTAATCGCTGGTATAAGACGAGTTATATATACTGTCGTCGCTGCCCAGTACGCTGTTGTACATAAACAGGCCGCTGCCATTGGTTAACGACATAATAGAGCTTAATGTTTCTAATTTGTCAGCTATATAGATCGTCATATTAGCCAGGGTCGGGGCCGATCTGGGTAAGGCATCGGTGCCACTGGTGTCACTGTCGGCGATATTTCTGCCCTGTATCATAGGGTAAAAGTTATCAGCACCCAGGTTATCGCTCGCCACAATGGGTGTTTCGTCCGTAAATGTCATTTTCATCGATACATTTTGAATCGTACCTTGATAACCATGATTCCATTCCAGAGCGCTGCCCCAAATATAATTTCCGCGATATGGCTCAATATAGAGTTGCTTGATATTGGCTGCGCCACCATCCATAACCAGGTGGCTAGCGCCCGGATTGATGATTCCTTCATCATCATCACCGCCCAGTATCAAACCATTGGCCAAGCCGTTACCGGCGGCATTAAACGCCAGAGTGGCGTTATCGAGAAACAGATAGTTAATGTCGAAATTCACATGGTCGTTATCGTAACCGCCGTAATAACCGTATTTACCAGCAATATTGCATACGCCGGTATTAGCGGCTGTGGTGTCGGCATCCGGGCATTGGTTATGGCGGCCAAAGCCGTCAATGATTAACCCCTGCCATCCAGAAACATCTTTATCGAGAGGCCCGAGCAAATCCCAGGATCGGCTGGAGTTGTAGTGAAGCTTGTTGTCAGAACCATCCACATCTATAAACCCAAGGATCGATACCATGCCATTGGTATTGTCAACATCTACATAATGCGCCGAGCCGTTAATTTGCAAATAGCCCCCGCGGGTAATATGCAAACCGCTTTGCTCGCCAGAGGCCATGACCACGGCGCCGTTATCAATGGTGAGGGTTACCGGGTTGGCTTTGAGTTCGGCGACTTCTTCTATGGTGGTTAATAGCTTATGACCGGTACCAACGTGAACCATGCCATTTAATAGCCATAGGGTTAGTAAGGGTACAAAAGCTTGCGTTGGCTCATAGTATTGAAAGTCTTCTGAAAAACCATCACTAGAGTAAAAAATGCCACCTAACAGCTCGCCATTGTCAAAGGCAACTTTATCGGCACCGGTATAGGCCGTTAGCTCAAAGTCTTCGGTAATGGTGCCGCGTAAACCACAGATTTTAAATGGCACGTATGCATTACCGCCATAAGTCTCTGTATCGATGTATTGCTGGCTGTAATACCCGTTGTTGTCTTCCAGTACGCCTTTGTAATCGCATTCTGCGGCTAATTGAATAAATACCGAGTCGCTCCAGGTTTGGTACCAGGTGTCGTTCAGATCTGCCACGGCGCCGGTGCTGTTATAGCTATCCAGATAGGTCAGGGCAGTGCCGACCAGCGCCTCGTTATAGGCCGAGAACGTGGGCACATCGCTGCCGGTGGCAACATAGTGGCTGTCGATGACGGCCTCTACCTCGGCAACGCCACTGCTTTGCTGAGTGGTGTAGCCGTAGTCGTAGCCGGCGTCCTCATCGTCGCTGGCCAGTGTTGCGTCGCAATCCAGCACTACAGATTCAAAGGCGATGTTGGCCGGCGTGCTGGTTTGCTGGGCGGCGGTTTCGGCACCGTCTATGTCCAGGCAGGTGTCAAAGCCGGTAACCACCGAGTTGTACAGAATCAGCCCGCTGCCGGCGTCGAGCAAGATGCCGCTATCACTGCTGCTGGTGCCCAGCGCGGTAATATTGGTGAACACCGGGCGAGATCTGGGTTCGGCATCCGGGGTTGTCAGGTTATTAATGCCATACAAGGCATGGCCCAGGCTGATGTCGGCATCGGCTTGCAAAATGGCTTCTTGCACTGTGCCGGTGTAACCGTTAGACCAGGCAATGTAGTCGCCACTGATTTTGGCCATTATCAGGTGGTCAATATTCACCGCGCCACCGTTGATGGCGAGGCCACCGCCACCACTGCCAACGATGTCCAGGTAGTTAATGGCAGAGCCATTGCCGACGCCATTAAGGGTAAGTGCTGGCTGGCCGTTGGCACCGGTATCAAACAAGCGCACATAGTTAAACTGTATTTGCTCGGCATTGGCCAGCTCGCATTCGGCGCTAGAGCTGCATTGCGCGGCCCAGCCATTAACGCTAATACCGCGCCAGAGCGAGCTGACGTCACCATTTAAAGAGCCCGTGGCGGCCAGCTCGATGGGGTTATCGAGACTCCCTTGAATAAAGAGCTGGCTGCTTGGTTGTAGCACCAGTTCGGCATCGGTATTGGCTGCGGCAAACAGTTGGGTACTGGGGGTGACTATGATCTTAATCGGGTGTTCCAGCGCTGCCAGTTGTTCGGCATCGCTGAGTGCTGTTAAGTCGTTACCAAACTGCACCTGGCCGTTGATGCGCCAGGCAATGGTATCGGCATCATAATCGTTGTCGTTGTCGGTATCGAATACCCGGTACAGCTTGGCGCTTTGATTGATTTGGCTGTTCAGGTCACACACTTTATGGCTGACGTTGTTGATAGTAACTGTGTCGCCGCTGAGAGTGCCAATGCCCAAGCAGACCGGGTATTGAATGGCCTTATAGCCATTGCTGGAGACACTGCTCACGCTGAAGCTTCTCAAGTCATGACTGAATGCCAATGTTTCATTGCCGATTTGCCAGAAGGGCGTCAGCTCTGCCTCCATATTTTCGATAAAATCGCTAGCGCTGGCCAAGGCAGCAGCGCCATAGTCTGCACCATTGCTGGCTGCTGCGGTGGAGTGGTTGCAATTAAATAATGTGGTGGAGATGTTAACGATGCTGGATGCATCCTGTATTTGCAGGCAGGCTTCGAAGCCTTCGATCACCACATTGTCAAGGGTTAGTCTGGCAGCGTCGGTGACTTCCACCGCGACCTCAGAGGTTAGATACTGATCGAATAAGGTACTTCGGGTGAGTGTGGCATCGCCTCCTTTTACGATAATAACGGGTTCATGGTTGTCGCGTTTTGTACCCACACTTAAGTTGCCGTAGAAGTTATTTAATTCAACCGCCGGGCCTTCTGTGGTGCCGATATAAATTCCATCTTCCGTTGTTGGTATCGGGCTTCCTCCTCCCCCTTCTACACGTAACCCTGTGCCTGCGCTGTCTAAAATGTCGGTATTTATTAATAGTTGAAAGGGCGCATAGGCGGTTATTGAGGCGTTGATGGTTCCGCCATCGTGGCCACTCAGGCTGACGGCGGTGAGCTTGCCGGCCTTGGTTAGAGTGCCGGAATAGCCAGGAAGGCCGTCATGAACTGTTGGAGCATTCACGAAGGCCATGCCATACGCTGACAGGTCTTCATTGAGCCCAACACCACCGTAGTAACCAAAGGGGCCTTTGATATTGCAAAAATGTTCGGCACTGGTGTTGGCTGGGCAATCCGGGTGATAGCCAATGCCATTAACAATGATCCCTCCCCATGAACCGCCAGTAACGCCATTGTCGTCCAGAGCGATAAAAGACGTGCTGGCAAGGTGGGCATTGCGATGAACAATAAAAACGGTGTCTTCTGTTACATAGCCGCCACCGGTGTAATTGCTGCGATCTTCAATCAGCTCTGCCAGGTTGGCGTATTCTTTGTTGTTGCCAAATTCATAGATGCCATCCCAGATCCAGGCTAATGGCTCGTAGTTCCAACTGCTTTTGCTGATACTCACGGGATTAAGCAAGCCTGTGACATCGGTTGTGCTATGAATTTGCCCGACATCCTCATTGACGATGCAGGCGCGGGTTTCTACACCATCGATGATGATAGGGTCGGTCACCGTGCCGATAACGCCGTACTCTGGTACTTCGCATTGGGATAATGCTGTTTCGTTTGGTGCGGGAATAACAATTTCGTTAGATACATCGGCGCCACAGGCTGTGAGCAGCAGGGCGGCAGACAGGGCGAGGGTGTTTTTTAGGCAGTGAGCGGTCGTGCTGGTGCTGGCGTGCCCACGCAGGAGCGTGGGAATGAGCCCCTGTTGGTTTTTACTCTTTAGCTGGTTGTACATAATAGTCACCGGTAATCCGTTGCAGAAATGTAATGGCTTAAAACGCATAACTGATTTTCAGCTTGTATTTGCGACCCGGCTTATAGCTGAGATAGGCCTTGTTGTAGTTTTCGTAATATTGGCGTTTTTCGGAATCGAGGATGTTGTCGCCGGATAAGGATATTTTCAGGTCGTCGCCAACGTGTTTGGTATATATCAGTTTCAAGTCGTTATAGGGTTCGCTGTAAACGTTGGTAACGTTTGACGATACCGCCGGGGTTACAATCACCAGCTCTTCGCCTTTGCGGTTAAAGACCAGTGTCAGCTCCTGGCCGGTCTCTATATGGTCATAACCCAGTTGCAGGTTCATAATAAATTCTGGCTGGCCTTGTAATGACCGATTCAGGTCGTATTCTTTGGCGTCTTTATCCAGGTTTACCTCGGAATGAATTTTGGTGTAGTTGCCTTGTACAAACAGGCTATGCGCATAGTTATTGCCCAGCATAAATTCGGTGCGGAAATCCAGCTCCCAACCCCTGACTTCACCCGATTTAACATTGGTAAAAGTGTAGTAATTGTAATCGTCACCCACGGTATCAAAAGCATTTTCAATCGGGTTATCCATGCTTTTGCGATAGGCGGCCAGGCTGATCGACTGGGTATCGGTTGGGTACCATTCCAGGCGCATATCGTAGTTTTTGATATCGGCTGGTACTAAGTCCGGGTTACCTTTGTAGCTGGTCAGGGTTTCGATATCACGATACGTGCGTGGTAGTAGCTCGAAGGTTTCTGGCCAACTGACGGTTTTGCTATAGGCGGTGCGTAATTGCCAGTTATCACTAATCAACCAGGTTAGCCCCAGTGATGGCAGGGTTTTGCTTTCGTCGAGTAATTCGTAGAGTGGTTCCGGGCTGTAATAATACTGATCGGCTTCTACCTTAAATGATTCGCGCCGCACGCCGATATTAGCCGTGACCGTTTGCCAGAGATTCCAGTCGGTTTGCAAGTAATAAGCACG
>TARA_R110001583_G_scaffold5028_2_pt1 | contig 11138 bp, 14 predicted proteins | sample TARA_R110001583 | Tara Oceans TARA_R110001583 (sample SAMEA4398432) | marine metagenome | biome: Polar Biome; feature: [MES] marine water layer (ENVO:01000295) within the mesopelagic zone...; material: water (ENVO:00002006), including particulate matter (ENVO:01000060) such as...... | reverse complement strand
AAATGAGAACATTGTTATGGAGGTTGTGTTGAAGGATCAATTTCACTTAGAACGGTTTATTGATAAGTTGATACAGTTCGGGGAGACCAGAACACATATTATTCTTTCAGAAGTGGTGTCGAACGCGTCAATTGTAAAGTAGGGTTTGTTGATATTCGTTATTTTCAGTGAACCAATTTGGCTACCAATGAATTTATCATTTATTTTAGGATATGGAGATGGATAAAGTCAATGAATACCTTCAGATAGCCATAAAAAGGGCCTTTAATGCCAATGAAATAAAGGTCGCGTATTCCGAGGGAATAGAAATAGGAAATATCGGGGAATAAATCTTATTTCAACATCCTTAATTTTTATCTTTGAGATATCTCTTTGGCGAGATTTTTGATAATTGATTTGGTATGAAAAAATATTTTTTCCTTTTCGTTCTCTGTTCGGTATATGTATCAACGGCCCAGCAATTTACTTTTAGAAAAGGAGTTGTCATAGATTCCGTTAAGGTCAATGATACGATTCCGGAAAGTTTCGCCCTTTATTTGCCCACAAATTTTGAGGTGGGTAAACCAACCCCTATTATTTTTGTTTATGATGTCAAGGGCAGGGGAGCTAGTGTCGTGAGGATGTTCTCAATGGCCGCTGAGGAAAATCAATATGTGATAGCAGCTCCCAATAATGTTAGTGATACGCTATCCTTAAGTGAAAACGTTCTTGTTTCGAAGCGCTTGTTCCAAACGGTCTTCAATATCTTCAAAATCCAGAACGGAAGGGTTTATACCGCCGGCTTTGGTGGTGGGGCCCGTATGGCATCACTTATGCCAACTTTTTTCAGCCAAATTAAAGGTGTTGTTTCCTGTGGGGCCGGTGTTGCCAATAGCGAAGTCCTATCAAGTAAGAATCCTTTTCATTTTATTGGGATCGTTGGGGTAAAGGATTTTAATTATCCCAATATGCTCAGGAGTAAAAACCTATTTAAAACATTGAAGTTCAAGAATCAGAATTTGATATTTGACGGTGGCCACCAATGGCCACGGCAGGAATTGCTTTCCGAAGCAATGGAATTACTCACTATCGGGGCAATGGAAGATAAAATCATCCCAAAAGATTCAGTTTTTATAATGAGGACGTACACGGAAAATCTGAATAGGTCCAATCAACTTATTTCAGAGAACAAACCGTTGGATGCTTATCGAAAACTTGAGGAGATCATTGAGGTTTATAAGCCATTGATTGTTGTTGATTCTTTGAAGAACAGTTTAAAGGCTTTGAGGAGAAATACGGTATATCGAAGTCAAAAGCGAAATGAGACCGCTTTGTTTTTCAAGGAAGACTTAATCAAGTCTGACTATGATTATGCTTTGGGAGAAGATGTTTTTACTTATAATTACAATAATCTTGGTTGGTGGAAATACCAAATAGACGAGTTAGGGAAGTATAAAAAAAACCCGAATGTATATGAGCAATATATGGGGGTTAGACTCAAGTCTTATTTAGATGCTTTGATCGATGATAATATTGATTTAATACAATCTGATACCGTTGTTGATGAGGAGGCCCTGAATTTTTTATGGATGTTGAAAACCATAACCACTCCTGAGGAATATGCGAACTACCTTAAGGTGATATCGATTAATGCCAAGGTAGAAGATTTCGGTACGGCCCTTTTTTATCTTGAGGAATTACTTAAGATCGGCTACGACAATGTTGATGAGCTCTATGCTTTGGAAAATACCGCGCTTTTGAGGATTACACCGGAATTCAATGAATTGGTCGATAAATACCTTAAAAAGGCCCGTTACGATATTATTGAGGAATAAGTTTGGGAATCTTTGTAAGGTCCCAGTCTATAACCAATCCTTTGGCAATAGACTCCGCTATTTCCTTGCCGTATAAAATCTCGCATAAATAAAGTGATGCCTCAAAACTTTTGGCCCCACCTGCAGAGGTAATGTACTTATCATCATGAACGAATAAAACACTGTCTTTTACATTTAAATGGGGAAAGGTCTTTTGGTACAATTTAATATCACTGGGGAATGTCGTGGAAATTACATTGTCCAAAACTCCGGCTTTGGCCAAAACAAAAGCCCCATCACAATGGGAGGTCATGAACAAGGCTTCCTTATCCACCTTGTGAACAAATTTCAACATAACAGAGTCTTTCAAGTCAGTATCCAAATGATGTTCGGCACTGGGAACCACTAAGATATCTATTTTGGGAAGCTTATCCTTGGTGTAATCATAATCGGGTAAAATACGCACTCCTTCAAAAGTTGTAATGGGTTCCAGGGTATTGGCAATAGTGAATGTATTCATGGCCTTTATTCCCTTTCTGAATTTTGTATGTTGAAAGATATCAAAGGGCGCAGTGAATTCCGTATTATACGTGCCGTTCATTATAAGAAAGGCAACATTGTAATTGTTGGGGTCTACTACCGGGAAATGCCTGGAACTTTTTTCGGTAGGTCCTTTTTCGGTTTTCCTCGGATGGCAAGCCGTGGAAATAAGGAATAGCAATAATAAAGCGTATATGAATCTCATTCGTTTTCTATTTGTTCTTTAGGAGTATGTTTTTTAAAAGTAAAAGTAGCAATATACCCAATATACATACAACGGTAATACCGTACCATGTAATTTCATATCCAAAATGGGCAATACTCTGCATACCGGAATTATGACCGAAGATATGTGCCAAAGAGAAAGAAATGCTGTAAAGGGCCATATATTCACCTTGGTTTCCCCTTTTTGCACGATCCATGGCGAATGCATTGGAAAAAGGGAATGCTATCATTTCACCTATGGTCATTAAAAGCATACCAATCGCCAATACACCGATCCAAGAAATCATATTGAGGATTAGAAAACTTAGTGCGGTCAATACAAGTCCGAAAATAACATTCGATATTTTGGACCAAGCTCTACTTTCCATGAATTTGATCAAAGGCATTTCAAAGACAAAGATGAAAAAACCATTAAGGGCAAGAAGCATCCCTATCTCAAATTCGCTCAATGCATGTATCTCACTATAGTATACCGGCATGGTAGAAAAATATTGCACAAAGGCAAAACCGAACAATACCATCGCGGCAATGAACACTAGGAACTGGGAATCCCTATATGCCGATTTTGGGGATTGATGGTGCACTACATCCATCACTTTTGATTTTTTTGGATGCAGAATCAAGAAAAGAAGTGAGCCGGCGATCATACATGTAATGCCATCGACCCAAAAAAGTCCCCCATAGCCCAAAGATGTAATTATGATGCCCCCAATTGCGGGACCGGCCGAAAATCCCAAGTTGATGGCCAAACGTATTAAAGTTACTGACCGTGTTTTGTTTTCGGGTAGGCTATAAGCACTCAGGGCAACGAATACAGCTGGTCTAAAAGCATCGGCAATGGCCATAAGTATGAATATGCCAATGCATATAGGCCAGAAACCTTCCAGAAATTGAACACCGATAAATAAAAAACCTGTTGCAACAAGGCTGGCGAGCATAACCTTATAATATCCTATTCTATCGGTCAACCTTCCTCCGATCCAAGTACCGGCCAAAGATCCCAAACCGAAACTGGTCATTATACTACCCACGTTTTCCAAACTGAAACCTAAACTTTCTGTAAGGTAAAGGGATAAGAACGGTATAACCATTGTGCCGGCCCTATTCACCAATGTGATCAATGAGAGCCACCATACTTCTTTGGACAACCCTTTAAAAGAGTTAATGTATTGGGTGTAAAGTCTTTTCATTTTTCTATTAAAAAAAAAGCCCTGATGGGTTTGTCATCAGGGCTTTATAATGTTATAAATGTCTATTCGATTTTAAACATAGCAGCGCTGGACCCATTTTTTTGGATACAGATTCACGTATTTATAAATCGATTTTTGTCTCATAAGTTGTTCAAATGAAGAGTAAAGCTAATTAAAAATATGATATGTTGTATTTTTGATCTTAAATTCATGATTATGAAGCATACATTCTTATTGGTATTTTTAATAATGACTTTGGTAAGCTGTAAACAAGGTAAAAAATATCATGATGAAAGTAAGGTTGTATTGGACGAAATAGTAGATACAACCCTTAAAGGTGTATTGGGGTTTCAGGAAAAGTTGAATGAAGAATTCAGGGACCCGGAGACGTCTCCATTACCAGATCGCTATCGAAAGGATTTTACAGGCCTCGAATTTTTTGAGCCGGATACGAATTATATTGTTAAGGCAAAGTTTGTACTTACCCCGGATGCTTTACCGTTTTTAATGCCTACAACGACGGAAAGGGAATCGGAAGAGACCGTGTATGGTATTGCATATTTTCAACTGAATGGGGTAGCGCATCAATTAGAGGTGTACCAGAATAAGCAATTAATGCTTGAGGAAGGATTCGAGGATTATCTTTTTCTTCCTTTTACGGATCAAACGAACGGGCAGGAAACATATGCAGGGGGTAGGTATATTGATTTAAGGATTCCCGAAGGTGATAGCTTGACCATTGATTTTAATAAGGCGTACAATCCTTATTGTGCCTATAATAAAAAGTATTCCTGTCCCCTTGTCCCTAGTGTAAATTCATTGGATACTAAGGTTTTGGCCGGGGTGAAGGATTTTAAGAAAGGTAAGGATAAATCATAAGGAGGTTTCTGTCTTATGGTAGATATTATTATATAAAAAAAAGGAGCGTTTGATAAACGCTCCTTTTTGTTGGGTTTTAATGTTGGTTCATCCTAAAATCAGGATAGGCATCCATTCCGTGTTCGTGAATGTCAAGGCCTTCAATCTCCTCTTCTTTAGAAACTCTTATTCCCATAGTTTTCTTAAGGGTGAAGATTATGATAAAGGCAGTTAGGCAGCAGAATATGCCAGCTGCCGCTACACCTGTAAGTTGATATAGAAATTGGCTTATGCCTGCCTTGGATCCAAATAAGCCCACGGCAAATGTTCCCCAAATACCACAGATAAGGTGAACGGTTACCGCACCCACCGGATCATCCAGTTTTACACGATCGATTAAGGCAACACCTAAAACGATGATGACGCCGGCTATCAATCCGATCATAATGGCTTCAAAAGGGGACATAAGGTCGGCCCCTGCTGTAATACCTACCAGACCACCCAGGATTCCGTTGAGGAACATGGTCAAATCAAAGTTTTTGTATAAAACCGTTGAGGTGAAAAATGCAGAAACCCCACCAGCTGCAGCGGCTAAACTCGTGGTAACTAAAACCAAAGATGTTAGGCCAGGGTCTGCCGAAAGTACCGATCCGCCATTAAAACCGAACCAACCTAGCCATAATATCAGCACTCCTGCCGCGGCCATGGGTATATTATGACCGGGAATCGCAAGTGCTTTTCCGTTTTCGTCAAATTTTCCCAATCTTGGGCCAAGAAGTATAATGGCTATCAATGCGGCCCATCCACCAACTGAATGTACTAGTGTTGATCCTGCAAAATCATAAAAGCCTGTATCTTCGCCCCCGAGGGTAGAAAGGAATCCGCCTCCCCATTGCCAAGAACCAACGATAGGGTAGACCAAGCCAACATAGAAAATTACGAATATCATAAAAGCCCCTAATTTAATTCGCTCGGCCACAGCTCCAGAAACTATTGTTGCTGCCGTTGCTGCAAACATTCCTTGAAAAAGGAAGTCTGTCCAATACGTATATCCCCCATCTGCATAAGCAGGGGTTAGGCCATCTTCCCCAATATTTAATCCAAAGCCTCCAAAGCCTAGAAATCCGTTAAATTCTCCGGGATACATTAAATTGAATCCTCCTATGTAATAAAGTAAAAGGCCTACACATATGATGAAGACGTTTTTAAAAAGTATGTTTATTGTGTTCTTCTCCCTGGTAAGACCGATCTCTAAAAATGCAAATCCTGTATGCATGAAAAAGACTAGAGCGGTACAAACCATCATCCAAACATTGTTTGCTGTAAATAATCCTGCGTCCATTTTATTCTAGTGTTTTTTTTGTTTTTAATTGATTCCGGCATGGCCGGCTTCCTTCGTTCGAATTCTGTAGGCTTCGGTAATTTCCGAAACGAATATTTTTCCGTCGCCTACTTTGCCGGTGTAGGCAGATTCAAGAATGGCTTCTAAGGTTCTTTCTAAAAATTCGTCTGAAATGACAATTGATAAATACCTTCTTTGGATATCGGCGGTACTATAAGAGATGCCCCTATATACGTGACCTTGTTTTTCGTTGCCAACACCGGTTACATCCCAGTAACTGAAGAAGTTGACTTCAACCCCATGCAACGCTTTTTTGACATCGTCAAATCTAGATTTTCTAATAATTGCTTCGATTTTTTTCATAATTGTTCTGTTTTATTCTAGGTTAGAATTATAAATATAACTAGTTCATTGTTAGATACACAAAAACCCTGACATTTCTGCCAGGGTATTGTCTCAACTTAAACTATAATAAAATCAATCAACTATATTTTAGAACGAATATATTGCTGCAATTAAGAATGATGATAAACTTTTGGAAGCCGCACCATCTGCATCAAAATAAGGCTCAACATCGCTACCCCAAGAATCCAATCTGATTTCTGGTTTAATGACTAGGTTTTCAACAGTATAACTACCTGTTATGGTAGCAGCGAAAACGCTTGGGTCATCATCGATAAAATCTGAACGGGTTGAGAAATATTCACCTCTTAGACCAATTGAAAAATCATCGGATGTTGCCAATTGTGGATATAGTGCCACACCGGAGAAACCTTCACCGTCATTATCGGCATAGGCTGCATTGATTCCTAAAAAGAAGTCATCAGATAAATCAAAACCTCCAGTATAATCTACTTCAAATCCTAATACTTCACCTCCGTCATAATAGAAATTCAAATACTGACCAGAGTAACCCAATTGGGCACCGGCAGAATAAACTCCTGTTAAGTTGTTATTAGTGTCGGTAACATTCATTAAAGCCAACATTAAGCTAAAATCATCGGAAAGGGCGAAATCAGCTTTTAATCCAACATGTGAAAAAGGTCCGCTAGAGAATAGGTAAGAAGTGCTGTAGTTGAAGTTGCCAACCGGTGAAATTACTTCGTAACCCAAGAATGTGTTGAATCTACCCATGGTCAATGTAGTGGCATCGGAAACATTCCAATATGCATATAATTGGTTAAGGTTATACCCTCCCGTGGCGGACTCGCCTCTTGGACCAAAAGTTACATCGGCTACAGCACCGGTTTTTTCCCCTTCATAGGTTGCAATAATATTGGCCATACCTAAAGCAAACCCTAATTCATCGGCAAATGAGGTGCCGAAAGATTGTGCTTCAGTATCAGATGCACTTAAGTTGGTTTGGTAGTAGGCATCTACGCTTCCGCTTATTGAAACTTTTTTAGCTTCTTCCTCTTCTTGGGCAAAAGTTGCTGTTGCTGAAAAAAGAATAGCAAGAAAAGCCAGATTTTTTAAATAATTTTTTGTCGTTGTTTTCATATGTTAAGGATTTTGACAGCCCTTTTTTTGTGGGTTATCAGTTGTTGTTTATTTTTTTAGTTGAATTTTTATGTAACGGAGCATACGCGGTATGCTCCGTTTTTAGGTAATCTTAGTGAGAGTTCAATCTAAAATCAGGATAGGCTTCCGAACCATGTTCGTGAATATCCAATCCGTCCATTTCCACTTCTTTGGAAACTCTTAATCCGATGGTTTTCTTTAAGATGATCAATACGACGAACGTACCAAAGGCGGCCCAAGCGATGTATGCTAACGAACCGTAAGTCTGTACCCATAAAAGGCTGGCACCACCACCGTAAAGCAAGCCGCCATCCAAGGCAAATACACCAACTAAAACAGTACCAAGGAAACCACATACACCGTGTACGGAAATGGCACCTACTGGATCGTCAACATGAAGTTTTTTGTCAATGAATTCAATGGATAATACGACCATTATTCCACAAACCAAGCCAATTGCCAAAGCACCCCAAGCACTTACAGCTCCACAACCAGCGGTAATTCCCACCAATCCGGCCAAGGCACCGTTCAAGGTCATTGATACATCTGGTTTTCCATATTTCAACCATGTAAGAAGTAGTGCGGATACCGCCCCTATTGCAGCGGCAAGGTTGGTGTTGATGATAACACTACCAGCAGCGATGGTATCGTCACCACCCCAAGCCAATTGGGAACCACCGTTAAAACCGAACCATCCTAACCAAAGGATCATGACACCAATGGCGCCAAATGGGATATTGTGTCCTGGTATCGCTACGGCTTTACCATCTACATATTTACCGATTCTAGGTCCTACCATGATAGCGGCTACCAATGCAGCTCCACCACCAACGGCGTGTACTACGGATGAACCTGCGAAATCGATGAAACCTGCGGTGTTCAACCAAGCGTCATCATCGAAAGGCCAGTACCAACTTCCGGATATAGGATATATCAATGTTGTTAATACTGCGGATAAGATCAAGTAGGTAGAAAATTTTGTTCTACCGGCTACGGCTCCTGAAACGATCGTGGCCGCGGTAGCGCAGAATACGGTTTGGAAGAATAAATTGTACCAATCCGAGGCGCTAAAAAAGAAATAACCTTGGTCAGCTGGGCTAGTTCTAAAGAATCCTCCCATTACCAGGTCGCTACCATACATGATGCCGTATCCTACAGCCCAAAACATAATTGAACCGATACAAAGGTCCATGATGTTCTTCATTATTATGTTACCTGCATTTTTACTTCTGGTAAAGCCTATCTCTACCAATGTAAAACCTGCTTGCATAAAGAAAACCAGCACTGCGGCTATTGTAATCCATAATGCACCCATGTCGCCGTTGATAGTTTCAACAGCTTTATCCAATGCTTCTTGTTGTATTTCTGTCATAATTTTTTGATTTAGTGGTGATGGTTATATTAGTTGATGCCGGCGTGTCCGCTTTCTTTGGTTCTGATTCTGTACGCTTCAACTACTTCTGAAACGAAAACTTTACCATCCCCTACATTACCGGTATAGGCAGCATCCAATAAAGTGGCTACTGTTCTTTCTGCAAACTCATCGGAAACCACGATAGATAAATACCTTCTCTGGATGTCGCTGGTGCTATAGGATATGCCTCTGTACACATGTCCTTGTTTTTCATTGCCAACCCCTGTTACGTCCCAGTAACTAAAAAAATTGACCTCAATTTGATGTAAGGCTTTCTTTACTTCATCAAATTTTGATTTTCTAATAATTGCTTCGATTTGCTTCATAATTTGTCGTTTATGGCGCTAAATGTATATTATTTCATTTTATACCCATAAAAAAATGGGGGTATATTGATAATTATTATGATAATATCAAATTAACCCCTAAAAAAATAGGGATGGGTTAAAATAAAAACAAAAAATTGACGTTTGGTGATCTTTATTGTTGAATGTCAGGTAGGGAGAGATGTAAAGAATAGGTTAGAACCTTCTTTATAAATGGAATAAAAAAGAAAGGATGGGTGTTAGTGAATAAGTTTTGCTAACCAGAACCCTAGTAAAACGGCTAAAATGCCCAAAGTAATACTAGAAAGTGTGTAAAAGGAAAAGTGTAGTATCTCTTCTGCTTTGATCAAGGAATGGTTTTCAAATGCGAAAGTGGAGAAAGTGGTAAAACCACCACAAAAACCAGTGGTCAATAAAAGGGTTTGGTTTTGGGTAAGGAAATTGTTCTTTAAAGAGAGACCGAATACAAGGCCAATGATAAGACAGCCGATAATGTTGACGATAAAGGTGCCTAAGTAAAAGTTTTGAAAAAAATCGTTGAAGGTTCTTGATATAAGGTATCTAAGCATACTACCTATTCCACCTCCTAAAAAAACAAGTAATAATTGTTTCATTCGTTTTTTACGTTCAAATTCGAGACTATTGGAACCTGGAAAAGAAAAGAGGGTTCTTGCGGCTAAGGCTCGAAATTTTTGTTAAAGGTAAAAAACTAAACGGCCTTTTTGTAATCTGAGGTAGAAATATCCAAAGGGTATATCTTCGAAATTTTGGAATCGGCATGCCTGCCATTTGGTGTGCTTTTGCTTTTGTTGGCACTATATAGGCTAGTAAGAATCATTGCTATATTGATGAAAATCAATACAAAGACCAGAGTTAAAAATGTCGTCATGAGTTGAGTGCTTTAGTACAACAACGCAAAATTAGGTTGTTTGGTATTATATACGGGATAAAATACCTCAATTGTTGTCAAAAAGATGATTTTTGTGGTATGCGCAACTTTACTATTGGTTTTTGAGCAAAAACTTAATAATGAAGAGGATTGTTAAAAAGATTATGAAGATTATTCCTACCCATTTAACACCTTTGTAATTTTTGTTGTGGAGTTTTTTGTCTTTTTTATAGGTTCCGGTGATGATTATGGCAAATACGATTATAAAAAGAATGGCAAAAATCAATTGTCCTGTGCTGAACATAATGGTTAAGGTAATTAGTTATTCATAATTTAAAAAAGAGGATGGTTTTTGTGTTGATGGGAACCGATTTTTATTGCTTGTGTTGTTCTATTGTGAATAAAATCTTTCACGAACTTATCCTTTCTTTTATATTTTTAAGCAAAGCTAAACTAAATATAAGGATATGAAGCATAAAATAAGCGCGGTTGAACTTTTTCATAATTCTTTCGGTCTTGGAGTGTCATCTGAAATGAAGGCCGATTTGGGAGAACAGAAGAATAGGTTGAGGTTTAATTTGATGGATGAGGAGAACAAGGAATACCTAGAAGCGGCGAACAATAATGATTTGGTTGAGGTTGCGGACGCCTTGGGCGACATGTTGTACATATTATGTGGTACCATATTGGAACATGGTATGCAAAATAAGATAGAAGAGGTCTTTGAAGAGATACAAAGAAGTAATATGAGTAAGCTAGGTGCCGATGGTAAGCCCATTTATAGGGAAGATGGAAAAGTACTTAAGGGGCCGAATTATTTTAAGCCCGATATTCAAAATGTCCTTGATAAATGATCATGGGTATAATAAAAGGATGTTTTTGGTTTACTGACTTGTGGTCATGCCAAAGCCATAGCCAAAGTAGTCGGTTTTATTATAAAAGAGTGCTATACTCCAGATTGGAGTGTAAATGCAGGGTTCAGTAAGCCTTTAACGCTTTAATTTGGAAATATTTATTTTTTCAAAGGAGTAAAGAAGTCA
>TARA_R110001583_G_scaffold33397_2_pt1 | contig 11140 bp, 19 predicted proteins | sample TARA_R110001583 | Tara Oceans TARA_R110001583 (sample SAMEA4398432) | marine metagenome | biome: Polar Biome; feature: [MES] marine water layer (ENVO:01000295) within the mesopelagic zone...; material: water (ENVO:00002006), including particulate matter (ENVO:01000060) such as...... | reverse complement strand
AAAGAAATCCGAGTTAAACGCCTGGGAATCTCCATCGAATCTTTAGCTCACTTACTCCACATTCACCGCAATACGGTGTATCGGTGGGAGCATGGGGATAAAATCCCAGCACCGATTGATCTTGCGCTGGAAGCATTGCTTTCAAGATTCAAGGAGAAGGAGAAAGACAAATGATAGGAACCATATTAGGGTTTATCGGACTGATGACCTTGTGTTACTACATAATCGTGTTACTCTTCGTAATTTAAAACTCACCATTTATCCCCCTGGGAATTGGCTTAGGGGGCAACTCCATTCTCCGACGTATTCTCAATCCGTAACGTTGCTGCTTCAAAATCTGCGTAGACAGTACCCGTAGGTCCTTCCCGATTTTTTAACACACCGATTTCCAAATCCCTTTCGTTTTTCATCGAGTCATAATAATGAGAACGATACAATAAAATGACTAAATCTGCGTCTTGTTCTAACGCACCAGTCTCCCGCAAATCCGATAACCGTGGCCGGTGGTCGGGCCGATTCTCGGGCTGCCGATTTAATTGAGCGACAAGAATTAAAGCTATTCCCAATTTAGTGGCGAGTCCTTTAGCTTCACGAGAAAGCGTTTCTAATTCCTCCCTGCGGGTATTTTTCCCTTTGCAAGATATTAAGCCGACGTAATCAATCACGGCAACTGACAGATCGGGTTTGTGCAATCTGAGATTGGTCAATTGAGCTTGGATTTTTTCCCACCTATTTTCACCATCAAACAGATATATGGGGAGATCTCCGAGGTAGTTAAATTCTTCAATGCAACAGGCGGTTTGTTTCGTGGTAAGCTGATTATTTCTCAAAGCCTGGACTGGAATGCCTGAACCAATCGAAACTAAACGCAAATACAAAGAGTGGTTGCTGCCTTCCACGGAAATAAAGGCTACACCTTTTTTCTTTACCGCTAAATTCCTTGCTAAATTTGCACACAGCGCTGACTTCCCCATGCTGGTGCGCCCAGCGATTACCCACAATTCGCCACGCCGGAGTCCACCCACCACGCCATCCAACTCAATCAATCCGGTTGGAAATATTTCAGTGGATTCCGTGTCTTCCAATTTCTTGGAACTAAGAATGGCTTGATCTGAAGTTGTTTTAAACCCACTTTCTGGCCGAGCTAGAGCTAAAAGGGATTCGCTCAACCCCACTGTTTGAGCATTGATATCAACGCCGGGGGTGAATACACTTTCGATGCTGTCGGTCATAATTTGGTGAGCCTCCCGTCTCGTTGCTTGCTCTTTGATTGTTCTCGCCAAATAAGAGACGGATCCAGGTAAAGCATGGTCTTTTAGGCCAACGAAAAAATCGAACTTGACTTCCGGTGTCGCCTCATATGCACTAAAAAAATCAACGTCTATGCCCTTGGATTGAGCGGCAAGGCAGTAACGATATATCTTCGCGTGAAGCGGATACCCGAAATCTTCTGGCTGAACGACAGAGGCGACGCTTGCGATCAGCTTTGGATCAAAAAGAATGCTTCCAAGCAGGGATTTTTCAAACTCAAACGCTATGACGTTTAAGTCTCGCCTAACCTCTTCGCCCATATTCCCGTCCTTTCTGGCTCGGTTGCCGTCATCCCTTCATCTTCCCACCTGCGCTGGTTTAACCAAGTGGCAGGGTTGGGGATGTACGCACCATTTTCTTTTTGCCACTGGTCCCAACCCACCTGAACTTTCAACGCTGCTAGAATTAATTCTTTCATTCCGTTGGTAGGGTGGATTTTTTCCCAAGCCTTAACCGCAGCCCCTTTACCCACCTTCCGAGGGTACTCCCTCCAAAACTCTTCAAAACCATTGTCCCCTTTGGGGACTACAGGGGTCTTATTCTGACTTCTGACTTCTGACTTCTGATATATAGGCGTCGGATTGCCGTCGGATTCCTGTCGGATTGCCGTCGGATTGCCGTCGGATTTTGGTGGCCTCCCCCGATGCCCTCGATCCCATTCTTTTTTACGCTCAAGGTCGTGATTTCGTTGGATTTCATCCCTAACCATCCGCCTGCAAGTAAACTGTAAATGTGTGATTTTCCCTTCAGTTTTGCTTATATCTATGTCTGAAACACCCATCAACTCATGGACGATAGGGGGTAAATCTTCGACATGCGTCAAGCCAAAAAGGTTGATGCACTGTTCTTCCGACAATTTTACGACGCCGCGTGATGGAGATATCCACATCTGGCAAAGAAGGGTTATCCATGCTCCCTTCGCGGCCAAGCTTAGAACCTGGGTATCTTGACTCCAATCAGCCGGGTAAAATTGCATGAATGGCAGTTTCACCATCACCCCTTTCCCAAGACACTGGCATGGGTCTTTATCGGCTCCAAGGGTGATACAGGCACCTCCACCTCAGGCGAGTGGAAAGCTAATAAAGACCCATGCAAATGTCCAATCATCTTTGGAGCCTGTATTCTCCTAGAAAGAGTACCTTCTCACAAAGGAAAGTTCATGTCAACCCGCTTTTGAACCAATCTATCTGTGAAGCTCATTCCTTTTCCTCACTATCAGGAATGGGCCTACCACGCGCGACACGCTGCACAAAACTCTTGATCTCTTCCACATCAACGCGGATCATTCGGCGTCCAATCTGGTAATAAGGCCAGCGCCCCTCGGTGATCATACGCCGACAGTGCCGCTGACTCACACTTAGTAATCTTGCTGCATCTCGGATTCCACAAAGAGCCATCTTCGTCCTCCCATTTAATTAATGGGGACATTATGAAATACATGAAGACAATCTGCACTTAAGCGAAATTGAAAAAAATAACTGTGTACAATTGGGTAGTTATGGCTATTACGCGCTATGTTTATGTTTTTGAAGCAATCTATCTGTGAGGGTAAACATCTAGGTTTTTAACGGTAGAGATAGATTAAAAAACAGATGGCTAAATTTAATCTTGACAATGATGTGCCAATACTGTAGAAGGGGTTATGTTTTAGATGTGAAAGGGGATTACCAATGCAAATTCTAAACAACTATATTTGCCTTGAATGCTTCCAGTACCATGCCACCGAGGAGGAGAGCGAAAATTGCCAGTGCTCGGCCTCCAAGGAGGCAAGAAAGGCTAACTATCAAATTGATAGAATGGACTCAAAACGCAAGGGGGAAGGATAATTTTTATGGCACCACGCAACATCACAAAAGTATTAATTGATCAGTACCAGCTCACTCTGCCCGAAGTTGCGGTCAGAACAGGTGCTCACTTCAATTCAGTGAGGAATTGGTATCAGGGAAAAGCCCTTAGCCCTTATTACCGAAAAGAATTAGAAGAACTCTTGACAGTGGTCACGAAAGAAAAATCAAACAATCATGAGCAATTGTGAATACTTCCATAAGGAGGAACCAAGATGGCCTATCTGGATTTTTCGAGATGGAAAGCTAAAATGAATTCTATTTTATGGGATGAAAAGATAGAAGATTCAGAGAAGGAATGTTTCGATGATTACAGCATTCGACCTGATACGATAGTGGAATACTATAGAGATTTTGGCACGAGTAAGCAGACCTACATTGCCACCGTAGTAGATTTCTTTTGGTGCTGCCGTGAGCAACGACTCGAACCTGCTAAGAAGCCAATCGAAATTCATTATGGTGAGAGAGTGGATTGGGGCTTCAGTCTGAACGATGGCTACTGGTGTCACGGCGACGCGATTGTTACCCCACGTCGCGGCTTTCAGTCAGACGATTCGCGACTGTCTGTGGTTAGCCCACATCCTCCAACCTTTGGATGTCGGCACAAATGGGTGAATAATGCTGGGGCGGGAGGGGAACCACATTTTACCTTAAATTTTCGTGAACCGAGCTACACGGAAGACGGGTTTTATAAGACAGAAATGCGGTCGAATGAGGCCACTATGCCCATAAGATGTGACCGCTGTTTCGCAACCAGACGTGTCACGAAAGACGAATATAAATTACTCGCTATTGATTAACAGGAGGTAACATGCAAACCAAGCAAATTATTTGCGCCGGTAAGTTTTTCACTCTGTACTCCCTGGATGGGAACCGTTGGGCGAGCGATCCCCGAGCCCCCTACTTATTTGAAGAACGCAAACGATTGATGGCAAAAGGCATGAGCGCATCGCCCTTAATGGTTAAACGATTGAGTTCATCTTAGGAGGTAGGATATGAAAATTAAATTCCTTCGCCCCAAGCCCAGCAAACTCGACATCTCTTTTGCTATGAACCCACGGGCATGGAGATCCTGGATGCTTTTAGGCCCCGACAGGCCAAGGGTAAAAAATGAGTTCCACCCGCAAAGCTGGTTTAGTCGGACGACCAAGGAGGAAAGTTAATGATCATCGAGCACCTAGAAGAATTCTATAGGCGAGAGGCCGCGGCCCGAAATAAAGAACCACGTAATGTTTTTAGAGCGTCGTCGGCTGGCTACTGTGAGAGGCGGTTGGGGTATGAAAAGCTTGGAGTCCAAGGTGATCCACTCACACCACGTAGGTTGAGTGTATTTAGACACGGAACTGCCATCGATGGCGCATTGAAAATCGATCTCCAGCTAGCATTGGGTGACAAGTTTTTAAACCTCGATGCCTTACGAAAAAACGAATGTGAGATTGAAGGTGTAACTGTATCGTTCACGCCCGATGGGGCATTCCAAAATGGCGGTGATACCATTGGCATAGTGGAAATAAAAACGATGTCCGACTACGCCTTTGATCGTGCTTGTAAAGGCGAAATAGATAGGTCGTACCTCTGTCAGGCGTGGGTATATGCCTATAGCACCTCCTTCAATCCGGTGGTTTTCATCTGCTACCGAAAAGAAACGAGTCATATGGTTGAGCTGGTTTTCGATAAACACCTTACAGAGAAGGTCGTTGTGCAGCGTTATGGTAGCGATGCTTTGGAACTCGCCACCAACGAACCATTGATGCTGGCGGAGATCAGAACTCCGTTCGATCCATCAGTCGAAGAAGAAGTAAGAGGTAAATTCAAGCGGTTAGCGGCAGTTGAAACCGTTAACGATTTGGCCCCTGGTGTTCGAGCCATCGGTCCTGAGATCGTCAAGATTCAAGGCAAGGCCAAAGCTATCGAGGCAGAAGCCGAGTATGGCCCACCCGAAAAAGTTGGAGGGAGCTGGTTCACGTTTCATACCCCTCGGAAAATTGCCGGGTTCCCGTGTTCGTACTGCCCGATGATCAAACAATGTTTAGATGCGAAACTCGAAATCACACATGGGAGGCCGACATGGGTAATCGAAGACCCGGAAATGGTTACATAAGCACACACGGCTACCGATTACAATCTCTCGGTCAGGCGGGGAAAGAATACGAGCACCGCTTGATTGCAGCTAAAGTTCTTGGTCGGACACTCCTTCAATGTGAGGAAGTACACCACGTCGATGGAGATAGAAGTAATAATACACATTCCAATTTGGTTATTTGTACACGCGGAACTCATCGACACATCCACTTTTTGACAAGGTTGAAAAGAATGGGACACTCCAGAGAGACTTTAAAGCAACTGCATCATGCAGACAACCTGCCCTTAGAAGAAATTAAACGAAGACTCAATGTCGGGAAGGGCATGATGGGAAGATGGTTTAAGAAGTTAAATATCGAGATTCGTCCAGGCATCCCCGGAAAGGGGTCATTAAAATATCGGGGGTATTTTAATGGCGATTGATGAACTTACGAAGCTAGCAGAAAAGGGGAAGGAAGCTGGGAAAGAATGGGTGGTCGCTAAAGAAATAGCTGATAAACTCGAAGAGGGAGCCGCACCTTTTCTTGCGAGCATTAAGAATGAACTCGACCGAGGCGGCATGTCTGAAGCGAAACTTGACAGATTAGCAAAGGGGTCCGCTGAGTATAGTCAGCACATCACCGGGATGTGTTCCGCTCGTGCGGCTGCCAATCTAGCAAAAGTAAAAATGAGTTATTACGATAAGCTATGGGAATCGAAGAGAAGTCAAATGTCATTGTTGAAGGTACAAGTTGATCGTGGGATTTACGAGAAAGGAGTTTGATCATGCAGGTTCAGATTGAAAGAGGGGAACTCAAAAAAACCCAGAAGGGCAAAGACTACACAAATTTGCAGGGCTCTGACCACAACTGGTACAACGTGATGGGTGATTTAACCGGCTTAATCGGTCGAACAATCGAGATAGACGCGAAGCCCTTCGGGAAGGGGATGTGGAGTCAGGAGTTCACGGTGCTTCAATCGGATGTTCCGTTGCCCGAAACCCCATCAGCTAACGGCACTATGAACGGCAGAATCACTGGTAGTGGCAAGGTGGGATGGAGAACCTACTTGGAGGCTTACACGCAAGCTCGGGCAACAGTTGCTTTAGGCACTGAAATCAGCCCCGCCGAAGCCTCTATCATTTGTACAATGCTCATCGCTGTTGCTCACAAGGACGTGGATTTGAGCGTATTAGAAAACGATTTGATGGACGGGAAAGGTGAGACGGAGGGGGACACCGGACGGGAAGACGATATCCCGTTCTAACCCCCAAGATACCCTTAGAACGTCCGAGGATGCCCGTAGGCGGCACTTCGGAGGGTTGAACGTGCCTTGGCAAGAGGGGGGCCTAATCTGGTGAAGAAAATCCGTATCACGACCCTCGATAGTCGGTTCTCAAGATATATCAGGGAAAGAGATCGTTGGACCTGCCAAAGATGTTACACTATCTACAAGCCCCCAACGAATGCTTTACATTGCAGTCACTTCTGGGGGCGGGCCCGCAAGTCAGTTCGGTTCGATCCAGAGAATGCTACCTGCTTGTGTCATGGGTGCCATAGTCATCTGACGGCCTTCCCTGAAGAGCACCGACAATTTATGCTCCTCAGATTAGGCCAAACACGGTATGATGCTCTAATGCTTAGGGCGAACACCCCTACTAAAATCGATCTGGCGATGGTGAAGCTGTTCTTGGACAACGCAGAAGCCGAGTGAATAGCATTGTAGCCGTTTTAGGATTACACTATAAAGATAGGAGGGCAGTATGCATACATGGCTAATAGTTTTATTGGGAACAGTTTTATTGCTTGGCGGATGCTCGGCCAAGCTCCAGACAGCGAAGACCACGGCAACCGTTCCCCTCCCTGGAGGAAGAGACCTTCAATATGAAAGCGGCAAGGATCAGCAAGGTATCGATGCTGCCTACGAAACAACGATAGATCCGGCCACAGGTAAGGTCATAAAACGCAAGCTACATCTCAAGGTGGATAAGAGCGGTACTCCAGAAGCAGCTTATGCTGCGATGGTGGAGCAGCAAAAGGCATTGACGGAGCAACAAAAAGCCGTCACCTCACTGATCGAGAGAGTATTGGAGCGCATGATCGGGGCAGCACCCAGTCCGGCGCCGTAGGTAGGTAGGAACTACAATGAACAAAGCCTGCTTAACAATCTTATTATTCGCGTGGCTCTTAGTCCGTTGGCAATACGTTCCAGCACACTACACGAGTGAGGGGGTCTTACTGTGGCCCGAGGGGGCGCGAGGACATATCCTTGGCGAGATGAAAGGTTCACGAGAGGAATGTCTAGCCCAGGCTAAGATGCTGGAAAATATCCATACTGATTCCATTTTTGAATGTTTAGCCTCGAATCCGAGTCCAAGGGATTCAGATCACCAAGGCACCGAGGAACAAAAAGAATAAGCAACCGATGAAAAAGGGCCTAACAATAATTGATATTGGCACATGGCTCGGCCTTATCGCATTGCTCTTATATTTGTTCTTATCTGTTAGATAGACAACGGGATACGGCGATTCACAATCCAACAAGCTACTCCCACGAGCAAGCCCCACTAGAATTGGGAGTTACACCGTGGACAAAGGGATTACGCACAAAGGTGTAATTGAAGATACGTTTTTCTCGCTTGCTTTCCCACGGAGAAACGGGATCGTTAGCTGACCAACGCTCGAACCTATCTCGCTCATCGGAAGTAATCACCACTCCATGCCGGAGACTCATGTAGAGCCATACTCGTGCCAAATCTCCCTTTAGACAGTCAGGCGGTTCGAACTCTCCTCGTTCATCTTGAATCTGGCAGGAGCCAAAGTTGCTAGGCTCCCCTGGAATCTCCGTGTACCGATCATTGGACCTGAGAGCATTTACCTGACCGATAGCTGGAGCTAAATTGTGCAGATCGAACAGCATAGCTTGAGCCTTCGGATCCTTACGCTCGCATTCCCGCCGGTTCCCCAGTACCCAACAATCGAACCCACGCGCTGGCATCAAAGAGGCCGGGACAATATGCTCCCATTCAACTCGGTGGGCTCGTTTGGCGTGTGATTCCGGTACCTTATAGCCGCACCTCTTATGATCCACCCGACCACTCCCATCCCGGTCATTATCCGAGGTGTAGACACAGCCACAATATAAGGTACTATTAAGATTGGAGTAAATGATATCATCCGCGACATTCTTGGCTCTCCGCCAGCCGGGGGTCTCAGCATGAGCCATGGACGACATGGCAAGGAGGGAGATGGACACCAATAGAAGAAGCTTATGCACAATCTGACTATAACACAACGGGGGAGCAACGTGAGAATAAACCAATACGGAGTCCTACATGCCCAGGGCTAAAATTGACAAACGAGCAGTAGCCGAGGCTTACCTTGAAGAGTGCCGTGCTCAGGGCAAATGGTTAAGCCTAGCAAACTTTGAAAGAACCCCACGGGGATATAACCATCGGACACTGGAGTCCTTATTCAACGACGTTCAGGCGTTACGGGATCTTGCTTCAAAGGTACACCTGGAGCGGAAAGGGGACCCCTTAAAATATCTTTCACCACACAAAAACCGAACCGCCGAAGCCAAAGCAAAACGAGCAGAAAAGGCTGGTTACTTAAAAGAGGAACCCGAGACTATCTATGATTTCGAGACAGCTCGAAATAAACTAAATGAAATCCTCCAGTTTACTGGCCCGACAAAATCCATTAGACCATCCAATCTGGGCAAGGATATTAAAATCGGAATCGCAGGTTGCTTCCACTGCCCCCATCACAGCGAGCAAAATTTAGTCGAAGGGGTGGAGTGGATGAAAAGCCAGGGGGTTAATTTATTCATAGTCGCAGGGGACTTAATCGATGCACTATCAGTAACTCACGCTGGATTTAAGAAAAATATCCGGGCACATCAATACGTTAGTTTAAAAGATGAGCTAGCATTGGCGAAAGCTGTCTTGGATTACCTGTCGGGTTCATTTGATAGTGTGATAGTTTTAAGGGGAAATCACCCAGACAGGGTAAGAAAGTGGATAACCGAAAGGCTTGGCCCGGAGCTGCTGTGGATTGTCCAGCAGAACATGAACATTTTAAGTCTGATCGTAAAAGATTTTCCCAACGTGACCCTGCACGAACTTTATGACCAGAACGGATCCGATATTAGTTGGGTTTATCAAATCGGGGATCTCAGAGTTTGCCATGCGGAACTTGGCTCGTCCATTGAGGGTCGGTCCACAGTCACCCTCGACCAATTATTTCAGGAATGGGAGTCCACGTTAGCTCATATCCTAGAAAGGCCATACAATGTCCTCGTCGAGTGCCATACCCACAGCGCAGCTATGTTCCCACTCAATAACGGGTCGAAGTATTTAATAGAAGCTGGCTGCATGTGCAAGGAACCCCAATACGGACTAGAAGGCCGACCCAGATATAAGCACCCACAGCAAAACGCTATGACGTACATGGTTCAACATGATGGGATAACGGACTTTAATAGCATACGAATGTACGTGTTCAAGGGTATGCAATGAAAATGATTCTACCCGGCGTTAAAGAGCGTCGATCCATAGATCATAAGCTTTCCAAGTTCTTTCGTGAGCATCAGGCTGAGGACTTTCAAGCAGCAGTTCGGTCACTTTGCCAGTATTATGACTTAAAACCCCCCAAGGTGGAATGGTTTGAATATATCGATTATGGAAAAACTGCCGGAGAAACCTACGAGAACGGCAACATCGGCCTCGTCCATCCACAGTTCTGGGTACGAGGGAAAAAGAGATCCACTGAGCGAGGCTGGATAAATCTCGTCTACCATGAATTAGGTCATTTCATTTTCTGGGCGGATGCAGAAACAAAAGCCAATGCCTTTGCTCTTAAAATGGTCAGGGGGCTTAAATGACAAAACATAGTCTTACCGATGTGGACCCAACCTTAGCCCGACAGTTGCAGCAATGCTTAGAGCAACCTCCAGGCTTGAACGTGGAGAGAGGCCAAGTCCTTTATAACATTGAACATTGTTTCGCCGAACCTATCGGCCAAGTAATATCGACCTTTAGGGTCCAGGTTGTTGCGCCCTTAGAGCCCGAGATGGAGACTTGTTGGGCGGAAGGAGTACTTTACCGAGGGGTAATTCCACTAGGATTCACGGAGAAACGACACCAGTTCTTGGGTATTTATGAGATCGCTGGCTATACACTGAAAATACAAGAAAGATCCGAGGGTATATTAATTCAATGACCATCTCCGACCTCTTTCGCGTAGATAAAAACACCGGACCCGATCGAATCGGGGCTGTCTTATTGGCCTGGCAGAATCTGCTTAATATCAGACTCAGCCGGGATAGAGTTGCCAAACACCTTAAAGATCTGGAGAAATGGCAGGCGGAATGGGAAAGTCCCCGTCGAACTCCTGATGATAAGGGTGATTTTTAAGACCGACGCCGATCACTTACTTCGCTCCATTATATAACTTGGCCGTTAGCCTCTCGACCTGTTTTTCCAGGGCTGCGATTTTAAGGTCTTGTCGCGTGTCACTAGGCAACTCGCCGGACCCCCATTTACCAGCGGGCCAGAGCTTCGTAAATGATATGGCTTCCTCGACTATTGGCCTCATCATTTGGATTTGATAATCGTTATGAGCGACCCTTGCCGACATAGATGACGCCCACCAGACAACCCCACCGGCCTGGATGAGGATTGCCACGGCGATAGTAAGCAGCCCTCTATCAACACCCTTATCTGCCATCATTATCCTTCGTTCATTATGGAGCTACAATCGGATCCTTCGGTGCCATGGTAGCGAATTGCTCACCGAGTCGCCGGACAGCTCGGTACATCCACCAGGCCCGAATTTTCCACATACCCTTATTTAAACAAATTCGATAAAATTCATCATCCATCTGCCGACGAAATTTAGCAGGTACAAGTTTCATCCGCACAC
>TARA_R110001583_G_scaffold77367_4_pt1 | contig 11153 bp, 8 predicted proteins | sample TARA_R110001583 | Tara Oceans TARA_R110001583 (sample SAMEA4398432) | marine metagenome | biome: Polar Biome; feature: [MES] marine water layer (ENVO:01000295) within the mesopelagic zone...; material: water (ENVO:00002006), including particulate matter (ENVO:01000060) such as...... | reverse complement strand
CTGTTTTTATTTCAATCATGGAGATGACACTCAGAAGGTGACGTTTAATAGCGAGTACGATTAGACGAATTGATAAAACAATAACGAGATTATATTAATAATCAAAGCATATAACAATCCTAACTATGATAACTAAAAATTATAGTGTCGACTTATGCCCTTATGTTATTGCCATTTGATTTAATACAAGTAATTTTGTAAAGCTGTTCCGAAGTACTTTTACCTAACGCATTAAAATCGCCTAGCGGTTGCCTTTAAATCATCAGGTGACAGACGATATATACGCATGGTATCGATACAGTATGCCCCTAACTTCTGATAAAACTCTATGGCCGAAGTGTTCCAATCTAAGCAGCCCCATTCAAGCATTTCACATCCACGTTCAAGCGCTGTTTTGGACAAAAATTGCATCATGATTTTACCTAAGCCTTTACCACGCAGTGAATCATCAATAAGAAAACCATCGATAAACAGTCCTGAGCGCCCAGTAAAAGCAGAGCTTTTTTCATGAAAATAGGCAAAAGCGACGACTTCGCCATCATAAAGTCCGAAGACGACTTCACCTTGCTTTAATTTGAGCAGACGTTCTATCCGCTCAGGCGTAGCGGTAATATCATTTGCCATTTTTTGAAAAGCACCTAATTTACGCATAAACTCAACAACTAATGCCGCATCTGAAGGCGTACCAAAACGAAGATTAAATTGTGGTACTTGCGTATGAATTAGGGTCATCGATAATCCTTTTACTAAAGATATTGGGGTTTTTAACAATAAAATTTAATTCCCCTACTATTTAGTGCTTGCAGGGAAATTAAATTTTATATATTGGTCATCAAGCAAGATTATACCTTTGACCTTAACGATTTTATGATGGTCACCTCATCACAATACTCGCCTCTTTTTTAAGAAAAGGTCTGTAAACGGTAAAATAAGACACTGAGCCTATTGCGAACCACCCAATAACCATAACCCATTCTTGCCATATTAATGCTGCAGGGAAACTTGGGAAATACAATAACGCTATTGCTAAGCTTGAAATCACACCAAACCAACCAAGCATTACCCCTCCCTTCGCTTTAAAAGGTCTGTTCATTTCAGGTTCTTTCTTACGTAAAACGATAAATGATAAGCAAACGAGCAAATAGGCAATCATTAAACTAAATGAGCCGCCATCAACAAACCATACTAGCGCTGTTCGCCCTAAGAAAGGCGCTATCGCACCCAGTATACCGATAAATAAAATAGCGTTATACGGCGTTTTATAACGGGGATGAACACGGGCAAGAAATGCAGGTAACATACCGTCTTGTGCCATAGAAAAAATGGCACGTGAGCCACCTAACATAAAGCTATTCCAGCTGGTTAATATACCGGCAACACCCGCAAATAATAGAAATATTCCACCGTTACGACCAAAAGCGGCTTCCGCTGCTGCCATCGTAGCAAAAGACGATGCATTACGTTCTTCTGAGGATAATAGCATGCCTACAGCCAATTCAATTAGAATGTACCAAGAGATAGCAAAAACAATGGAAGCAACCAATAATACGCCTATTTTTTTAGGCGGAAGATTTATCTCTTCTGCTGCTTGAGGAATAACATCAAAACCTGTCATCAAAAAGGGAACCATTGCCATTGCTGCAAATACGCCACCTACTCCGCCAATAAACAGTGGCTGCATATTGGTGCTGTCGCCTTCGATACCTATACCTAAAATTAACAGGGCGCCAGCGATCAAAATAATACCGACCACGACAGTTTGAATAAATGCCGCCAGCTTTACACCGCGAATATTAACCCATGCCACTAGTAAAGAAGTACCCGAACCAATTAACGTCATATCTAAAAAAACGTCACTACCGTTTATTTTGTATAAAGAAATGTTACCTAAAGAAGGAAATAAATTACTCAAAACACTTGGTAAAGCAACCGCTTCAAAAGCACAAACTGCAACATAAACAAAAATAATTGCCCAAGTACAAAGGAATGAAGCGCTTCCGCCTAGTGCTCGTTTGGTATAAACATGTTCGCCACCAACGTTTGGCATAGCTGCGGTCAACTCAGCATAAATAAAGCCAATAGCAAGAATAACTAAGCCAACAAGCCCAGTACCTATCATACTACCGACACTGCCGCCTCGCGCGATTATGTCATTGATTAATGCCACCCATGCCCAACCAACCATCGCACCAAAAGCCAATGCCATGGTGTCTAACCACTTTAAACTACGGCTTAATCCGTGTTCTGTGCTCATAAACAACCCTTATATATTTTGATCAGAAACAAAAAGCGCCTTAATAAAAAATATTAAGGCGCTAAATGGGTATTAGAAATTAAAATTCACTTTTAACCGTAATACCATACAGACGAGGAGATCCTACTTGGCCCGAAATAGTTCCTGCACTACCTGATGGCAATATTTCAGTAAAGAATTCTTCATCAGTAGCGTTTTTAATCCAAGCTGATACAGACCACCATTGACCATCAATATCCATATCAAAACCGGCTCTAAAGCCGACTAAACCATAACCATTTTGGCTAATAGCTTTCTGATTAGCTAAAGAGAAGAATACATCATCTTGATGAACGTAATCGGCTTGAACATAAGCATTGGTATTGCCATTAACTTCCCAGAAATAACGAGTCATAATGTTATAAGTCGTCTCTGGCGTATTAGCTGCCTGCACATCATCAAAATCTAATGAACCAAAGTGGGCTGAAATTTTAGAATCGGTGTAACCAATACCACCACGAATCTCTAAATTTTCTGTTGGAAACCAGTTGATTTCAACTTCACCACCTGAAACTTCAGCTTCACCAGCGTTAAATATAGTGTATGCGCCAGTCTCTACGACATCAGCAAATAATTGCATATCGGTATAATCATATAAATACATTGAAGCATTTACCTGTAGAGTTGAATCAAGCATCTTAGACTTGATACCTACTTCATATGCATCTATATACTCTGGATCTGTTGCCGAGTGATCACCTGGCTGCAAGGCCCAAAAACCATTCCAAACCCCTGCTTTATACCCTTGACTGTAGCTACCGTAAACCATGACATCATCACTGATATCGTAATTAAGGCCAAGTTTCCCTGTCACTTCTTCTGATGTAGATATGCCATTTTTTACCGTAACAGGCGTCTCTGAAAAGAAGGTCGTTTCACCGGTGTAGTCGTCATCTCTATTGGTAATTTCGGTGCCACCATCAAAGGTGATTTCATCATCAGTATATCTAATACCGGCAATTAGACTTAAGCGATCGGTTAATTGTGTGTCTGTATGTGCATAAACAGCGATTGATGTGGTATCTTGATCAAAATCAACAGTTACATCATGATTAACTCTATCTCTGTAGCCATAAATATCGGTAATATGTTGTGAATCTACATAATAAATTGCACCTGCCATCCAATTCATTTTTCCAAATAAAGGCTCGTTTGAGGCTAATCTAAACTCTTGAGAAAATAATGATACTTCGTTGGAATAATTACCATCACCAATTCTATGTGGACCGCCATCAAAATCTTCTTCGGCCATTTTATCAAGTGACTCATAACCTGTTATTGAAGTTAATGAAAATGAATCAAAATCGAACGTAGCATTGATAAGCGCACCAAAGCTGTCTGCTTCAATTTTAGGCTCTTTTGAGAATTCACCAACACGTAAGTCATGATTGTTATCATGATAACCTAGACGGTCTACGCAGTTTGTATTATTAACAAAATCCATAGTGCTGTTATCATCTTTACTTAAACAGGGATTACGATACTGCATGCCATTTAAACCAGGCGTTTCTGTCGCAGGGGATGATGGATTATCTAACGCACCTGCACCGATGGCAATCCAAGGTTCATTTTCTGATCTATCACGACCCCCATGAATATTCCAATAAATTTCAGCATCATCAAGCTCAAGTAAGAAACCCGCTCTAACAGCAAAGGTATCGGTTGCACCAAGCTTATTTCCGGTTAGTGTATTTTCAAAAGTGCCTTCATCTTGATAAGTCCATTTACCTGCTATACGTGTTGATAAATCATCAGTCAGCCCAAAGCCATACGCAGCTTCTGCTTCTACAGTGCCATAATTACCTAACGTTAAGCTAAAATTACCTTCATTAACATCACTCGGACGCTTTGTGATAAAGCTCACTGCACCCGCCGTAGTATTACGACCAAACAATGTTCCTTGAGGACCTTTTAATACTTCAACGCGTTCAACATCAAAAACAGAAAAGCTCATCATCGAGTTAGTAGGTAAAAACAATTCATCTGAATAAACGCCAACAGGCGCGACACTATTTGTAGTAAACGCCGCATTACCAATACCACGAATGGTAAAGATAGGCGCTGATTTATTAAGGACATTTTTTACGTTTAAGTTAGGCGTATGTTGCGCAATATCGATAGGTTGTTCTACGCCCAATGTTTCTAACATGTCTGCACTAAAAGCGGTAACAGCAATACCCACTTTTTGTTGATTTTGCTGGCGTTTTTGCGACGTTACTTCGATAACTTCGATTTTGCCTTTCTCTGACACATTACGCTTTTTAGTTACTGGTGCCGCATCTTCTGCTGTCGCTGTTGAAGAAAAAATAAGAGCAAAGATGGTCGCTATTAATGTTTTTTGAGTATTCAATTTTTTATTCCCTAACTTATCGTTGTCATGTTGATTTTTTGAAAGAGGCTTTATTAAAAATGCCTTGTTATGTGAGAGCTCTCCTTCAAGGTTTGTCCCGTTAAGTAGCAGGGTTAGTGCTTGCTCAACGGTATAATCGCCTTGAATTGAACTGCCTTTTTTATTTTCAACGAGGTCATAAGGAAATAGAAAAGATATCTTAGCGATATCCGATAGTTTATTAAGAGATGTACTTAAAGGTTGAACCTGAATATTAAATTCATATTTCTCGTTTACCTTGTTATTTTCTTTTGCTTCAACATTTAATGTCAAAAAACAAAAGCTTAATAAACCAATAACTATTAGCGCCTTAATGACCTGTCCTTTATTAAGACGCATGAGAAATGTAAATCTACTATTCAATAACTCCATTTATTATTCTTTTATTCGTAATTGAACATGATGATCATTCAATCTGTTCACGCTAATACCAAAACCAGACTCTAATACATAGAATAATGTCTCGGTTTCACCTACCTGAAATTGCCCACCAATTCGCATTGATTTTAACTTGGGATCAAGTAAATCTATTTGCACCGATGTGTGTCGAGTGATTTCTTTAATTACCTCCTCTAAAGACTCTCCAGCAAAAATCAACTTACCTTCTTTCCAAGAAAGAAAACGTGTTACTTCACTGCTATCTAATTCATCAATATCACTTATATGATCGTTATCAATTGGAATACTAATACGTTGACCTGCCGTTAAAGTACCCAGTGTTTTTTTCACCTGAACAGAGTGTTTTTTCACCTTAGTGACGGCTGACGGTGAGTGTTGGCTTGTCACTATTTTTTCAAAATTTTGTTCCAGTTGGATCGCTTGATAATCATCAGGAATAACAACCAAGGTATTATCCACAATAGCTAACTCCACTGTCCCTTCACTCACTAGCACCTCTATTGCGCCATTGACCTTGTGAACAGTAAAAGCGGTTCCTATGGCTCGCACTAAACGATTATCGGCATACACTTCAAAGGGTCGTGTTGCATCTTTAGCGACTTCAAAATGTGCTTCACCTTTGATCAGGTTTATCCTGCGATAGTTTTTACTGTAATCAACATTTAATGTGGTGCTACTGTTAAGCCATAATGTCGAGCCATCAGGCATAACATGACTTGAATTTTCACCCATTTTAGTCTTAAAGACTAAGTGATCGGCCTTAATTTCTGTTGGCGCTATACTGATCAATAACCAAGTAAACAAGCAAACGGCAAGAGGCGCAGCAAAAACAGGTCGAAGTAACTGGTTTCTTTGTCTGACACAAGTGACTAAGAGCGCATATATCGCGAGTATTGGAAAAAGCAATTTATCTCGTATCGATAAAAAAATAGAAGGTTTACGTATTTCTTGAGGTAACATCACTAACGAAAGTAGATCCATTTCACCCCAAGAATGCGCCATATTTTTAAGGCACTCACGATGAACATCGCTGGTTGCAACCCAGACATTTAATTCAGTTATTTGTTTTTTTGAAAGCTCAGGCGTATCTTCAAGCAACAACACCCACTGTGCAGCCTCTTGATTGATAATGGTTTTATTAGTAAACCCTGCTACGTTATGATTCATAACACTCTCCCCGTTTTAAGAGGCGTTTTAGTTTTTTCTGTGGTAATGGTTTCATTATGCTCATTATTGTATTTCGTTACCGCCTCATTGTAAGCGCACATACCTTTAGTAATGTAGTTGCTGACTGTAATAGTGGAAATATTCATGCGCTTAGCAATATCTTTAGTGGCAAGGCCATAGACCTTTCTCATTACCACAGCTTGTCTACATTTATTTGGTAGACTCGCTATCGCTTCACACATTACGCCTAGTTTTTCTTGTGCTAAGGCATTATTCTCTAAATTATCCAATTCTAATTTAGAGTCAACTAAATCGATATCTTCAACATATTCATTTAATTGATTAGACGCTTTCCTGAAATCAGAAACAATTAAATTTTTTGCCACTCGAAACATAAAAGATTTAGGTTTTAGTACTTCATTTTCAAGTGATGACTTATAAGTACGTAAAAATGTTTCCTGACATACATCATCAACATCCTGTGAATTAACCACATAGCTTGAAATAAAATATTTCAGTGCTGAATTATATCGTTTGAAAGCACTTAAAACACTTTCGCCTGAATTTTCAACGTCTTCTTGCTTGTTATTATTTGAATTCACATTAATTCCCAAAGTATTTTCATGTATAAATAAAGACAATTTATTTAGTTGGTTTAAGTTGTCTTTTAGTATAAAAACATGGCTCTCAATATTAGGACGTTTGAATGTATAAAAACTACTATAGTTATTTTAAATAATTTTTACGGGATGTTATGTTGTAAAAAATTAGCACACCAAATTATAAGTTACTGTATACAATCCGGCAATAAAGGCTTTTGTTTTACTGGTTGTTTTTGATATTTATATACGGGTACATTAATTGCCTAAGTTATTAACTCCATCAGTATTTTGATGTGTATCACAATCAATCAAGAGATAATACTGGCATTAAACAATAACTTTACTTATACCTTTGGTATTATCAGCTAAGGCTAATCAGTTGCTTGTAAGGCGAGAGCTTCTTTACGTTCTAGCATTTTAAGCATCAGCAATAGCACACTTCCTAACACCATCATTGCAGCAGCGAGGTAAAGACCATCATTATAATTACCATTACGCTCGGCCAGTAGCCCGATGATCGCCGGTGCGACAATTTGTGCCGCTCCGTACGAGAGAGTCATCTTTCCCATCATTTTAGCCGGACGAGTTGGATAATAACGTCCAGCCATGGTTAGCACTAAACTGACCATACCGACAAAGGTACCACCGAATAAAATAGCCCCTACCATTGTCAAAATTAGACTAGATCCAATCACTGGAAGCAAAATCCCAATAACTTGAAGTACGCTAGCACATAACAAGGCATTCAAATTACCAAATTTACGGGCCAATAAATCCCAAAGAATTGCCGTAGGGGCAGCAGCTAAACCTATCACTAGAAAAGTCCAGGTTCCTTTTCCTTCTAAACCAGGTAATTGATCAATAATAGCGACAATAAAGGTCGTCGTAACAACATAACCTACGCCGGCGCAGAAATAAGAAACCATAAGTAAACGCAAGAAGGCACGACTTGGTGGTGCATCGACCATCGTCGAACCGTTGTTAGTAAGTTTCGATGTATTCGGTGGCGGTAGCCATGCCCAAGCGGGGATCAAAATCAACGACCCTATTAACGTCAGCAGCAACCACTGCTGACTCCAATCAAAGTATGGGCTCATCAACTCAACGGCGATAGCACACAAAACGATCCCTAAACCTACACCGCTAAAATGTATACCTAATTCGCTGTGGTAATTGTGGCGAATTAACCAATTCAGAATAAGACCTGATCCGATGACCAGATCCAGAAATTATCAGTTAATCCCATGCCGGCTGTTGATAGCACAGCAACGACTAGACCCATACGATAGAGACGATCCTTAACAACCAGATCACTGATAAGTGAAGCGGTAAACGCACCGCACATGTAACCGGTAAAATTGATCGTCGCTAACCAACCACCATCAGATATCCCTAAACCTGCCTGTTGTTGCATGATTGGCAACAACGGAGTGTAGGAAAACCGTGCAATACCTACCATCAATATAAGGCTTAGTATTCCTGCACTTAGCACCTTCAGTCGTTCTATCTGATCACGCATAAATATTTCCTAGAACTTTTGGCATACTGCTATTTCCTTTATGGTATTTGGTTATCAAACATTGGCATAGTGAATTAATAAGTGCCCGGTCAACTCAACTCAAATCAATTTATTCTGACCAAAGAACATTTCTCCTTCAACTGTGATAGAAGGCGCACTAAATATACTCAGTTTCACCGCCTACACTGTTGATTGTGTTGATTGAATTAATGCTATTTTATTACCACTTGATTTTCTATCGGTTGATAACAATCTAATACTTCGTTTACAATAAGTAAAATCGATTATTTTAATAGTAGTGATAACCTAAGGTTATAGTATGGAAATACAACAATTACGTCATTTTTTAGCTGCAGCTGAATCAGAAAGCTTTACTAGGGGCGCAGAGCGGGCTTTTGTCTCGCAACCAGCGATGTCTTCTTCAATATCTAAATTGGAAACTGAAGTAGGTGTTAAGCTGTTTATTCGTAATAAACGTAATGTGGTACTAACTCCAGCAGGACGGAAATTGTTGCAAAGAGCAAAACTCATTGTAGGAGAATGTGCCAGAGCTAAAGATGAACTGAAGCGACATGATGTACAACGCAGGCTTCAGTTAGGAGTAATTAATACCCTTTCAATTACTTATGTTACCCGGCTGATTAAGCACTATCGTCTAGAGAATCCTGATTTAAAACTGAATATAATTGATGCTAGTGCTAAAGAAATGCACAAACTTGAGCGCGAAGGTAGAATTGATCTAGCGCTAACACTACTAAAAGAAAAACCATATGCTAACCGTAACTTCCTTTATTCGAAAGAGCTTTTCTCAGAGCCTTATGTCGTTGCAATGGCGCGCGATCATCATTTGAGCAGATCTAATTTTGTCAGTATTAAAGACTTGAATGAAGAGCTGTTTATTGCCCGTATTCATTGTGAACACAGGCAAGTTTTTGAGAACTTACTTAAACAACACAATATACGATTAAATATGGCCTATATAACTAATCAAGATGAACGGGCATTAGCATTGGTCGAAGCTGACGTTGGGGTGACGATTGTACCGCAACATTTCACCTCATCGAGAATTGCGACACTCCCCTTGGTAGAAGACCAGAGCAAGCGAACTATTGGCCTAGAATGGGGGAAAAGTGAAAATTTAACCGAGGTCACGCAATTTGTAGATTTTGCCAGTACCGCTTCTTGGAATTACCGAGACGCTTAAATAGTGTTTGATATAATCCTAAAGTTGTGACTGCGCAAAGCCCAATTGTCACTAGGATCTATAATAACTGTACGTTAAGTTACTAAGCTTTTTGGGACTATATACCAGTAGAGATGCTTTATTTATATAATAAATACTTGTCCGCGGCGAAAGAATTTAGAGAATAAGCCTTACAGTAGAACACACTTAAAGTTCCCTTGCCTGTTCTTTAGTTAATACTGCATAATACCACTATAATGGCTCACTAACGGTCATTAATTTTTACTTTTAAAAAATACGTTAGCCTATTTACTATAAGAAATAAGTAAAAAACTTATGTCTAACAACCTAAATTTGCCCCTTCTGGATAAGGAGTTTATCGTCAGTAAAATAGACCCTCGTGTTAATATTAACTACCTTAACCGTACTTTTACAGAAATAGCATTACTTAATTAAAAGCCAGTTTTATCTAAAAATAATAATATGTAGTTACCATTAATCCATTTAGGAACTCTTACTAATGCACATAACCCAAAATTTAAAACTGCTTCGATTGATTAAAATCATACCGCCGATCATCGTAGTTACTTTTGCTGTTTGGGTGAATTTCATTGTGATTAATAACAATAAAATCAAACTTAGGAGTGATATTTCCACTTTTCATAAAAACTTTATTGATACGGAAAAAGAAACAATAAAAGCACAGGTTAATCAGCTTTATCAAGAGATAAACTACGAAAAAAGCAGTACAGTATCCATCTTAAAAAAAGAGATTAAAGAGCGTATCTATCAAGCACATGGTATTGCAACAACAATACATGAACAAAACAAAAATTTTTCTGAAGCAGAGGTAACCAAGTTAATCACAGATGCTCTGAGAAGCATTCGCTTTAATCAAGGTCGAGGGTACTATTTCATTTACAAGACCTCAGGTACCAATGTTATGCACCCCGTAGCCCCTGCAATCGAAGGTACTTCTAAGTGGAATTTTCAAGATACTAAAGGTAACTATATAGTTCGTGATATGGGGCAAATAGTAAAAAAAGCTGGAGAAGGATTTTATCGCTGGTGGTTTGTAAAACCTCAAAATAAGAGTCAAGAATTTGAAAAAATAGGCTTCGGTAAGTATTTTGCGCCTTATGACTGGTTTATCGGAACAGGTGAGTATGTTGTTGATGTAGAAAGCGATATTAAAGCACGTTTATTAAAGCGAATTGATAATATTCGTTATGGTAACAATGGCTATTTTTTTGTCATTGATTATCAGGGAAATATTCTGTCTGATTACAGTGACGAATATGTCGGTACCAACAGAATGAAGGTTCGTAACCAACAGGGTATTTCAACCGTCGAAGAAATTGTAAAAATTGCTAAAAATAATGGAGATTTTCTTTATCATGAGAGTCCTCTAATGCCGAGTACTGGACAGCCTGCAGAGAAGATCAGTTTCATAAAAGGGTTACCAGATTGGAGATGGGCCATTGGAACGGGTGCTTATATCAGTGAAATAGAAAGTTACCTCGCTGAAAGAGAAGAATATATTGGTCAACAAAATAAGAGTGAGTTTCTAAAAATATTATGGCTCAGTTTATTTGTTACGC
>TARA_R110001583_G_scaffold175527_1_pt1 | contig 11155 bp, 9 predicted proteins | sample TARA_R110001583 | Tara Oceans TARA_R110001583 (sample SAMEA4398432) | marine metagenome | biome: Polar Biome; feature: [MES] marine water layer (ENVO:01000295) within the mesopelagic zone...; material: water (ENVO:00002006), including particulate matter (ENVO:01000060) such as...... | reverse complement strand
TGGAACCTAAGTATGGCCTCAGATCTATGGTCGCTTGCTGCGACATAGCGGTCACGATGCTTTCGATCAGGAGTGGGGCAAAAGGAAAGACCTGGCCCCGTCGTTTTGCAAAAGTAGAGATGGTCGGGCATCAATCCCAATGACGGATGTCATGTGGTTCGCGATCCATTCTGCACGTAGGCAGGCAGAAATTACACGCATTCGCTGGAGTGATAACAACGAAAGCGTACGAACAGGCATGGTAAGAGATCTTAAGCACCCTAGAGAGAAGATTGGAAATCATAAAACGTTCAAGTACACAAATGGAGCTTGGGAGATTGTTAAGAGGCAACCTAGAAATGGAGATATTATCTTTCCATTCAATGAAAAATCTATAGGCGCTGCTTTCACTCGTGCTTGTAAGGTGTTAGAAATTGAAGATCTCAGATTTCATGACTTGAGACATGAAGCGACTAGTAGAATGTTTGAGGAAGGTCATTCCATTCAAGAAGTACAGCTCATGACTTTGCACGAGTCTTGGGGACTGCTAAAACGCTATACGCACTTAAAGCCTGAAGAAGTAGAGGTTAGGTGCTAATGGTGGCCATTTTTATCAAATAGACTAGCTGTTATAAATCTTGGTGCTTTATTTCGTAATTATTAATGGACAGTAGTTTGTATAAAATAGAATAAGGATATAAAATTATGGCGATTAAAGTACCGCAGAGGTGTGTTTTAAACTGGTATGATCACGATGTAAGTAGATCGTTAGAGATAATTGAAAGCTTTGTTGACGGTGTTGAAGTTCAAGTTGATGAATCAATAGCTAGATACGAAAAGGAAAAAGAATCAGTAGTTCTAGATGAAACAGTTGAAGAGTGTTATCAACAAGAAATTGATATACATCAAGGGTTAAATGATCAAGCGTGGGATTTAGATAGTATTTTTAAATCCTATTTCCCGAGTCTTCAGAGAAGATCCGCGCTATTAACTATATGTGGATATTTCGAACATGAACTAGATAAACTCTGCCACTTGTATCAATCAGAAAAAAATTAAGGATATCTCTTTCGGATATAAAAGGGAGTGGTGTAATACGTGCGGTAAATTACCTAGAGAAAGTTGCTGGTATTAATGTATGTAAAGATTCATCGGAATGGGATCATATTAATAAGATCATTAAAACAAGAAATGTAATAGCTCACCAAGATGGAAAGTTGCTTGATAGGCAAGGGGGCGTTATGAAAGTAGCCTCTGATTATGTTAGGCAGATGGATTCATTGGATGGTGAGAGAAGTATTGAGATCAAAGCAGGGTTTTTGTCACATGTTCTTAATGTTTATAAAACTTATTTTGAATTAATAAATTCATCAATTTCAAATAAAGAAAATTCTTAGGTAAAGATCTTTATGACTAATTTAAAGATCATGTCAGAAGCTAGCGGTAAACTAGAAAAAAATATAATATTTTTTCACGGTTTGACTGGTGACGCAGAAACGACATGGAATTCATCTTCTGATAAGCCTGAGTTTTGGCCGATGTGGTTATCACATGATTTTGAAAATATTTTAATTTGGTCGGTAGGTTATAGTGCAGATAAGACTCGTTGGTTTAATGGAAAAGCCATGCATTTGGTGGATAGGGGCTTAAATGTACTTGAAAGAATATTGGTTGAATCTGAATTAAAAACTGGAGAGATAATTCTTGTTGGTCATAGTCTAGGCGGGCTGGTAATAAAAAGTTTGTTGAGAGAGGCAGAAAGCCAGTCTTTAAATCGTTCTGAAGCTGCTGATTTTATACAAAGGGTACGGCGCGTTTGCTTTCTAGGAACGCCTCATTCAGGTTCAAAGCTTTCGTCAATATCGATGCTTTTAAGAATTATAACAAGACCAAGCCTTGCCACAGTAAGTCTTGTAAGTGGTGATCCAAATTTAAGAAGTTTAAATAACTGGTATAGATCTTGGGCTAAAGCACACGATATAGATCATCTTATATTAATGGAATCAGAATTGTCAAAATTACTTGGTCCATTAAAAGGGGTGATTGTAGATCCAGGAAGTGCAGATCCAGGTTTGGATGCTAGGGCTATAATGGTGGAGGCTGATCACTACAATATATGCAAGCCTAAAAATAAAGGATCAGAGGTTTATTCGCATATTAAGTCATTCGTTGGAAAAGCATCTATTGGCTGCCATCGTGAAGTTAAAATTGAAAATAAAATAGATAGCGGAATCGAGAAAATTGAAAATCTAGAATATATTACTACTGAAGGGTTGAGGGCAGTAGAGCGTAAAATATCAAAAAGTTCTGAAGAAACAATAAGCATATTATCAGATAAGCTAGAGGAAGTTGTTTCAATAAAAGGTAATGCTAGTGCCTATTCTCATGATTTGTTTGATAAAGAAATATGTAGTAGAACTTCCTTAATAAGAAAATCTAGATTTTTTGAAGGTACTAAAACATCTGAAAAAGCCCAAAAGCTTGCTAAAGATATAATTGATGGAGAGCTTTCAAATGGATCGCCTAAGGAAAAATGCTTCGCGCTGGCATGGTGTTCTAGGCTTTTATCCATAACTGAAAACAATGAGAGTTCGATCCAGTACTTAAATAAAGCAAAGGATTTCGGTTGTATTGAAGAGATAGATGTTGCAGAAGCATTTATTGTTGCGCAGGAAGGTGATATATCATCAGCACTTACCAATTTGATGGCTAAGTCTTCTCCTTTGTGTAATTCAGCAGCATTTATGATTATCGCACATCATCAAGGAGCGGCAGAATCTTTAAAATGGTTGGAAGATTCAGGGTTTTCTTTTTCAGATCTAGACCCAGATGGAAAGGCATCCTATTTTGGCTCATTATTTAGACAGGGTGAATGGAAAGCAGCATTAAATAAAGCGAAAGATATTAGAGAAGACGAGTTCGATAACAACCCTGTTTTATTGCACTTTGTTGCAATGTCCTATTTATTAAATGCTGTTCCTGAAGAATTAAGGTCAACAGTTTTATCTCAGATACCGTTTTCCTCAAAAGAATTTCCATTATCTTCTGAAGTTGAGTACATAGAATTGAGAAAGCAGGCTATTAAACTGTTTTCTCAATGTTCTTCTCTTGCAATGAAAATAGGCTGTGATGATGTTGCTGATATATCATCAGACTATTCACTATGGCTAGAGTTGCGCGATCCTGATTCTGAAGAATCCGCAAGGTTAAAACTTATAGAAAGTATGTCGCAAGGGGCAAGCACTGTATTACGTAGGTTTCCTCTAGCTTTGCACTTTGATGTGAAAGTTGACCTTGACGCCATTGAAAGAGAAGTCGATAGAGTCACTGCTAGAACAAGGGGAGGATCAGTTCATGCCGGTGTGGCTAGGTTTGTCTTAGCAATAACAAAAAAAGATCCTAGTTTGATTTCTGATTATATTGACCAGCATCGTAGTCAGCTATCAAAATTTGTAACTAAAGAAACTTTGTACTTGCTTGAAGTAGAAGCATTAGCTAAATCAGGTCAGGTTGGTTTAGCTGAACAAAAGGTTTGTGAGCTTGAAAAAGATGACATATCAAGATCCGTTATAGATAAGTTTGGTACTATCATTGCCGCTTCTCGTGGTGAGGATGTCATAGAGCTTAGTAAGGTTAAATTTGAAAATACAGATAACATAGATGATCTTGCCTATCTTGTTCAGGTACTTGAGGGAAAACATTTATATAAGCAGCTGTATGTTTATGCGCTAAAACTATTCACTAGGACTAATGCAGTATCTGATGCAGAGCGTTTGGCAAAAACATTTGAAATATTAAATAGATATTCAGATCTAGGCGCGTTTTTAAGGGGCAATAGACATCTTATAGATCAATCAGAATCCCTGCATCTATATTGGGCTATTGTTTTATATCGTGAAGGTATGCTGTTTGAGTGTTATGAAGAAATATCAGCTATAGAAAGAAAATATTCTGTATCAAGCTGCAAATATCTAAGAGTAAACTTAGCAATTACAACAGGTAATTGGGAGGAGCTATTATCGTTTATTGAAGATGAGTGGGCTGATAAAGATAATAAGAATGCTGAAGAATTGCTCTATGTTGGTCAGTTATCAAAAGTTGTATTGCCCAAGAGAGCTAAAGACTTCATATATTTTGCTACTGAAAAATATTCTGATAATCCAAAAGTTCTTTCTTCCGCTTATTTTGTTGCTACTAGCATGGGTTGGGAAGACGAAGCTAATGTGTCTGGTTGGTTAAATAATGCTGCGAATTTATCTGGTGAAGATGGCGTAATAAAATCTATATCAATGGAGCAGCTTTCAGAGTTGATTCCAGATCAGAGAAAGCGTGATTCATCTATATGGGATGCTTTGTCTAATAGCTCTATCCCTGTTTCTCTCGCGGTCAAGCAGCTGGGGATGTCATATTCAAGTTTTTATATGCTTCCTTCAATTATAAATCCTACCATCAGAGACATTAGGAAACGTAATATTATTCCTGCATTTAGTAATGTTCGTCATGAATTTAAAATTGGTGGCTCTAGGTTGGCTTTAGACTATTCGGCAATCACCACCTTAGGCTATCTAGGTTTGCTAAGTTTAGTAATAAAAACATTTGATAAAGTTATTATTCCACATACAACCTTAAGCTGGCTTTTCACCGAAAAGAAAAACACTTCATTTCATCAGCCTAGTAGGGTTGATGAGGCAAAATATATTGAAAATCTAATTTCTGAAGGGCATATATGTGTTGTTAAATCTAAGCCAATATTGGACGCTTACCTTGCTGTCGAAGTTGGTGATGAGTTATCCCTTATGCTGCAGGATGCCTCAAAAAAGTCAGTAGATAGCGAAAGGCCAGGCTTAGTTGTACGACCATATCCTGTCCATAAAGCCGGCTCCTTTATGAATGAGTTAGTGGACCTATCTCCTTATGATGATTACTTATGTAGTTGTACATCAGTTGTTACAAAACTGAGAGAAAAAGGTGAGTTGACGAGCTCTGAGCATAAAAAAGCTACTGATTATTTATTGAGCTCACGTGAAAAGCAGTGGCCTAATGAAGCTGAAGTTCCTGATAATGTAACACTTTATTTAGATAGCCTTTCTCTCACTTATTTTTATCATGCTGGTATCCTCGGAAATTTATGCAGGTCTGACTTTACAGTTTTTGTACATCATGGTGAAATTTCTAGACATCGTGAGTTAGTAAAATATGAGACCGAGAGTTTAAAAGTAGACCTTGTTATTGAAAGCATAAGAACTGATTTATCTACGGCTATCGGTAATAAGAAAGTAGAAGTGTTGCCGTTGGCAGATAAAAGTAATGATTTAAAAATTGAGCTGGATGCAGAATTACAACTTTTATCAGCTGATAACCAATTCGATAGTTTAGTTTCAGATGATAGGTTTTTGAATAGGCACAAGAATATTTCACTCGACTCTGGTGAGAAGCCTGTTCACACTACTTTAGATGTTCTCGACACTCTTTTTTCCCATGGGATAATTAGTAAACAAGATTGGTTTAGTCATCGAGTAAAATTAAGGCAAGCTGGTTATGTTTTTATTCCACTGACAGAGGAAGAGTTGAGCTACCATATTCTAATGTCTGAGGTCTTAGGTACTAAATTAGTAGAAACTGCAGAGCTGAAAATAATTCGACAAAGCTTTCTCAAGCTTAAAATGAGCTATTTAATTGAGCTTCCAAGAGATGCAGAGTGGCTTAGTAATAATTTTAGATTGCTCACAAAGTTTTTAAAAAGCCTGTGGCTTCTTGATGATGATACAGACAAGTGTATTGCTAGATCTGACTGGTTGTTGAAGCTGATGGATTACCGTGGCTGGTCACATTTTTTTCACGATATATCTGGGAGTGAGTTGGCAAAATATGGAGATGGTATCCAAATTAATACATTGCTTATTCCACCTGAATCCATTTCGCCTGAGGCCAAAAAAGAATACTGGAATTGGCTTGATGAAAAATTAATTGAGCCTTTGAAACTTGAAGATCCTGTTACTTTTGCTTGGTTGATTAAAAGTACAAAACAACAGGTGACAATATATATCGATTCTGAAAAGCTTGAAGAGGATTTTCAAGAATGAATATTGATAAGGGAGATCGCGCTCTATGGGTAAAAGGGAGTTTAGGTTTGTTTCCTCCCTGTATTATAAATGAAGTTATTGGTGATCCTTCTTTTCGTCATGAAAATGAAATTTCGGTTGATGCTACAATTAAATTTTTAAGTTGTAATTCAGGATTTAGAAATTCTAAAGTTTTAGCTGGTATTCGTGAGGCTTTTAACAAGGAAGGTTCAGCTGTCAGTATTATAGATGACTCTGGGTCAGAGTGGGTGTTGTGCAGTGAGAGAGAAGATACGAATGTTTTAGTTCGCTTGTCAAATGATACCCAAGCGATCTTGTTGGATGTATTTTGGCCTCTTGCTGTCGATTCCGAGGAAAGATTAAGGCGTTTAAGTGAAAAGTCAGATGAGTATCTATTGCCTGTTACTCGCAGAAACTACTGGCGCAATATTTTATCAACTCGATGTCTGTCTGACGATGAGTTGATTGATCTTCAAGAAGATTTTGAAGACACTGCCTACCATGTTGCTTGCAAAATTAAACAAAGCATGGAATCTGGAAGCAGTGAAGTTGTTACGTTGATCCCTCAAAACTCAAGATACTATGAACGATTGGTAGGTCGACATATAGACAGTGATTCTATTTCCACCTATGCGAACACTGAGGCTGTTGATCATATCAATGACCTTCTTACATATAATAGTTTTAGTGGATTACAGTCACTATTTTTGACAGCATCAATTAATCTATTAACTCGATCATTTGAAAATAGAAAATTTGATGAACAAGACTTGCTACAACTGTTTGACTGGGTCATTACAGATGGTGACTTGATCTCGAAGACAGGGGCTATTGAGTTTGGATTGTCTTTAGTAGATGAAATTCCATCTATTGAGCCTAAAGTTGAAGCTATAATTCGACAATTAATAGTTGATGATGTTGATGATCCTAATTCTGAATATTGTTTGTTAGTATCTTTGATTGTTTTGGTTGATGGTGAAATCTCCCGGTTACAAATTTTTCATGATAAGCCTCCTTTTTATCGTAGATTGGCATCCATAGCTCAGGCTTCACTAATCATTAGGTGTGTCAAAAGTGTGGGTATTGAAAACAGTAGCTTTAGTGATTGGTCGTTAAATCAAAGGGGTATGGTGTTTTACTGTCAGTCGTTTATTGATCTTCGGTCAGAGCCTAGGTGGCAACCAGATTATCTTACTGCAACCCAGTTAAGGTCTGAATTATTGGGTCGTGTCTTTAATGCTTCTAAGAGAACAACTTTAAATATTAATAACGAAAAATTATCAGAAGTTTTATTTGGAACTGGTGCTGGATGTATTCAAGATAATATTAACCTTTCTGCCTTTCTTCCTGGACCACTTGAAGGAAATGTTGTCCCTAACGACGTACCATCAGACATCTCTCAAATTATTGAAACAGGTCTTAAATCAGGAGCGGCTACTCCTGAGGCATTTGTAGCTCTTGTGAATTCTGTACAATATTGGAAACTTGATCCACGGTATACCGGTTTAGCTCTAAAGATTCTGTCTGACGCTGAGCATCAGCTTAGCCAGACTGATAATTCAGATAAAATATTGTATACGTTGAATGGGTTGGCAAGGGCTGCTTGCATTGTGAAAAGTGAAGAGCTTGCGGTAGCTCTTTCTATCCTCACAAGAAGGTACCGTCTGTATTTAGATGTTCATTTAAACCCTGTACAAGTCCTTGTCATAGGGATGGTTGCAGCGGCTGCATATAAAGACCATCAGGAATGGGCAAAGTTTTTAGGCGAATGGGCAACCGAGTTGTCGTATTTAGACCTTTCTCTAGAATCAGCACGTAATTTACGTCATTGGATCAAACAACTCTGTATTCTTGATCCTGTTTTGTATTGTACGTGTGGGCAGTCATTAGCAGTTTTGGAAGCCTTAATAGACTAAGCCTATGAGCCGTTTACAGATTCATATGTTGCAGCAGCTACACGCCTCATTTCATCTAGGTGTTCTGCTAAGTCTGAGATACTGATTAGCATCGGTGCTTTTTGACTTGCTGTTCCTTCCTCTAAAAACTGGAATAGGAAGCTGGTGCGATCTTGCTCGTCTCTGTGCTTGACTCTCACTAAGGCCAAAACATTTATCGCACACTTGCAGAAACCAAAGGTGCCTGTTCTTGCCTTTTGCTCCCCTGCTCGAAGGCATCGTGACCGCTTTGTAGATGCTACCGACCAAAGCAGGTGAGCCGGTATGGTCGCTGGATGCTCGAAAGGAGGCGCTGAAACATGTTGGCTCACCACCGCTGCTGGCCTATACCTGACTGTTAGCTGCTGCTGATATAGCAGTGATTATGGCTACTCGCTACCAGCCAAACGTCCACAGCCAAAAGCTGAAACTAGCCTTGCGCTGTCGCTATTAAGGCTGTTCTCGATCCGGCCAGTCTATTATCGGAGCAGTCTCGAAGTAATCGTCCCATTCGCCGCGCATACTGCCCTCTTTAACCAAGACGATATCGCCGTTACGGACGTAGATGTCAACTAGGTCACCAACCTTCATATCCACCTTATCGAGCACGTCGCTCGGCAGAGGTACAGTACCGTCTTTCAGAATCCTTGTTCCCATTTTTCCCTCCTGAGCAAGGAGCTTAGAGTAAAGAGGTCGGTTCGTGCCCAAAAGCATCCGATAGAAAGGCTGCCGATCTAGCGGTTTGAGCCTGCGGTATCTGATTATTTTGAGTGAGCGCTTCATGAAGTGAGTATAGCGCTGGACACAGATTTGTATTAGATAGCCCTAACGGTCTTTTGTGGGGAACTCCAGGAGTTTCAGTGGCACCTGAGGCATGCCCGCTTTGTATATGTAAGCGCCCGTGTTCATCGGGCGCCACTTGGCTAAACTTCCGTGTTCTCAGCCATCTCCAACGCATCATCGACTTCGATACCAAGGTAGCGAACTGTACTCTCAAGATTGGTGTGCCCCAGCAGCAGCTGAACAGCCCTGAGATTTTTGGTTCGTTTGTAGATGAGGGCTACTTTGGTTCGTCTCATGGTGTGGGTACCATACATGCCTGTGTCGAGATCAATGCTCGCAACCCATGAGTTAACGATCCGCGCATACTGCCTGGTGGATAAGTGTGACCCAGGAACCTTGGCGCTTGGAAATACATAGTCTCCTAGACTCAGCTGGCGACTAGTGATCCAGTTTTTGACAGCATCCCGCGTTTGATCCGTAATTTCGAATTGGACAGGGCGGCCTGTTTTACTTTGAAAAATGCTCGCCCTTGATGAGACTTCGTTTCCAGTAGCAATATCTCGAACCCGAAGGTTAACTAGATCGCATCCGCGTAGTTTGCTATCTATAGCGAGGTTGAAAAGGGCTAGTTCCCTGAGGTTCTCAGCAATCTGAAGCCGAATTCTGATTCCCCAGATTTCCTTAAGCTTCAGAGGCCGCTTTTGGCCAACCAGCTTCCCCTTGTTCCAAGGTTCAGTGTGGTGGCTATAGTGATTGGTAGCATACATGACTCAGTTCCTCCGTATGTGGATAGAACTGAAGTATGGCCTCCAGGCCAGTGGTCGCTAGATGCGACTAGTACTAAACCGCTCGCGCGGTAGTTGCTGCTACCTGTAAGTCCTGCATCGATCTCATATCACCCCGATCTCTGCTGGATGCTGTACTTGAGACGTGGAGGGTATTTCCCCTCTGCTTCTTGATAGGAGCAGCATCATGGCTAATTCCAACAACCCAATCAGTCCATTACGTCAGCGCTTTATCGATGATATGGCTCTGCGTAAGTTAGCCCCTAACACTCAGTCCACCTACATCCGTGCCGTTAAAAAATTGGCATTGTTTCTCGGGCACTCGCCTCATACCGCCACCCCTGAAGATCTACGCCGATTCCAGCTACAGATGGTCAACGATGGCATGTCAGCCATCACGCTTAACGCTACGATCACGGCATTGCAGTTTTTCTTTGGTGTGACCTTGGATCGCATCGGTATGCTGCGATTAATGAGTCATGTCCGGGTGCCGCGCAAGCTGCCGGTTATTCTCAGCCCCAAGGAGGTGGCCCGCCTGCTTAATGCCGCCACCAACCCAAGAGACAAGACGGCATTAGCTGTCGCCTATGGGGCGGGTTTACGCATCAGCGAGGTGGTTTCCCTCAGAGTCTGCGATATTGATAGCCAACGGATGGTCCTGAAGATCGAGCAGGGTAAAGGCAGCAAAGACCGTTTAGCCAAGCTCTCTCCAGCCATGCTTATTTTACTACGGGATTGGTGGCTCATCGCCCACGCGAAGCATCTAATGCTGCTCGATGGCTGGCTGTTTCCAGGTAGGGACCCCATTGATCATCTTTCAGCGAGACAGCTCAGCCGCATCTGTCATGCCGCTGCCAAGCAGGCCAAGATCGATAAGCGCGTGACTATGCATACGTTGAGGCACAGCTTTGCAACACACCTGCTAGAGCAGAAGGTCGATATCCGGGTTATTCAGGTGCTGCTCGGCCATAGCCAGCTAGGAACGACGGCACACTACAGTCAGGTCGCGACCCGAACGTTGCGTGATGTTAAAGGCCCACTGGAGTACCTGAAGCTGAAGCGATCGACTCGCTGATTATTCACCGTGGCTCAGTTACCGCTGGAGGTCGCGGATATCTTCCGTACCTGCGGCCCTGCCTGGCGTAACGCCAGAGCGGGACATCTCAACCTCGGCCAGCTCAAGGTGATGTCCGCGATCGAACGTTGCCGTAGTGCCGAACTGGGCGGACACGTACTGCGTTGTGAACGCTGCGCAGAGATCCAGGTCGCCTACAACTCATGCCGCAATCGCCATTGCCCTAAGTGCCAGGCATCGGCGGCACAACGGTGGTTGGATGCCCGTCAGAGCGATCTGCTACCGGTGGATTATTACCACGTCGTCTTTACCCTACCCGCACCGATCAGCGACATCGCTTACCAGAACAAGGCGCTGGTTTACGGCCTGCTCTTTAAAGCGGCGTCTGAGACGCTATTGACGATCGCTCGTGATCCACGCCATCTCGGTGCCCGCATAGGGGTCACTATGGTACTGCACACCTGGGGCTCGGCACTCACCCATCATCCCCATGTGCACTGCATCGTGCCGGGTGGT
>TARA_R110001583_G_scaffold71589_1_pt1 | contig 11184 bp, 5 predicted proteins | sample TARA_R110001583 | Tara Oceans TARA_R110001583 (sample SAMEA4398432) | marine metagenome | biome: Polar Biome; feature: [MES] marine water layer (ENVO:01000295) within the mesopelagic zone...; material: water (ENVO:00002006), including particulate matter (ENVO:01000060) such as...... | reverse complement strand
ATCAGAAGTAATTTTTGAAGAGCCATTACTAATCTCAACACCCGTTTTCGTAAACTTAATCGTGAGAGCACCACGAACATTATTCAATTCAATGTCGGTGAAATGACTTTCAAGTACTGTTGTTCCAGAAAAAGCTTGATTACCTAATGATGAGTTAACACTAGTCGCGGTAAAAGTTGAACTATCTAATACACCAGAATATAAGGGATCATTACTAGCAAAAGAGGCGATGAAAAATTCAGATTGAATCTCACCAGTAAAGTCTTCTAAGATCCAGTCACCACCAATAAAACGATTACCAGTGAGGTCATTTGAAGCGGCAATATCTGCATCTGTTACACCGGCTAATCGATCAACAAAGCTTATACCAACGTCACCCTGTGAAATATTACATCCATAAATAAGAATGTCGCCATCAGCTTTTAGCGCTTTTCCCCAGGCTTCAAGTTGTTGACGATAGCGGTCTAATGATGAGCTATTGAGGCTAGCAGAGCCTAAACGTAATAAACCAGCAGCACCGTGTGATAATACGTGTAACGCAGATAGTTCATCATAATCGGAGAGAATTTCAGCTAACTGCTTAACTCCATCTGCTTCACCATCGAGTAATACAACCGTGACACGTTGTGCTTGCGAAGTTGGCTGAGAAGTATTGAGGGATTCATCATCTACTTGTGTTTCAGCAAGAATACTTTGCTCATTGCTTTCATCAGCAGGGTACCAATCAGCAACAAGTACATTGCCTTCATTTGTTGCTTCGGTATGCCATTCAAGTTCAGCACCTGCATCTCCCATGAAAGTACTGAGCAATGCACGGTAATCTTCTACAGAACGATCAATAACAACAAATTGATGTCCGTTTAATTGTTGTATATGTTGAATTGAAGCGACTTGTTGCACTTGATTTTCAATGTAATCGTTTATGTTTTCTGCGCTTAAACTTTCCTCTATGACAGTATTATCAATCTCTGAAGGCTGACTTTGCTCAATAAATTCCTCGTCAGATAAAAACGCAGTCAATTCATCATTAGAATTAACTGAAGAGATCTCGAATTCTGTAGGTTGAAGGTTGGTTAATTCAGAAGTGCTATCATCAGTAAAGTTTGTGGTTGTTTGTAGGTCATAATCATGTTGTCGAACAAGTTGCAGGTCTTGATGATTGCTTGCTTCTGCTAACCCGTTATCTATCAGCTGCTCTATGATTAACTCATCGTTAAGCAACTCAGCACTTAAAGCAAGTGGAGCAGCATCGGCGGATAACAAATAGCGATTTTCCATCTGTTCCATTAGATAGGTATTACGTCGGCGAGCCGTCATCACACGTCGATTCCAAAAGAATTGACGTAAATTCTGTAACTTGTCGTAACGAGATCTAAATAGACGATATAAAATAGCTGACATAATTTATTCCAAATTATTCTTTGTTAGCTAAGTGTCTATCTGAAAATGTTAAAAGTGATCAAAGTACAATTGAAGAAAGTGTTTTTGCCACTAAAAATACTTTTTCAAATATATTCCCTCAGCATAACTTATATAAAACCACAAAAGACAAGGATCAGATAACTACAATTTATCTGCCTACATTAATTATCTCCGAAGGGTAAAATATTGGGTAGTACATCCATCGGACTTAACAGAAACATTACAATAATGTTTAAAATAACGATTCGAAATTGTTTAACTAACAAACTATTAATCAAGGTAATATCGGCTTCCTGCAAATCAAATTTCACAGGAAAAACACTAAACACATAGTTGTAGCGCGCTTTGAAGAGGTTTTACTACCAGAGTAGAAGGAACCTTTAATTGGATCATAATGTTGATTTACTGAGTCTAAATTCATACGCTATAACGACCTCATGTATGTACAACACTACATAAAAACGTAATTACTCGTTCATTAATCTGTTAAAGTACAGTCCGTATTTAGTAAATTACATTATCTGAAAGGCTTAATTGCAAACAGCTACTAAAGAAGATTATCGATCAAATAATTTATTTTTCTACTATTTACTAAGTAAGCAAAAACATTCAAAAATTTAACACCGCCATTACAAAATAGCAACATATTTTAAAGCAACTCAATATATACTCAAAGCAATTAGTTTGAATAGTCAGAGCAGGATCATACTTTTCGATACCGGTAAATTTTCAGCATTTACAGTGAACTTTAAAATAATTAACGATCTGTTTTTAAATTCAATAAGTTAGAATATCGTTATCTCATTTGAGGATCATTTTGAAAATGGGAAGATAAGCGTTTACAGCTTTGTGATATGTAAATATGGTCGTTCTGATAGATAGGTTTCATTGCATCTTAAATAGATATTCAGTTTAAACAAAATAAAGTGTATAAAAATATGTGTTTTTTGTGGTGACTGTATGCAGGTAGGTTCGCCTTGATTGCAGATAGTATTATCTATACCCGTTTCCATTCAAGATGTAAAATTTAGCAAGCTGTGAGGTGAATAGTTTCTAGGAAGATAAGTGAAGATCTAACCGGTTCAATCAAGTTTTTCTGACAACGAAAATAATCATCTCACAACTTGCCCCTTGGGTCGCTAGCTCGAAAAGCAATCCTACGTTGTAATACTCAATAAGTGCCGGGGCCATTACCCTCGTATTACGTCTTGCCTTGCTATCTGAGCTAGCGACTGAATAAAGCATTTTGATTGATAACGGGTATAAATCAAGGCGTCTGGTTCTTCTATCTGAGAATAATTTTTTTCAAATTATTCACTCACAACATTCTAAAACGGTATCTCCAACATTTACTTCCGATTGCGCTTTCATTGTGATCTTAGTTTTACAGATCATATCCCAGTATTTGGGTAACACTTTAAATTCGCCAGTGACAGTTACTGTCTCATTAAATAAAATATCGGTTGCAGAACGACCAATCATGATTTCAAAATCGCCTGGTTCAACCACTCTACGATGTTTGTTATCAGTAAAATTAAGCATATCTATCGGCAGTGCAAAGTTGACTACTTTTGTTTCGCCAGCTTTTATATCTACTCTCGTAAACCCTTTCAATTCACGAATCGGTCTGACTAACGAACACAGTTTATCTTTAACGTATAACTGTACAATTTCACAGCCATTCACTTTTCCGGTATTTTCAATTTCAACCGATACATTAATTGATTCACTGATATCCACAGAATGATCTTCAATCGACATGTTTTTGTAATCAAAATGGGTATATGTTAACCCGTAACCAAAGTTATATTTTGAACCAAAATGGTAAGCGATAGGTGTGCCACCACTTTTTAGTTTATGGTTATAATAATAAGGGACTGCACCTGCATTTTTAGGGATAGATAATGTTAAACGACCCGATGGCGAAGCTTTACCTGTCACTATATCAATAATCGCATCTGCACCTTCTTGACCTGGCGCCCAACCAAACAGTACGCCTGCAGCTTTTTCTTCAGCGCCATTTAAGTTATAAGGGCGACCACCTGTCACTAAAATAATAACCGGTTTGCCTGTTGCAATAGCGGCATCAACTAATTCTTGCTGTACGCCTGGTAAATCGAGACTGTCAGTATCAGAACCTTCACCGATAGTACCCGTTTGGAATAAACCCGCTAAGTCACCCACACAAACTAATGCCACATCGGCATCTGCGACTAACTCTGCTGCAGCTGCAATTTGGCTAGTATCTTTTGACACCGGTGACTCTAATTGTTGGCCCATTGCCATATCAACATCTCCCGGAAAAACGGGTGCATTAGCATGGCGTTCAGTAAGAATTTCACAGCCTTTATGGTAGGTAACGTCGGTGAACTGATCTTTAACTGCTTCTAGAATTGTTTTACATACTTTTGAATCATCATCCATACTACTCAGAATAAGATGAATAGGGAAACTATAACCCCCTAGCAGTGCGAGTTGATCGTCCGCAGTTGGCCCTATAACGGCAATTTTTTGCTTGCTAGAGAGTGGTAAAGCACCGTTGTTTTCCATTAATACCACGGATTGAGAAGCAACTTGATAAGCCACTTTTTTAGCTTCTTCAGTCTGAATTTCGATATTGTCTTCTTTACAATATGGGTTTTCAAATAAACCTAATTCAAATTTAGTCTTTAAGATACGAGCAACAATTTCATCTATTTTTTGTAATGAAATCAATCCACGTTTAATTGCTTCCCCGATATGACTTGCACAGGCATCATCAGGTAGTTCAATATCTAACCCAGCATTAAAAGAAAGTGCAGCGGCTTCTGCACTATCGGCAGCAATACCATGATGAGAAGCTAATAAATCGACACCACCGTAATCGGCAACAATCAAACCATCAAAGCCCCATTCATCACGTAAAACCGTTGTTAGTAAATATTCAGAACTGTGGCAAGGTTCATTATCAATGTCGTGATAGGCTGGCATAACAGAACCAGCATTAGCGAGTTTCACTGCCATTTCAAAGGGTAACATAAAGGTATCGTTTAACTCTTTGAAGCCAAGGTGAACAGGTGCATGGTTACGCGCTCCTTCACTAAATGAATGCCCAACATAATGTTTTAACGTTGCTAACAAGTCGCGTTTTTCACCTTGTAAGCCTTTCACATAACTGGTTGCAATTACCCCTACATGGTACGGATCTTCGCCTAAGGTTTCTTCTGTTCTTCCCCAACGAACGTCACGAGAGACATCAAGCACTGGCGCTAAACCATGATGTGCACCAACTTGGCGAACTTCTTCACCAATCACTTTTGCCATTTTTTCAATCAAGTCTGGGTTCCAAGTATGTCCAAAATTAAGTGATGATGGAAAAAGTGTCGCCCCTTTTGCCATCAAACCAACCAAACACTCTTCATGAGACATTGCAGGAATACCGAGTCGAGTTTCTTCTATTAAGTATTTTTGTAAAAGGTTAAGCGCTTTAACGCCCTCTTCAGCATCGATAGTATGTGTCCCGAGTGGACGTGTAATTTGTCCTAACCCATGCTTTAAACGCTCTTCAATGGGTTTACGCGCATAATTAGAGGCTAACTCTAAATCTCGATCTTGATGCTTTCCATTTGGGTCCAAAATCAACCACTGCGCGCCTAATTGGGCTATTTTTTCAGCGAGTGTCATTTGGCTCAGCAAATCATCTAGCCTTTCTGGGATCGGTCGATTGGGATTCTTATAACAACTCATAGTTAGCGGTCTCATTAATAATTAGGAAATTGGAATAGCGCTAATATTAAGTATTTAAAAAGGGGAAAGAGGGATCTAAATCACAGTTGCAAAATCACTAAATCCATCAACCAAATATCACAAATCAAAGTGCTTAAAAATTGTTTGTTTTTCAATCAAAATAGAAAATGGCTGGCATTAAGTTTAGAAAAATTGTTTAAACTAGTCATTCAAGAAATCCATTTTGAATTGATATCATGAAAATTTAGATGCGTTAGCTACTTAAAAAATCGATTAATTGTCTGCTTTCATCTTTTTCTCAGCATCAATTACAGGTTTCAGACAACAAAAAATTAACCAATAGAAACTAAATTTTTAATTATATGATTTTATACATTAAAAAATTATTCAGATTTGATTTCATGATCTTTATCACAGATGATAAAAATCGTAAATCTATTACTAATTAACACAAATTAATATTTTTAGTTTTCAAAGAATAATAAGCACAAGTTAATCTCCTTCTGGAGAAAGGCTTATAATGAATACCATCAAATTGCCAATGAAATAAAAAATTGGATATGAGTTAGGCGATACTGGCTGTAACTTCTTAAGCGCTTAATTTATCAACTACTAAACTTTTGAGAATAAAATATGAAAAATTCAAACATTGATAACATTGCAATAGATGAAACCAAACCTATCGTGACACAAGGTGTTGAAAGTACGCTTTCTCTCAAGGCTATTTCTAAGCCCTTAGTCACACACATCTATACAGCAGATCCTTCTGCTCATGTGTTTAATAACAAGATTTATATTTACCCTTCTCACGATGTTGAAAATGATTTACCACTTGGGGATGATGGCGATCATTTTGATATGCGTGATTACCACGTCATTTCATTAGACAAGCCATATGGTGAAGCAACTGACCACGGCAATGCACTCGATGTTAAAGATGTAAAATGGGCAGAGCGCCAAATGTGGGCGCCCGATGCGGCAGAAAAAGATGGCAAATATTATCTTTATTTCCCCGCAAAAAACTATCAAGGAATTTTCCATATTGGTGTGGCAGTGGGCACTCAACCTGAAGGTCCCTTTGTGCCAGAAGAAACACATATCGCGGGTTCATTTAGTATCGACCCAGCCGTTTATCAAGATGACGATAACCAATATTACTTACTTTTTGGTGGTATTTCTGGCGGGCAATTACAGAATTGGCGTGATGGAAAATTTGCTGAAGAACGTTACACTGCAGATAATGAACCAGCATTAAAACCAATTATTGCCAAGCTTGCAGATAACATGGTTGACCTTGCAGAGGCACCGCGAGAAATCGATATTTTAGATGAAAATGGCGAACAATTACTAGCAGGCGATATCGACCGCCGTTATTTCGAAGGCCCATGGATGCATAAACATAATGGCATCTATTACTTCTCTTACTCAACGGGAGATAGTCATAAAATAGTATACGCAATCAGTGATTCGCCTTACGGCCCCTTTAACTATCAAGGAGTCATTCTAGAACCCGTTATTGGTTGGACAACTCACCATTCTATCGCAAAATTTGAAGAAAAATGGTACTTGTTCTATCATGATAGCTCTCTTTCGGGCGGTCAAACCCATTTAAGAAACATCAAGATGACGGAATTAACACATAACAGTGATAATTCTATCCAGACTATTAAACCTTACTTTGAAAAAAGCGAATAAGATTTCTTTAATCTGAATAGGTGAGTTAATCCACGCCTATTCAAGCCCCCTTCTATACACAAAAACCATGCTTAATATTCCCATTTAAACTGTTCGATTGTCATGCTGACAATGAGGGAGCATTTCTTTATTGCGAGATTTCTTACCTTTGAACCATAGTCGTTAAAAACAGCCTTTAAAAATACACTTTTTTAACTTGCGCATAATCACATTTATTGAACATACGGAGAAATACATAAATGAGTTTATTAAATATAGGAAAGATAAAGCAGCACCATTACCTCATAGTAAATAAAGTTTCGATAGTTAAGAAATCTGGGTAACAATGAAAGGATTTGTAAATACGGCATTAACCACTCAACGAGCGCCCAGCTTAATTATCATCACCTCTACATGCTAACGCAGTAAAAGTTAATTTAAGATCCATAGCTGTTAAAAAAAAGGAATTATAATGAAAAAGGTACTCATACCAACGTTGGTTACAATGGCATTATTTGGTTGTGCTAACACACCAGATGGAAAAATAACTAAACAAGAAACAACGCCAGAAAATGCAGGCATGCCACTAAAGTATTTAGCAAATCAAGTTAACCTTGGTATAGGTACTGCATTCGAAACCCGCCATTTACAGGACCCATTGTTCAAAGCAAAAGTCATTCAGGAATTTTCACAAATCACTCCAGAAAATGAAATGAAATTTCAGTATGTGCATCCTGAAAAAAATCGTTTTGACTTTAGTAAAGGCGATGAATTAGTCGACTTCGCCATGCAAAATGACATGGTTGTAAAAGGTCATGCATTAGTTTGGCATATTCAGAATCCTAAATGGCTTGAAGATGGCAACTGGTCTAAACAAGAGTTAAAAGATATTTTAGAAAACCATATCAAAACAGTGGTTGAGCATTATCGCGGTAAAGTGACCTATTGGGATGTTGTTAATGAAGCATTTGATGATAACGGCGGTTTTAGGGATACACTTTGGTACCGCACTTTAGGTGAAGAATATATTGAATTGGCTTTCCGTTGGGCACATGAAGCGGATCCAGATGCAGTACTTTTTTACAATGATTATTCAACTGAGGGCATGAATACCAAATCAAATGCGGTATACCGTCATATTAAAGCATTAATTGAAAAAGGCGTGCCGATTCACGGCGTAGGGACTCAATTACATCTAACCGCAGAAAATCCAATTAGTGATTCTGCAATCGCACGTAATATTGAGCGTCTTTCTGAATTAGATTTAACTGTTCATTTTACTGAAATCGATGTTCGAATCCGCAATAGCGATGGTGCCCAAGGATTAGAAAATCAAGCTAAACGTTATGCTAAATTAATGAAATTAGCAGCTTACTATCCAGAAGTAGATTTATTTACGACTTGGGGACTGACAGACAAATACTCATGGATTCCGGGTTGGTTTGAAGGTTACGGAAAAGCATTAATGTTTGATGAAAACTATGCCCCTAAACCAGCTTATAAAGCAGTGCAAAGCATATTAACCGATGCAGTGATAGGTAATTTTAGTTACGAGCCAGTGACTGATTTAAGTAAAGTGCAACGTTATGTTCAAGCCTTTAACGCAAAAGAATTATCCTCAAATAAATTCGATGTAAATAAAGCCGTTTATTACCCTTTTGCCTTTAATCAACTAGATGGGAAAAACCAAGCGTTATCACCACAACAACGTCAATCAATAGACGGAAAATGGGCTGTTTCGTACTACAAGAATACACTTGTTGGTCAAGTAATTCGTAAAGATGATGTTACCAACATTAATAATGCACAAGCACATGAAAATGACAATATAGAGCTATTCATTCGTATTGGAGATAAATTTTGGCAGTTTAGATCTCTTGTCGGGCAAGACTTTGCACCACTTAATTTCCCAGGGAAAGCAACAGGTAAATGGAGCGCAGACGGCAATGTTTTCGATTTCACGATTGAACTATCTGAATACGATGATCTCGTGGGCGAAACCTTCGGTTTCAATATTGCTTTAGCTGATAATGATGGCGCTAACCGCACCACACAACTTTACCCGTTAACAGGCAGTAATACAGGTTGGCAAGGTGAAGAGTTTGGTGAAATATTTATGAATGGCCAAAATGCAGTCGTTGCATCTGTTCCTGTTTCTACTCCTCCCGCATTTAAAGTAGCGAAACTCACTAACGCGCCGACTTCAGCGCAGGATATTTTAGAGCAAAGTTACCAATATTCACTGTCATATAATCAGCTAAACCAAAACGATTTGTCAGTGGCAGACCATCAAGATATCTCAGGAAGCTGGGCTGTCGGATACCATGAAAACTGGTTGTACGGCGTTGTGAATCGAGAAGACAATACAACCGTCACCTCAATGCCACAAAGTTACCAAAACGATAATGTTGAAGTATTTGTTCAACAGGGTGAAAAAGCAATGACACAGTTCCGTAGTGTTGTTGGTAAAGACTTTGAACAAATCGGTTATAGCGGTAAATATAACGCCAAATGGAACGATGATGGCACACAGCTTTTCTTTGCGATTGAATTAGAGTCAGCACTTAAAAGTGGTGAATCAATTTCGTGGAATGTTGCCCTTGCTGACAATGATGATGGCACAAAAAGAAATCACCAACTTTACCCAGTACCAGGTAACAACATCGCATATTTAGGGGAAGAGTTAACTAAGCTAATTGCTGAATAACAACGATTAGATTTTCCCTCTACTCATGTGGAGGGAAAATCAAACTCGACTTTAAGGAATCGAATCAAGGTGGAGCAAGTTTTAGATGCGTTAATGATTTCACGTTCTAATTTAGAAACGCGCTTTAAAGAAGAGCGTGGACATTCAGTCCATCAAGAGATTCATAATTCAAAACTCAAGCGAGCTTGTGAACTACTCGCTTCAACGAATATTGCCATTGCTGAAATACCTGAATTATGTGGATACCCTTCATTACAGTATATGTATACGGTCTTTAAAAAAGATATCAATATAACCCCGAAAGATTACCGGGTTAATAATGCATACTCTTTAAGTTAATCAACAAATTGGCAGTTAAATTTAAATACAGTTAACTGCCTTTTAGGAAAACCTTAAAATTAAATAATGTCTATTTTGAATATTGTTTTATGGGAATAAGGTCGATTGGGTGAATAGATACACTCCTGCGCAATCTCCTGCATATTCACTTGATCAGGGTAATGTTGCGTCTCAAGGCACAATCCATAATATGCATCATACTGCTTGCCCTCTCTGCCAATCTCGCCTGGTAATGCATTACCAGTATAAAATTGAATAGCATTTTGATCGGTAAATACCTGCAGTTGTAAGCCTGTCGATTCGCAAGCAACTTGCGCTGCAAAAGCAAATTCACTTTTATTTAAACACCAGCAATGATCAAAGCCCTTCACTAATTTGATTTGCTGTTCATCAGCATTAAGGCCTGTTTTAATTAATTTTGATGTACGTAAATCCATTGCTGAATGAACGACCGACTCTTTACTGATCGGTATCGATTGATCATCAATTTTTAGATAATAATCAGCATCAATTGACACAGAATGATCGCTAATTTTTTCATGGCAACCCGATAAATTAAAATAAGTATGTTGCGTTACATTAATCGGCACGTCTTTATCAGTCGTTGCATGATATTCAACAGACAGTTCATTATCTTCACTTAATGTATATTTAACAGAAAAGTTAATGGTTGCTGGGTACCCTGCTTCTCCCTCTTTTGTTTGTGTTCTTAAAGTAATAGATTGTTGAACAACAGACTCTACTATCCAGCATTTTTTATCTAAATGAATCGATGCGCCATGGAGGTGATTGCTCCCCTCATTTAATTCAAGCTCAATCGTTTTAGCATTTAAAGGAAACTTCCCTTTTGCAATACGATTAGCCCAAGGCCCCACAACACTACCAATATAGGCTTTGGTATCTAAATAATCTTGTGGTTGATTAAATCCTAAAACAATATTCTGTTGCTTATTGTTCTTATCATTTACAAAAAAATTAACAATAGTGGCACCCAGCGGCGAGATATCAACCTGTGTACCCTGTGTATTTTTTAAAGAATAAAGATACGTATCACCCCATGCTTGCTTTATTTCTTGTGACTTAGCTGATTGCGACATTAGTTACTCCCTGATTTAAAAAGTATAAAAAAAAGTGCATGTGACCAGCTGCATGCACTTTTTAGATTATAGAGATTGATCTTGTTGACTTAGTTTAAGAAACTACAAGGGATCTCATTTGGATAACGCTCAGATGCGGGTTGGTTATAATCAATATCAGTCACGCCTAATAGGTTTGGCTATGTCTTAGTTAATTGATGCTATACTGTGTTTACATAC
>TARA_R110001583_G_scaffold7573_1_pt1 | contig 11188 bp, 6 predicted proteins | sample TARA_R110001583 | Tara Oceans TARA_R110001583 (sample SAMEA4398432) | marine metagenome | biome: Polar Biome; feature: [MES] marine water layer (ENVO:01000295) within the mesopelagic zone...; material: water (ENVO:00002006), including particulate matter (ENVO:01000060) such as...... | reverse complement strand
TCTCCTGGTCAGATTAGCGCTTATTTTGAGCCATGGAAAGACAACAAGGGTTTTGGAAATGACATTTTCTTAAAATGCTTAAATGATTCTACAAGCGCATCTGATTATAATATTGTTTTTGGAACAACTCACGATAACGGATCGACTAAAGACATAAGAGTTTTAACCGTAAAAGCTAATCTAGGCTCAGGCGGGTATATTGTTTCAAACGCGTTGGTTGACAGTGAGCATCTTTTGGCTGGAACGGCAGGCACCGAGTCAGACGGAGCGGCAGTTCATATTTGGATTGAAACAGCTACCGCTGTAAACGGAGTAGCTGCTGACACCGTTACGCGGCATACTATTAGACACAGGACCAGGGTCAGAAACAACACGGCAGGAACTGTTCTGGTTCCCTATAACGATTACTATGGCAATGGTTCGCGACTTGCTTGGAACTCAAGCATTACGTCCGATGCTTTTAGGTACCCCTCAACTGGCGGAAATCTCTACCTTGCTGTTTCTCAGGTAAACGACATTAGCCTCACGAGAAGGTCCAGGGCAGCCGTAGCGGCAGACAACACCGCAAGCCCTCCAACGCCTGGGTACCTTGTAGATAACTCAGCAAGGGGCCTAAACAATAACATTGTTATATTAAGCTCTAAAGACAAGTTAATTTCTGCTGCTCCAACTGGAAGCTGCGCGACGTGCCTTACTTCCGAGTTTGTTCAAAGGTCTCCTCTTCCTGATACATCTACCGGGTCTTCTGTGTATCAAATTAGAAGACTACTTTACGGTGTTCAAAGGGTTACAAGAAAAAACTCAAACACTAAGTTTATTTTTGGGTCATCAAAATTTATTGCACACGCAGAATATGACGCAGGCACAGGCGGAAAACCAAATCAAAAAGACAATGTTTTTGGAATCTCATTGTGCGAATTGGACTTTGACCCAGACAGAACCTTGGCCTCTGTCCAGGCAGGACGGTCATTTGTTTTTACTGGCGGTTTTTTAAGCGGTTACGATAAGTCGAGCATATTTGAGCAAGGGTTTGTTGTTTATCCCTCTATACAAAAAATAAACCAAGCAAACGCAACCGGTGGCGCGGGTTTACCAGTGCCCGATTCTGGCGACGATATAAAATACGTAGCAATATATGAATGGTCAGATGCAAACGGAAACGTTCACAGATCAAGGCCGTCATTAGCCGAAAGCTTTATACCTTCTGCTACGGGCAAAAGAGCTGAGGTGTATGTATATCCATTAAGCTTTTCAAGGAAATCTGAAAGCGGAAGAGTTAGTACGGTTATTTACAGAACAGAGCCTGGGGGGGGAACATTTTTTCGAGTAGGATCTATGTCTCCATTTTACCCGGCTCACGTTAGCTCTCAGCCATACATAGATGATGGAAAAAACTTTGACCTTTTAAGCAACGAAATTCTTTACTCTGAAGATGAGCTTGAAAACGACTTTATGGGTTCATGCAACGACATAGTTAGTCACCGAGGAAGGGTTGCCGCTGTTAGGTCTGACAACGTAATTATTTACTCAAAGCCCATTGAGGATGGTACAGAAGTAAGATTTCCTGATGGATTTTCTCTTGTTCTTCCTGGAGACAACTCAAAGGTTGTAGGCGTTGAATCAAACCTAGATCACCTTCTTATGTTTTCTGAAAATAACGCTTATTTTATATCGGGAGAAGGGCCAACATCTTTAGGTCAAAATCCATTTACAAATGTGCGAGTTTTTGCCGCTGGCCAAGGAGCAAGAAAAGGCTCTGCTCATGTCGATACTCCAATCGGAGTATTTTATCAGTCTGAGCGCGGAATATACTTGGTAAGAAGAGACCTTTCGGTTGTTTATCAAGGCGCTCCTGTTGAGGACAGCTCTACAAGATTGCTTATTGGAGCAACGCTTGTGGACTCCACAAATGAAGTTAGGTTTCTGCTTTCTAATTCAGGATCAGCATCCGGCGCAGATTACTACTTAATCTATAATTACTATTTTCAAAAATGGGCATTATGGACAGTAGCATACACTTCTTCTGCTTGGCAGGTTGGAGAAGTTTATAATGGGACAATGTTTATTAGGGCAACGGCTGACGGAAAAATATACAGGCAAAGACCTGGAACTTATCAAGACGACAACTCAAGCGGCACAGCAACAAATTATGATGTAATTGTTCAAACAGGATTTATTGCAGCAGCAGGATTGCTTCACGCTCAAAGAGTTTACCGGGCAATGCTTGTAGGGGATTACGTAAGCGATCACACGCTTACGATTGCGGCCTCATATGATTATAACTTAACGTCTGGAACATCTTACTCGAAATCAATAACAAGCTCGAATGATAATCCTATGCTTGTCAGAATGCACCTGGACCAACAAAAGTGCAGATCGATTGGATTAAAAATTACAATAAGTGGCTCGGGAGAATGCGCTAAACTTGATGGCATAGCTCTTGAGGTTGGACGCAGAAAATCATCCTTTAAACTTGAATCGGCAAGGACACTGTAATGGCATCATCGTATGTTTCAAGCTTTCTTAGGCAGCAAGGACTTGAAAAAGAAAAAAACAAAAACTTGGAAAAGGTTTTTACACAGCGAGAAGCAGACAGGCTCTTGAGCGGCATTGCTCAAATGAACCAATCAAGAGGGGTTCAGCGCCGGGGCAGAGCCGCAGCTTCTGAGAGCAGTGGAGCGGATGCCAGTGCAAATACTGAAGTAAGAAAATACGCCCACGAGGAAGCTGTTGAGGTTGCTGAGCAGCAACAAATACTAAATTGGGTTAATGCCGGAGCCGCATCAACAGGTGCGTTGATGGCATATTATGCAGAAAAACTAGAAAAAGATGCAATAAAAGAAGCTGAGGAAGCAGCTATAGCGGAAGCCGAATCGTCAGAAGAGGCTGCCATGCTTACCGATTACCGTAAGCCCGGAGAAGAGTATTCTCCTTCGATGTTGAGAGACCCTTTCGCAGTGGGGGATTTTTCTCCTGATGCTGAGATGCTTGAGAGAGGCTATCCAATGTATGACCCTGATGGAAAAGTTTATCAAGGTCAAGTTGATGCAAGTACCGGGGATTCTCAAATAGACGCCTCATCCGCTATTTACAAAGATGGCATGAATGCAACCGAGTACAAGGCAGCACAAAAAAGCCCAAGAGAATTGGTGCAAAATCAAAACGAAGAGAGAGGAAGATCAGGTATTTACGACTTAAGCCCCGTAGGAATAGGGGAAGCCGCAGCTTCTTTGTTGACCCCAGAAGAAGAAGAAGAAATGCTTAAAAAGCTTAGGCTTAGACAGTCAAGATTGCCGGTTCCTACAAGAGCGCCAATGATAGGAGATGCTGAGTAATGGAAGAATACAGCGAAGAAGAACAGAGCTTTTTGGATTCTCTTGGGTGGGACAACGCATCCGACCCGCTCGTTGAAGACGGCAACGTTGTTGAAGAGGATAATGAAACCAGAATAAGAAAAGGGTCTGGCCTCGAAGATGAGGGTTTGTTTGAAGTAGCCACAGAGCTTTATGGAGTTTCTTCTGGAGAAGTTGAGTCTGCTGACAGAAAACGAACAAGAGAGTCTCTTGAGGCCATGGCAGCAGGTCAAAGAGGAAGAGGCCAAAGCGGGACAGGACTGCGATCAGCAGCTAGTCTTAGGGGCGGCGAGACAGCCGCACAGGCCGTGCAGGCTATTGGCGGGGCCAAGCTATCAGAGGCAACTGAACTCGAACGAGAGGCGTCTTCAGGGCAGCTCAGAGACCTTTTAATCCAAGGCAGGTCACGGGCAGAAAACAAGCAACTTCGCATGCAGGAAATTGCATTTCAAAGAGAACAAGCAAATAAGGGTTTCTGGGGAGATATTCTTAGCGGGGTTCTTGGTGCGGTTGGTGGAGCGGTTGGCTTTGTTGCTTCAGGGTTTAATCCTGCTGGAGCAGTAGCGGGTTTTACGGTTGGTTCGGCTGGCGGCAAAGCTGCCGGTAGAACTTTCGGGTAAGGGAGAAGAGTTATGGCATTAGGGGCGGCAGCAAGAGAGCGTCAGGAATTTATTAAGCCTGAAAATGTTTTAAAAAGAGAACTTGTCAAAGAAGAAGAAGAAAGACAGGCAAAACAAAAAGAGCAAGAGCGAAAAGAGGCGGCTCAAAAAAAATCTGACAAGCAGTTGGCCGACAGACAAAGAGCTGAAGAAATTTTAAGAATTGCAAAAGAACAAAACATTTCTGCAACAGAAGCTGTAAAAACACATGCTGCTATGGGCGAGAGCACAAAGGCTGCTCCAGAAACAGACACAACCGACCTCAACTTCGCAACCACACCCGCAGAAGCTCCCCAGAGCGCTCCAGTTGATTACTATTCACGAGCAAGAGGGAACGTTTATTCTGGGATGGCAGGAGCCAAAGAAGCTTACGCTAAAGAACAAGAAGCTGTCAGAGAAAAAACAAGACTTGACCAAGAAGGCATGGATGCCATTGCCCAGCAAAGGGTCGATGACGCAGACGACTACGCAACAGAAATGGGCGTTCTCACAAATCTTCAAAAGGCTCACAAAGCTGGCCTAGATGCTTACCAAGAAGGAACCCAGAAACTAGAAGACGATTACAACAATAGAAAGATTGACCCCAATAGGGCGTTTTCTTCTACGGGGGCAAGGGTTGCTTCTGCCATTGCCATTGCTCTTGGAGCCTTTGCTCAGGGCGCATCAAGAGGAAAAATTCCTAACACTGCTTTTGAAATCATCGAAGGAGCAATCAAGAGAGACATTGACGCTCAAAAAACAGAGATGCAAAAAAGCAGAGATGTCCTTTTAAATAGAAACAACATCTACGCCCGCATGATGGCAAGGTTTCAAAACGAAGAGGTTGCTTTTGCCGCAACCATGACAATGGGACTAAAACACGCCAAAATGAAAATAGAAGGCATGATACAAAAGCACAAGTCAGCCAACGCTCAGGCGGGGCTTGAAGTGATTCTTGCCGGAATTAATACAAAAATAGCCGAGTCAGATAAAAAAGGTTATTCGCAACTAGCAGAAATTAATGTCAAGCAAGCTCAGCATCAAGCTAAGAGCGGGGCGGCTCAAACCAAGAGAAGTGAGTCTATGAAGCTGGCCATGAAAACCCTTAACCTGCTTCCAAGCCTTCAGAGAGGCTTTGAAAGCATAACCGCAATGCAGGCTGCTTGGTCAGTGGTTTTGCCCAAGGCCGCACAAGAAATGTTTTCGGGGATGAAAGAGGCTGTTGTTTATGACGACAGCAGAAATCTTAATGCCAAGATGCTTACAAAAGCATTCGACGGTGGACGACCAACAGAAAAAGATTTTCAGATCTTTGTTGCATTGTTTCCAGGGGAAACTGCTGACAAAAAGATTGCTTCAGCGAAGTTTAACAATATTCGACAAAACCTTCTTGACATGCTTGCGGATTCAAAAAGTGGCGGCCTAGAGGCGGGCTTCCTTACAGGGGCATGGGAACAACATTACGGAGAGGGTGGTCTTTCTCCCCAAGAAAAAGCAGCAGGATCTAAACTGTTCGATAAGCAAAAAAAAGAAAATTGGAAAAACAGATTTCAGCAAGGCAACTAACCAATGGCGCGTTTATTCGGAAAAAGAGAAGGTGCCTGGATAGATATTCCAGAGGACCAAGTTCAAGAAGCGTACATGAGCGGCATGTATGCTTTTGCTGCTAACTCAGAAATAAACATACAGCTTAAGGATGGCCGGTATGGCACCATGCCAGCGGAGCATGCTCAAGACGCCTTTAGGTCTGGCGCTACGTATGACCAAGCAGACGTTCGACAAGAGCGAATTGAGTCTGCTGAGTACGACGAGAGGAACCTAGAGGCCGGTGCCTTAGCTGTGGCTCGGGGTCTTTCATTTGGACTAAGCGATGTCATTGCAGAAAACATTGCAGGATACTCCGAAGAAGAGCTTGCAAAGTTAGAGAAGTACAATGCGAACATCTCTTTGGCAGGTGAGCTTACTGGTGCCATTGCTCCTGCATTGGCATCTGGAGGAACCAGTCTTTTGGCCAGGGGATTGGCTAAAGGAACAGTTGCAGGATTAAGCGCAAAGGCAGGTATTGCGGCAGAAAAAGCTATTGCAAGAAGGCTTGGCGCAGGAGAATCCGTAGCAGGTTTCGAGCTGGCTCAAAAAACTGCCGATAAGATGATTCAAGGCGGCGCAGCTCTCACGGGTGCTGCAACCGTAGAGGGTGCCTTGTTTGGGGCTGTTGACGGATTTTCTGAGCAAATGCTGGGAAGAGCTGACAGAACAGCGGAGCAAATGCTTTCCCATGTCGGAGGGATTACAGCTCTGTCTGGCGGTCTCGGTGGCGTTCTTGGTCTTGCTTCTCCACTAATTGGCAAGGGCTTGAGCGCTATCAATAACAGCAAGTTCGGTGATGCTGTATCGAAAAAAACCAAAGACTGGGAATCCAGCATCTTGGCTGCCATGCATGGCGGAGACAAAGAGACATACCGAAAGCTCCTAGAACCAGAGTATGCTCACAAGGTAGTTTTTGGGCATGGAAAAATTGCAGAAGAAACAGCTGACCAAATGGCTCTATTTATTGATGATGCAATAGATGGACTTGAGCTTGCTACTCGCTCTGTCAGTGGCTCTGAGAAAAAACGACTGATGCGTGATGTTGTTGAATCAGAAGACCCTCTTGGTGCAATTGATGAATCCATTGCTATGCTTCACGCAGCATTGAGAAAAGTAAAAGCAGCAAAAAAAGACAGGCTTGTTCCAGACGGAGGAGAGCTAACAGATCTTAATAAAATTGAAAAAGGTCTAGAGAAACAAATAGACCAAATTGCTTCAATGGTTGCAAAAAACGCAGCCGAGGGTGATGTTGCCATTGCCGTGTATGGCTCGCAGCTTCGAGCTGCTTTTGCAAAAGATGCAGAGCTTAATGTCCTTAGCCTTAAAGATACATATAAAACCAGTGACCTGTTAAGCCAAAACATGGTTGATGATATTTTGCCGGAGTTATTTATAACTCTTGATTCCTTTAAAAGAGGAATGGGAAAAATTATTTACGGAAGGTCTGGCTCCAATGTTGATAACATTATGGAATCAGGAAACCCATTGGTTGATGTTTACCATTCTCTTAAAAACACTCTTGAAGACGGTTCTCTTTTTGGGACAAAAGCAGCCACAAGGCAAATGGAAACAAACAAGGCGTTTACCCGGCTTCTCCCTTCGTATCATCAATTCCTAAAAAAGTTTACAAGAGACGGCGACAAAGCTGGACTTGGTATGGCCAGCAGAGCAGCCACAGAGGGCGAAGCCACTGTTATGGCTACAGCGGAATCTAAAGCTCTTGATGACCAAATTGATATTCTTGTTGATTTTAGAGAAAGACTTAAAGCTGATAGAACGTATGACTCAACAGAGCTAGAAAACGCATACAGAGAACTAGAGACTGTTGTTGCGGCAGCAAAGAAACATGCGGATACTTTCGATGATGGCACTGAAGGCTTATTGGATTACCGAAAGAAACTTGAGGTTCTTGATAAAAAATCAGGCTCTTTAAGAGGCAATCTTGAAAGCATGAAAAGCGGCGCAACTCCTAATGCCGCCAAGATGGAAGCTATTCGAAAAGAGCTTAGTGACGTGGTCGATGAATCTATCGAAGTTGCTAACTCAAGACCATACAGGGGCCTCGACGAAGAGGCGGTTACTGATGATTTTTTAGATGCCGTTAACGAGCACTCAAAAGCATCTGAGCAGTTTAGTGTCTTAATAGATGAAGCAAAAAAGAATATTGCTAAAGCCAAAAAAGCCAGAGTCAAAGACCCCGAAGCACTGGCAGACCTAGAGAAAAAACTTGATGGATTAATTGACCGCTCTCTTGCGCATGACAGAACTCCGCCACTCAAAAAGAACTACAAGAAAACAAAAGACCTTGGAGAAGAGCAGCGAAGAGGGCGTGTTTCAAAAAGCGCGGGCAGCTTTAAGTCTTTTCTTAAGGACTCATACAATCCAGATCAAAGTGAAAAATTTCAAATTTTCCAGGAGTTTGTAAATAACTACGATGGCTTTTTAAGAACAATTGAAAGAGAGTACGGAAAAACCGCTCTCTTGTCTGCAAACAAAACTCAAACCGTAGACAGCTTATCAGAAAGCTATAAAGGGTTAAAAAGCAAAGTTAATGAGCTTGGAGATATTCAAAAATCTTACAAGCAAGTCTACTCTGTTCATTCCCCGTTAAACACCATGCTGTCAGCAGTACCCCTTGGCGGCTTAGCAGTGGGCGGTGTTCCTGGTTTTCTGGCAAGTACAGCCACTACCGCACTTATTACTCCAGCAGCAGGAATAAAAAGAAGAGCAGCAATCCATGGCGTTAAGTCACTGGTTGCCTCTAATCTCAATAAGAGAGCCACACAGGTTGTTAATCGCATAGTAAAAAACACAAAGCCAGGGGCTCCGCAAAAAGCACGGTCTCTGCCTATCCTCTTGGCCCTGCTTGGAGTTAAGGCAACAGGCAATCCTAGAGATGATGCTAGGGCTGCAATGAATGAAATGGGCCAGCTGGCTGACCCTGACTTTCTTCATTCTCGATTAGAGTCATCAACCAAAGAGTTGGCCGAAGCTCCCAAGCTAAGAGAAGAGCTGTTTTTAGGAGTAGCAAAACACGCAGGCATTCTTGCTGATGCAGCCTCGACAGATGGTGCAATGAACTACGACCCAATAACCGGTGAAAATGAAATCACCCGGTCTGATGCAGATGTCTCTAAGTTTATGAGTATTGCAGAAATTGGAATTGGCGGAACCAACGTAGTGGCGGATAAGTTGATGGCCGGTACGCTGACAAAAGCAGAAGGCAATGCATACAGAGAGTTTTACCCTATAGAGTCTCAAGAGCTTATAGAGACCATCCAGGCTAAGCTATCTAATCAAGGAAAGAGAATCTCATGGGACGACCGAGCGTTGTTAACCAATCTCTCAGGAATTGCGATGACAAACACCCTGACACCAGTATTCATCGGAGCAATGCAAAGTGTTCACAAGGCTGCAACAAAGAATGCAAGCGGAAGAAAAGGCGGAAACTCGTTGAGCAAAACAGGTGAAGCGGGTACAACTTTAGTAGAACAAGCCATGTATGGCTAAGACATAACCACTTAGGCTGAAGATATGGCCTTGAGGAGATTGATATGAGAACCCTGAATTTTAAAACAGCGGTAAGTGGCACCATTAGCGCCACGACTGCCCTTGACTTAAAGGTCCAAGAGCATGGTCGGCAAACGTGGGAGTTCTTGACGGACTCAAACAACGTTAAGGCAATTTTGTTTAGCGTGTTTACCGACGACGACGGAACCGAGACAGAGGGGCAGATTCAAGAAGTAGCCTTGACTGCCAACACTTTGACAATTGTTAACTTTAACATGAAGCTTAGTCATACTCGATGCAAGTTTGACGACACGGGTAGCTCTATGAGCGGGACGCTTAGAATCAAAGCAACAACGGCAAAGGGGTAAGTCATGGCAGATGCAAAAATTATTAATTACGGCCAACCTATTGGCGCAGGTTCTACGGCTATCCCAGACAACACCAGCACAGCGCTTGATATTGAATCAACGGACGCAAACGCCGAGGATTATATTACCATTGATACGACCGAGGGCAGCGAAAACATGAAGTTTGGCGTTGGTGCCTCTTCTGATATGATGCGCTTTTTTGCAAACGGGACAATTGACACTTCTCAAGCTAACGGCTACGGAATCCAGGCCAAGACGACTGCAAGCGCAACCGCGCCTGTTTTTATTCCCAACAAGAACGACCCCGACACTGGTATCGGGCGGGCAGACGCTGACCAGCTTTCGCTTGTTGCGGGTGGTGTTGAAGGGGTTCGGATTACAAAGGCGGGCGGCGTTGCGGTCGTTAAAATCTCAAACGGAACAGCGGCAGCCCCTTCACTTCATTTTGCAGCGGCAGACGATACCGGCTTTTACTCACCAGCGGCGGGTCAGATAGGGGCAACAGTCGATGCAGGTGACGCCCAGGGCGGGCGAGTTTTACACTTAGAGGGCACAGAAGACACACCCGGAGGAAAAAATAACGTAGCAGTCGGACCCGACTCGCTCAAGAATTTGCTTGATTTAGCTGACCAGTCCTCGCGGGGTTCGTTCAACGTAGGATTAGGCGGATTCGCGAATAATAAAATAACGACGGGAAGTGCAAATCTCGCCATAGGCAGAGGCTCTATGTGGAATGCTCGAACGAGCAGCTCCAATAACGTTGGTATCGGCCTAAATGCTCTTTTAGGCGATGGCATAAAATCAAACAATACCGCAATCGGGTATCAGAGCGGAACTGCCGTTACGACCGGCGGGACGAATACTATGATCGGGTACCAGGCCGCCGACGCAGTGACTACAACCGGAACCGGAACATATATCGGCGCAAGTACAGCGGCATCAGCGGCGACAGGTGTATCAAATGAGACTTGCCTGGGTTACGCGGCGGTGGGCAACGGTAGCAACACGGTCACGCTGGGCAACGATACTGTGGGAGAACTGCGTTGTGAGGTTACCTCAATAACGGGCATTTCAGATCAACGGGTAAAAAACAACGTTCAAGACTCTTCTGTGGGCTTAGATTTTATCAACGCATTGCGACCGGTCAAGTATGAGAAAAAACACCCGTCAGATTATCCCGAAGAAATTAGAGAGGAGCGGTGGTCTGAGAGAACAAAGACCAATATCAGCGATACCGGCGAAGTAACAGAATACACCGTTCCAGCCGACGAAAAACCCAGCGACTGGCAACCTAAAACCGAATACGGTTTAATCGCTCAAGAAGTTAAAGCCGCCATGGAATCTCATAACGCTACTGATTGGCAGGGGCACACAATAACGCCAAACGGCACAGAGGCTTTAGGCTATAGCAGCTTGGTTATTGTCTTGGTTAAAGCCGTCCAAGAGCTTACGGCCCGCGTCGCCGAGCTTGAGGCAGGTGACTAACGTGGAAGATGCGCTGCTACAATCCGGAGGAACAGCAGGTCTTATCGCTGCAATTTGGGGCGTGGCCGCTGCGATTAAACAACATAAAGAAAAGAATAACGGGGGTTCGACATACACCCGAATAACGATTTTGGAAAACAAGGTGGGTGAGCTTCAAGAGGAGCTAACGCAGGCTAATGATAAGCTTGTTAAATGCCACCGTGACTTATGCGAGTTTCGGGAAGAATTTAGAATTTTTCTTACTAGG
>TARA_R110001583_G_scaffold189523_1_pt1 | contig 11189 bp, 9 predicted proteins | sample TARA_R110001583 | Tara Oceans TARA_R110001583 (sample SAMEA4398432) | marine metagenome | biome: Polar Biome; feature: [MES] marine water layer (ENVO:01000295) within the mesopelagic zone...; material: water (ENVO:00002006), including particulate matter (ENVO:01000060) such as...... | reverse complement strand
AGAGAAAAAGTTCGGGTGCATGCCTCTAACAGAGGAGGCGGCACTTCCGAGTTTCATTTTTCCCTAGAATTTTCAAGTAGATAAAGAAAAAACCCGTCGGCTGCAACCAACGGGTTCTTGGAAAGGCTTATTCTTTGCCCTCACCTGAAATCTGAGGCAAAGTTTAGGCGATGGGACCGCTTTGTCAAGTGCAAATGCGGTGTGGAGACTCTGCCGATACCACGCATGACATCTTCCATTCCCGACGCGCAAACCGGCGCGGGTGCTGAGCCTTCAGCACCGGTCGGAACGTCTGCCGTTGCCCGCTGGCACTGGGTGCAGACAAAGGTTCTCGATCATCCTGATTTGACGACAGCCGAGATCTGTGTCGCCATTGTTCTGGCGTCGCATGTCAATGACCGGACGCAGAACTGTTTTCCCAAAATCGAAACCATTGCCCGCGAAGCCAGCCTGTCAGATCGCAAGGTGCGTCAGGCGCTCAAGCGGTTATCCGAACTTGGCCTGGTGGCGAAGCGGAGCCGGGCAATTGGTCGGCTGCGTAATCGCAATGCTTATCACCTGGTCGATCTGGGTTCTAAACCGGCATCTGGTTCCCCCATACCGGCACAGGGTGCCGCTGTTAAACCGGCACGGGGTGCCGGTTCCAAGAGGAACACGGATAAAGAAGAAAACACGGATGAAAGAGAACAGGCACAGGCCGTTTCCGGTACCGGTGCCACCGTCCTTCCTGCCGTCAATGATCACTGTTTGATTCTCGCAAGGGAATGGCAGCGGCTGTGCTGTGAGCCGTGGACGCTGGCCAATGCCTGTGTGCGGGTCAATGAAGCGATTGAACGGGTCGGGTTCGATGCGGTTGGGCAGGCACTCGAAGATTTGAAACGGCAGGGGAAAAGACCATCTCGTTTGGGGTTGCTTGATGTGCTGGACGGACTACTGCCAGAGGCTTGTGCAGAAGACAGCGCATCCGCTGTTGTTCCGATATGTGATGCATCAGACCCCGTTGAATGGCAGGAGATATGCCGGGTTGTTGCGCAGGCTGACATTCCCGGGTGCCGTAACCCGCGCGCCTGGCTATCCCAGATCCGCGCCAGCCTCACCGGCAGCACCATCGTGTTGAGAACGCCGAACCGCTGTGTTCAGGATGCCGCCCGTCACCAGTTGATGGCGACAATCCGGCCTGTTGCAGAACGCAGGGGATTGCAGATCGGAGCAGTAACATGCTTGAGCTGATCACATCCGAACAAAACCTTCTACCATCTCTCGAAGAACGCCTGGCGATTTTGCGGCGTCAGGCGGCAGGTCTGGCCCATATCCGGCGCTGGAACGGGGCCTGCGAGGTGACGGTGGCACAGCATTGTGTGCAGGCCTGCGATCTGGCCTCATCGCAAGCAGCGGGATATGCCTTGCTGCATGACATTGAGGAATTTGACACCGGCGACATTATCACGCCGGTCAAGAACAGTCTGCGCCAGCTTGGCGTCTGGCAGCGTTTTGAAACCGAAATCGTTCTGCCGATCCGGCGGCATTTTACCCTTCTGGCGGGCCTCGAATGGCCGTGGCCTCAAGCGGTAGTGCACGAAATCCACGAGATCGATCAGCGTCTGAAAGCAACCGAATATCGCGATTGTGTGGATCTGTCTCTGGTGCGTTTGGTCGCAGGCGATCTGGCGGAACCGTTTGAGGATTACATGCTGCCCTGGAGTGCGATCAAGGCCGAACGGGTTTTTATGGACCGGATGCGGCATGTGCTGCCTGCATTGGGAGGGGGCGATGCGTGATGAAATCCGAAAAGATGGTGAATTTGACAGGCCGAACAAGACCGGCAGGATTCTGCCGGTTGGGGGATTTGGCTATCGTATTTTGTTGTCTTTTGTATTCATAAATGTTATTTTTTGTTTTCTTGATGGGAAGGGCGCAACGTGCTGAAAATCAGATACAGCAAGCTGGCCATCAAGGGTCTTTCCCGTATTCCGGCAAAAGCGCGAAACGCCATCCGGACAAAGATCGATCTTCTGGCAGAAAACCCCCAGCGTCCGGATCTGGATGTTAAAAAACTGAAGGGTGGTTCGGGGCGTTTTCGGATGCGGGTCGGGACCTATCGTGTCTTGTTTACCGAGGATGGTATCATCCTTGAGATTCACGATATCGGCCCGCGTGGCAGTATTTACAGGAACTAGCGATATGAACGTGATCAAACCACAGATTATTTATCAGGGCGATATGCCAGCTTTTGTTGTTGTTCCTTATGCCGACTGGCTGGCAATGGTTGATGAAGATAAAGCCGACGCAATCGCTTTTGACCATGCCCTTGCTGCGGATGACGGGACGCGCTATCCGCAAGAGGTCGTCAGTCGGCTAATGGACGGCGAACATCCGGTGAAGGTCTATCGTGAGTTTCATGAACTGACGCAGGAACAGTTGGCGCAGAAGGTTGGTGTTACCAAGGTGTATATCGGCCAGATAGAGCGCGGTGCACGCAATATGTCCCTGAAACTTCGGGCAAGGATTGCCGCAATCCTGGATGTGGAAAACGATGCTTTGACGCCGTGGCCGCAAGATGAGGTCGAGCATCAGCAAGTGGATTGAAAGCCGGATCGAGCGGGCGTGACACCGATGATCCGTTAAGCTGGCAAATCAAGCAGGTTGTGCGCGACCCGGGCAGATCCCGGTGGTCGTCGAAATATCGCGCCATGCGTGATCAGATGTTCAATCGAGAGGCGGCTTCACGCAGCAATAATCCGGCTGCGTCAGAGGTGATTTCTCATCTATCGAATGCCGCCAGAACCCTTCGCCGACCGGGACAGGACAAAGTCGGGATAGCTATATAGAGCTCCTATCTAAAAGGATCAAACTAATCGTTGATCTAATACTGCTCCTATTCAAAAGATTTAAATTTTGACCCAGGAGGAGATTGCCAATTTTTACTGTTTGATGAAGGTGATATTTTTCAGCTTTTGTCAGTTTCATTATTTTCATAACATGATAGCAATGAACAGATTAGAAATGAAACGAAAGAATCGTTTCGTAGAGGCCCGATAGGCTTGCTTTGGCAATGGTTTATCCATAGAAGCAAGAAAGATTTTACTTGGTGGCGATCAATAAAATACCAGGCAGTACTTTTGTTGAATTAGTTAAATGTAAATTATACTGAATTTTATGATGGGGGTGAGATAAATGGAAACTAAAAAAAACGGGGTTGCGAAGTCTTCCGGCCTTGCTCGGGATTGTGTTGTTGCTATCGCAATTTGTACCTTGACCGCGCAGCCCGTGTTGGCCGCAACATTGCCTACTGCCGGGTCCGTCGCGGCGGGGCAGGTTTCCATTGGCACCTCGGGCAGTACGACGACGGTCACCCAGCGATCGGATAAGGCGATTGTCAATTGGGGCAGTTTTTCGGTCGGCCAGGGGGCCTCGGTCAATTTTATTCAGCCTGGTAGCTCCTCGGCGATTTTGAACCGGGTCACCGGGTCAACCACCTCCGTCATTGCCGGTTCAATCCACGCCAATGGTCAGGTATTTCTGATCAACCCCAATGGGATCGCCATTACCTCAACGGGGTCGATCAAGGTCGGCGGCGGCTTTGTCGGTTCGACCTTGAATATCACCGACAAGGACTTTTTAGAGGGTCACCTTGTCTTTAAAGGCAATGGTGCCTCGGCAGGTGTCAGCAATGCTGGCATTATCTCTGTTGGTCGCGATGGTTATGCAGCACTCATTGGCGGAAATGTCCAGAATAAAGGCCTGATTGCCGCCCCCCTTGGCAAGATTGGTTTGGGATCTGGTGAACAGGCGACACTGGATTTCTCGGGCGATGGCTTTTTGCAGGTTGCCCTCCCGACCAGTGAGCGTACGGAAGACAATAATGCCCTGATCGATAATCAGGGAACTTTGTCTGCCGATGGCGGCACGGTGCTGATCTCGGTCGCGAGTGCCCGCGATGTGGCCCGTCATGCGATCAATTTGTCTGGTGTGGTCGAGGCGAACAGCGTGTCGGGTCACGATGGCAAGATCATCATCGGTGGGGGCCAGGGCGACGTCACCGTATCGGGCAAGGTTACGGCCACATCTGACGTTGGTAAGGGCGGAGAGATTACCGTAACAGGTAAAAACATTGCCCTGAGTGATGCGACGCTTGATGCGTCGGGTGCCACCGGCGGCGGTTCGATTAAAGTCGGCGGTGATTATCAAGGAACAGGCAGCACACAACGCGCCGATACCACCCGTGTCGATACAAACAGTGTGATCCGTGCCGATGCCACCCAAAGCGGTGATGGCGGCAAAGTGATTGTCTGGTCAGACGACCTGACCACCTTTGATGGTCTCATCACAGCGCGCGGCGTAGGTAACGGCAAGGGCGGTGATGCAGAAGTGTCGGGCAAGGCCAATCTTGCCTATAACGGTTTTACAGATTTAAGCGGCCCGGGCGGTTTTGGCACCCTGTTGCTGGACCCTTATAACCTCACCATTTCCAATGATACGGCATCAAATTCCTCTGGTACCAGTGCTACGGGCGATGACAGTGTGATCAATGTCACGACTTTGGAAAATGCCTTGAGCAGCGCCAATGTGACCATCACCACAGGAAGCGCCGGTTCTGTGGGCGCGCAAGCAGGCGATATCACGGTTGCAAATGACGTGATCTGGACCAGCGGTTCAACCCTTGAGCTGTCAGCCTATCGCGATATTAATGTCAATGCGAATTTGTCCGGCGGCACGGGGTCGCAGATTGTCCTGCGCGCGGACAATTCAGGCACGGGTACAGGTACGGTTAGTTTTAACGCGGGCATCAAGGCGACAGCATCGGGCGGGGTATCTGTTTATTACAACCCGGATAGCTACACTTCCGCCACGGATTATGCGGGCAATATGGGCGATGACACGACGGGCACCGCTTATATGCTGGTCAATAGCCTTGATAATCTTCAAGCCATGAATACCAACCTTGCGGGTAATTATGCCCTGAGCAAGGACATCGATGCTGCCGCCACTTCGAGCTGGAATGATGGCGAAGGGTTCGTGCCATTGGGGGATAATTCTACCAACTCTGACGAGACCAGGTTTACGGGTATTTTTGATGGTCAGAATCATGTGATTTCTGGCCTCACCATTGATCGTCCTTTGGCTGGTCCTGTTGGTTTATTCGGAGGTGTTGGATCTGGCGGAAATATCCGCAATGTGGGTCTTGAGGGCGGTAGTATTATCGGTCAAGGCGACGTCGGCGGCCTTGCAGGCAGAAATGTGGGCACGATCAGCAATGCCTATGTTACTGCGACCGTGACGGCACGCCACGCTGGCGGTGGTCTCGTTGGCGTAAATATAGGCAAGATAAGTAATTCCTATGCCACAGGCGCGGTGTCGGGAATTGGTGGTCTCGGCGGCCTCGTGGGGACTAATGGTGTTGGTGCCATCATCCAAGATGTCTATGCCACTGGGACGGTGACAGGGAAGAGCGGCGGTAACGGCGGCCTCGTAGGGGGCAATTCTGGCACGATTAGTAATGCTTATGCCACTGGAGCGGTGTCGGGAACTAGAGGTGTGGGCGGCCTGGTGGGCGTTAGTGGTCGATATACGACCTTAAGCAACGTTTATGCCACCGGGACCGTAACGGGAAGTAATTCCAATGTTGGTGGTCTTGTGGGGCAGACCGATACGACCACAATCAGTAATGCCTACGCCACTGGTACGGTGTTAGGGCTCGCGCCGTCGGGAGCCACTGCAAGCACGGTTGGTGGTCTTATAGGATATCAACTTCGAGGTATAACCAGTGATTCCTATGCCACCGGGACTGTAACGGGAGGATATGGCACTGGTGGCCTCGTGGGGCATAACGATTATGGCATAATCAGCAATGCTTATGCAGCGGGATCGGTGAAGGGGACAGATCGGACAGGCGGTCTTGTCGGGTTTCAGTTCGGAGGTATGATAAGCAATGTTTATGCCACTGGTAAGGTGACAGGGACACATTATGTCGGCGGTTTGGTGGGTTATAGCGATTATGCCCCTATCAGTTATACCTATGCCACTGGCGAGGTATATGGAAGCCAGCATGTTGGTGGGCTCGTGGGGAGGTATATCGAAGGGAAGCAGCAAGCTGGCGAGATTGCGATTACATCTTCCTTTTGGAATAAACAGACCACACGTCAAGCGAGTGGTTTGGGAACCAGCTATCTTTTATCTGAAGCTGAAGTCACCGGCTTGACGACAGCACAGATGAAGACATTGTCGCGTTTTAGTGATTGGGATATCGATGACAAAGGCGGCACAGGCACGGTCTGGCGCATGTATGATGGTTATAGTACGCCACTTTTGCGCAGCTTTTTGAAGAAGCTAACCGTCATTGGTGGTTCCAGCAGCAAGACCTATGATGGCAATGCCATTTCAGCGGATGTGGGTACACTAACTTTTAGTGATGCCAATTATGACCCTTCGCTGGTGAAGGGCACTTTGCAAGCTTACTACAAGGCCAATAGTGCCAATGCCGGTACCTATACGGGCTCAAACCTCGAAATGACCGTAAGCGGACTGTATTCTCCGTCCCAACAGGGTTACGACATTTCGGTGCAATCCGGCTCACTGACAATTAATAAGGCAGCTTTGACGGTAACGGCCAACGATGCGGTTAAGACCTATGGAGATACAGTGACCTTCACGGGGACTGAATTCATCTCATCGGGTTTGAAGAATGGCGAGACGATTGGCAGAGTCAGCTTGACCAGTACGGGTGCGGAAGCGACGGCCAATGTAAGTGCTTCTCCTTATGTGATTGATGTTTCTAACGCATCAGAGGGAACATTTAACGCAGCCAACTACGATATCTCCTATGTCACAGGTGCCTTGACTGTGGATAAAGCCGCGTTGACGGTAACAGCCAATGACGCCTCCAAGACCTATGATGGTCAGGTATTTTCCGGGGGCAATGGCGTCACCTATTCAGGTCTGGTGAACAACGAGACCAGTTCGGTGCTGGGCGGAACGCTGACATATGGCGGGAGCTCGCAAGGGGCCGTCAATGCGGGCAGTTATGCCATCGATGTGTCTGGTCTGACGTCCGGCAATTATGACATTGCTTATGTTCCAGGCCAGCTGACGATTGGCAAGGCCGGGTTGACGGTAACGGCCAATGATGCGTCCAAAACCTATGATGGCTTGGCCTTCATCGGCGGCAACGGTGTTACCTATTCCGGTTTGGTGAATAACGAAACCAGTTCGGTGCTGGACGGAACGCTGACCTATGGTGGCACCTCGCAAGCGGCCGTCAATGCGGGCGATTATGTCATCGACGTATCGGGTCTGACATCCGGCAATTATAACATTGCCTATGTTCCGGGCCAGTTGACGATTGATAAGGCTGCGTTGACGGTAGCGGCCAATGATGCCTCCAAAACCTATGATGGTCAGGCATTCACAGGCGGCAATGGCGTCACCTATTCCGGTTTGGTGAATAACGAGACCGGTTCGGTGTTGGGCGGATCGTTGACATATGGCGGCACCTCGCAAGGGGCAGTTGATGCGGGCAGTTATGGCATCGACGTTTCTGGTCTGACGTCTGGCAATTATGATGTCTCGTATGTTCCGGGCCAGTTGACGATTGATAAGGCCGCGCTGACGGTTATGGCCAATGATGCTGCCAAAACCTATGATGGCTTGGCCTTCACCGGCGGCAACGGTGTTACGTATTCCGGTTTGGTCAATAATGAAACCAGTTCGGTGCTGGACGGAACGCTGACATATGGCGGCACCTCCCAGGGGGCAATCAACGCGGGCAGTTATGCCATCGACGTGTCTGGTCTGACGTCCGGCAATTATGACATTGCTTATGCTCCTGGACAGCTGATGGTGACCGCCGCGCCCTAAGTGCATCCAGATGCGAGTCTGAGCGTCAATCATTCAACCCTTCTCACTGTCAATTTTGTACCAAGTGTTGGGGCAACTGGTGAGTTGTGCGGCTGACAGTACGGGGGCTGGTTTGATTGGCGGCTCTGGCGCTGCTGGTGCATCCACTACTGCTTCTGGCAATAATAATAGGCAAGGCGATATTATGAGCAGGCAAGACATTCGTCTTTCTGGCGCAGTGTGTTTCATGGGCAGCAATTTTGCGATTTCCTGTAGCGCAGCAAACTAAAGGCTGAGCCTGATTTTATGACGGTATGTAACAAACTTGCCCCTATGGTTGCAGCCCTTGCTGTGACGGGATTGACGGCCCTTGTGCCCATATCCGCCTTCGGCCAGACAGCCAGCCAGGTGACGAAGCCAAGCTATGCCCCTTCTGTTACCAGCCCGGCTCAAGGCAGTCTGGATTTGCCTGCGACGACGGGGCTGACGGCCCCTGCCGGTGCCGACAAATTGTATGTGACGCCATCGGGGTTGGAGGTTGAAGGGCAATTGCCTGCGCTTAAAGCTGCGACGACACAGATTGAGGCATCCATAAAAGACAAGCGAGTGAGCGGGACTGCGCTGTTTGCTGCGGCGCAAGCCCTGGAAACAGCCTATGTGCAAGCGGGATATTTGTTGGCGCGTGTAACGCTACCGCCGCAGACGATTGAAAGCGGGATGCCGCTGAAACTGATTGTAACTTTGGGTTATGTTGAAAGCATTGATGCCTCCGCCTTTCAGGGCATGGCGCGTCGCCGTATCGAAGCGGTGTTGCAACCTTTGGTGGGGAACCCTTCTCTGACCAGGGGGGAGTTGGAACGTCGTTTGTTGTTGGCCGGAGATATTCCGGGCGTGCGGCTTAAATCCACGCTTAAAGCGGGGAAGGCACCAGGTGCCACTGTGATCGTGGTTGATGGCCACTACAATCTAATGGCACTAAGTGCGTCATTTGATAACAGCCTTGGTAAGGATCTGGGGCGCGACAGTGCCAGTATCGGCACCAACTTTAATAATATTCTGGGTCTTGGTGACGTAGAGTATCTGCAATTAGGGGGCTATCCGGGGAGCAAAAACAGTGTTTTTAACAGCGACCCGCGTAACCGTCAGATCGTGGCGGGTTTTACCTTGCCGCTATCCGTTGATGGGGTGTGGCTTAATGTCGAGGGCGTGGACAGTCATACGCATCCAACATCCAGTCTCAGTTTTACCATGTTAGACCACTATCAGCGATTTTCCACAAAGCTTGGCTATAACTGGATCCGTAGTCGTAATTTCAATACCAGTTCTGAAATTGGTTTCAGTATCGCAAATGAAACACAAAAACTGGATATAGATGGTACCAGGATTAATTGGACCGAAGACAAACTTCGCGTGCTGCGTTTTGCGCAGAATGCCGACACATACACCAGCTGGGGTGGCTTTGTTTCGGGGAGTGCGACGGCGTCTTTCGGGCTGGATAGTCTGGGCGCACGAGAAGGAACAACCACGTTACCAATGTCGCGCAGCGGGGCCAAACCCGATTTCACCAAGCTCGACATCAGCAGCCGATATTCGCAAAGCTTTGCCAATAACCAGGTCCAATGGTCTGTTTTTGGTAAGGCGCAAACCTCCTTTGGTAATGTGATGGCGTCGTCCGAACAATTTGGCCTGGGCGGGTTTGACGGACTGTCAGCTTTTGAGGGCGGTGCGTTGATGGGCGATTCCGGTGCCATGGCACGTAGTGAGTTGACCCTGCCGTTTGTCCTGCCAGCAATCGCGTCCTATTCGGGGTTCGGCACGGTTGCGGCCCCATATATATTTGGCGCGACCGGCTTTACCAAGCTGGCACAAGCGACAGCGGTAGAAAACTCAACTACCTATGCCAACGCTTTTGGTGCGGGTCTTCGCTTTGGACTTTCCCAAGCGGACTCTTCTCATGGGACGTCGCTGTCGATCGAAGTCGCCCACGGAAATCAAAACCATGGTCCATCGGAAAATCGTTTCAATTTACGCTGGCTCGTTCAGTTCTGATGTGCTCATCCAAAGTATGAACATATATCGCTGCCGTTTAAGGAGACGGAGCGTATATACATTTGACATATACGTCGAACTTTGCAAGTATATACCAGTGAGATATACAGGAGCGCATTATGGTGCAAACATCGGTTTTTAAAAATAACAAGACCCAGGCTGTCCGCTTGCCCAAGGATTTTGCCTTTCCGGACAATGTGAAGTCGGTTGAAGTCATAGCTGTGGGGAATGCCAGAATCATTATGCCGGTTGATAATCTATGGGACACATTCTTTGATCAGCATTCTGTCAGTGATGACTTCATGGTGGATCGTAATCAACCGGTTCAGCAAGAACGCGAGCGCTTTTGATGCTGCGATTTTTGCTCGATACCAATATTTGCATTTATGTGATCAAGAACAAACCGGTCGAATGTCGTGAATTGTTCAGGCAGCACACAGGCAGTATGGCCATATCCTCGGTCACGTTGGCGGAACTGCTTTATGGCGCAAGGAAGTCTGAACAACAGGTTCGTAATCTGAGGACGGTAGAAGAATTTGCCGCGCGTCTGGAGGTGCTGGACTTTGATGGCCATGCAGCAGATCATTTTGGTGACATTCGCAGTACGCTTGAACGTGAAGGCCAGACCATTGGGCCGTATGATTTGATGATTGCCGGTCATGCACGCAGCGAAGGTCTCACGCTGGTGACAAACAATGTCAAAGAATTCAACCGTGTTGCCGGTTTGCGTGTTGTGAACTGGGTCAACAGTTAGCAGTAATACCAATCAGCCACGTACCAGGTATCCTTCTGACATCGAACTTGCGGGTCGGCCAAAGGAAGGGCTGCGCCCTCTGCCGTAAAGCAGAATCAGGGTCCCTGTTCACGCCTTAACGGTCGTGAACATCCCATATTCAGCTTGACGGCATTCACCCCTTTTTGACGACGGGAAGAAGTTGAACCGGCCAGATCGGCCATCCTGTTGTCATGAAGGGAACCAGAACAATGTGCAAGCTAACAGAAAGCGATATTCAGACTGCTAATCATATTGCCCGTGAATTTGATGCCGCTGTCAGGGCAAATGATGGAGATGCGGCACAGAAAGCTGCACAGGATTTTAATACCCTGATTGTCGCGGCCAATGGCGAGAAGGGCAGCTTTGGCAGTTTTGCCGAAGACGGGGCCGGAACGGTCATCACGGCGGCCCTTGCGGCCAAAGATGGTCAGATTCCACACTGGGGGCAGAACGGTTTGTTTGTTCTGAAAACCAGACATGGCCGGGCATTGGTCGATTTCACCTGCCCACTCGATACATGCAGCAGCTTTGG
>TARA_R110001583_G_scaffold45141_10_pt1 | contig 11210 bp, 17 predicted proteins | sample TARA_R110001583 | Tara Oceans TARA_R110001583 (sample SAMEA4398432) | marine metagenome | biome: Polar Biome; feature: [MES] marine water layer (ENVO:01000295) within the mesopelagic zone...; material: water (ENVO:00002006), including particulate matter (ENVO:01000060) such... | reverse complement strand
ATTATTATCATTCATGATGTGTCTCCTTGAATCATGTCAAAAAGATTAGTTTTATCTTCTTCAGATAGCTCTACTGATGTGGTACTGGTCTTTTGTTTTAAGCCTATTAGTTTTACTAACTGCTCATTAGATCTCTGCATCGTCTCAATGTGTTTGGCAGCCACAGGACTTAGATACTTATTCTGTTCGCCATCGCTGGCAATCTGTGTGGCGATTTCATTTAAGAATTCTCTGGCTACCTTCCTATCATTTCTGATATTTGCTAGCGCTTCATCCATCAAAGTATCTAAATCTTTTGCGCTCATAATTCTCCACTTTCCCAGTCTTGCTTAAAATTAGAATATTTTTTTCTAAACTTCTTCAAAGAATTAACAATCTGTTTTGTATTTAAGCCAGTTATTTCTCTGAGGTATAAATAAATAGCTTTTTTATTAAAAATTTCGATGTCCTCTTTTGAATCAAATAGGATTTTTATCGCTTCGTATACCTTAACGTCATTTTCTTTCATACCAGTTACATCCCAGGATTTAAGTTCTGTATAAAAAGATATCCAAAATTCTTCTTCTTCTCTCTCTGACAAATATGACTCAGTGGTAGACAAATATTGTTCTTCATACCTTTTAGAAAGATTTCCAAAGTCTACTTCACGACGGTTTCTTTTTTGCTGTTTCTTAACTTTATGAATAAACCAGTTTTTTGTTATGACACTAAAATAAGAAAAGGCTTTAGAGCCTTTACTTTGATCATATTTATCTAAAATGGTCATCAACCAGATCTTACATTCGTCTCGTAAATAATCTATGTTGGGTAAGTTAGTAAATTTATATGTAAATACAATTTTGTCCACCATTTCATTAAAGGCCGGCTGGATCCAATTAATATATAATTCGCTCCTTTCTTGGCGACATGTCGTTTGTGCGTATCTTACAATTGCGTCTTCGTGGTCTTTTGTAAAATAATAATTCTTTTTCTTACGGGCTCTGGTGCGTTTCTGTTTGATCAAGCTCTGTTTCCTCCATTATAACTTCGTCTGCTTCTTCTTCAGTTAGGGAATAAATATAATGAAAGTTCTCTTGTAGTTGTTCGTCTAATGCTGTTGCATGTTCCATCAGATACTTTAGGGTTTCATCTCCATAAAACATTTCTAAGTTATAAACATTTTTAACATGTGATGAAAACTTGTTTATCATTAGCTGGAGATCTCCTAGCTCTTCAGAGACAGTCAATAGTTTTGTGATAGCACTGCGAGCGTATGCAAAAATGAATACGTTAAACCCCATAGATAGTGCTAATGTACAAGCTAAAATAATTTCAAGACGGCTCATATAGTTTTTCCTCTGCTTCTTTTTGTTGAGTTTCTAAAATTTCTTTATTGTCCTCAATATATTGTTTAGTAATTTCACCAGTCTTAGGTTTCATTCGAGCATTTCTAGTAAAAGTATAAAATTTATTAGTTAATACTTTCTTCATTGTTTCCAGTTCACACTTTTCGCATTTTTCTATAGATTCATTGATTCCATGAAAATACGTTTTAATAAACTGACACTCTGAACATTGGTACTGGTACCTTGGCACTACTTTACCATATTTTTCAAGTCTTGTTCAGTAACTATACTATTGTTAGTTACGCGAACAGTCGGTGGATTTTCCACCACTAACCCATCATCTGTCTCTAAAAGTTTGAATCCTTTCAAAATTGGAACGATATCCAATTCATTTAACATTGATTCCTGTAGGGCCATCATAATTGCCCCCAGTGCTTGGTTTGATAATTGCATTTACTTCTCCTTTTGTAAATTGTCTAAGTCTGCATCATACATCATTTTTGCTAAATCTTTAAATTTAACCTTTGGTTCCCAATTAAGCTCTCTCTTGGCTTTAGAGGCGTCTCCGAGTAGCAGTGGCACCTCGTGTGGTCTAAAGAGCCGTGAATCGGTAGAAACATGCTTAGAGACGTCTAAATCAGCATAGTCGAATACGCAGTGCAAGAACTCTTTCACGGTGTGGGTCTCGCCGGTTGCAATAACATAATCATCCGGTGTTTCTTGCTGTAACATCAGCCACATAGCTTCTACATAGTCGCCAGCAAATCCCCAGTCTCGTTTAGCATCTAGGTTTCCAAGGTATAGTTTGTCTTGAAGCCCCAGCTTAATCTTTGCGGCCGCCATAGTAATCTTCCGTGTCACAAACGTTTCGCCCCTGCGTGGGGACTCATGATTGAATAGAATCCCGCTTGACGCGTGAATTCCATAACTCTCACGATAGTTACGCACGATGTTGTGAGCAAAGGTTTTTGCACAGGCATATGGACTTGCTGGGGTGAGGCAAGTTGTTTCGCTTTGGGGGTGTTCGGGGTTATCACCATACATTTCAGATGATGAAGCTTGATAAAACTTGGCGCCAGGACATACATTGCGCACTGCTTCTAGCAGTCGAAGTGTACCCATACCAACGACATCGCATGTCTCTGTGGGGGTCTCGAAAGACACCCTAACATGTGATTGGGCTGCAAGGTTATAGATTTCATCAGGCTGGTATTCTAGTAGCATTCTATGCATGCTGCCACCATCGATCATATTTCCGTAAATTAAGGATAAGTTGGGATTTCCACCGTTAGTAATAGTGTGGTCGATTCGATCAGTAGATATCAGGGAGGTACGGCGCTTAACCCCTATTACTTCATAACCTTTATCTAATAATAAATCAGCTAAGTACGATCCGTCTTGACCGGTGATGCCGGTAATTAATGCTTTTTTCATCTTGTTCCCTTCTCCATTTCGTATCCAAAAATCTCAAAATCCTTAGCATATACTTGGTTCACTTTCTCAATCATTTCTGTGGTGTAATGTTTCAGATAGGGGTGTCCCGAGTGGGTGTTTAATGCAAGCATTTGTTCAAGTGGTAATGCTGGGTGACCATATGCTCGTCCTCTATTCTGATATTCTTCCGTTATCAACCTTTTTAGTGATTCCTCTTTGCCGTGAGTTGCTGCGACTTCTAATTCACCGACGTTATTACTTTCACCCTCGATATCGGGTGTGCTTTGAAAAAGGGTACCACACACGCGTCCCCAATCGTTCTTTAAATTTTCATACTTTCCAATGAAGTCTAAAGCTTTCTTTCCATCTATGCACAAATACTTATGTTGATGCTGGAGGTGTTGAAGCCCTTTGGGTTCATGTAGCGCACCGGGCATATTTTTTTGCAGATTATGAACGTAGGTTTCAAAGGTTGATAGATCGTCTAATGGGATCCCTGTGCTCACAAATTTGTCGATGAACCCAAGGTGGTACTTGTAGGCCGAAAGAACTCTGTCGTATGGATTACGGACAAACCCCCATTTAAACATGTTATCTATAGCTATTCCCTCATTTTTGTATTCTTGTATTGATTTGTGTCCGGAGCCGGCGCCACCACACGGCCCGATGCGTTCCAATAAGATTGACATTGTGGTGCCAGCACATTTAGGATTGTGAATAAAAATGTAATTGTATTTTTTGCAGTGAAGGCTCACCCAACACCTCGGGCGTTCTTCAGATTCTTTTGAAACCAATCGCATGAATCCTTCATAGCCTCATTAAAATCTGTATATTTCTCTGGTTTCCAACCCAATTCCAACAGCTTCGTGTTATCAGACGGCTTTCGAAACTGTCCCTTGGGCTTGTCTACATCCCAAACAATCTCTCCATCAAAACCGATGTGTGTAGCCACCAGCTCTGCGACTTCCTTAATTGAATGCTCGCCAGTGTTACCCACGTTTAGTGGCTCAACACCGTCATAATGTTCCAATAAGAACATCAAAATATTTGCCAAGTCAAGAGAGTAGGTAAACTCTCGTAATGGACTGCCATCACCCCATAAGGTTACGCTTTCATTATTCTGTTTTGCTCTGAACATTTTGTGCATCATCGCCGGAATAACATGCGAATCGTTTAAATCGTAGTTATCGTTTTCTCCAAAGAGGTTATTCGGCACTGCTGTGATAAAGTTGCAACCGTACTGTTCTCGATATGCTTGTGATTGAATATCCAGCATTCTCTTGGCGTACGCATACGCATAGTTTGAGCGGTGCGGTGGCCCGTTGTGTATTTGCTCTTCTGTGAGCGGATAAGTTACTTCGTTAGGATAAATGCATGTGCTCAGAAGCGAGACCACCTTTTTCACATTATTGATGTGTGCACTTTCTAAGACGTTTGTGTTGATGAGAATATTCTCTCGATAGAAATCACCGAGATTCTCCATATTAGCTTTAATACCTCCAACCTTTGCAGCTAAATGAATAACTGCATCGGGTCGGTAGGCTTCAATTATCTTGCGGGTGCTTCTTGCATCGCGCAAATCACAATCTTTAGAGGATATGAAAATGCCATTTGGGATGACACGCTGAAGAGCACTGCCAACCATTCCGGTTCCGCCGGTAACTAATATCCTCTCATAACTATTCATTAGTTGTTTTCCTTAGAATAGACGCTGGTATAGCGCTTTGCCCCATAGAATGTTCGTAAGTTATGCCCGGGCGGCTCGGATTAAAAGAAATATTTAATTTCTCTCTAACCTCGTCTTCCAGCGCGCCTCGTAAGACAACTAAATCATCTCCACTCAAGTGTTCAGTCCATACATAAGATATATAGCCGTCTTCTGGATCTCCCTTATAAAAGTCTAATTGTGTTAGGTAGTCTAACGACGCTTGATATAATTTGTCACCATTTTTTGGATCGGAATAAACGTAATGTTTACCTTCTCTAATTGCGTCATCAAAATACGGGGATCCAGGGTATGTTGTAATAATAGTACAATCAAACTCTTCGGGCTCGGTTTCTATTAGCCACTGTTTAGTGTTTTCTACGCTTTGCGCACTTTCTCCAGCGTGACCTATAGACATCAAAGCCTTAACTTTTAATCCGTGTCGCTTTGCAATCTCGATGCATCGGGTGTTGTCGTCCTTTGTCGCTCTCTTTTTGATGTTTTGTAGGATACGTTCGTCTCCTGACTCAAAGCCTGTAAGAAGCCACCTGAACCCTGCATTGACCATGGCCTTCGCCTGTTCATCTTTGAACAATTCTGCCTTAACAAAACCACGCAGCCGAAATTCAACATCATTTGCTTCTTGGTAGTCAGCAATCATGTTCATCATTTCCACCATGTTCCTGTTGACGTTAAGCTCGTCGTCGTAAAACATAAAGCCAGTGAAGCCATATTCCTTATGAAGAAATTCGATTTCTTTTAAAACTGATTCACTTGATCTTTGGCGAATCTTTCGTAAGAATGGCGAGTTACGCCCACTGCAAAAGGTACAATGAAACGGGCAACCTAGTTGTGCAATCAAGCTTGTAGCGTTAAAGCCATCGATGCTATATTTGTAGGTATCCAGGTCGACAAGGTGTCGACCAGGCATTGGTAATTCAGAAAATTGTTGCTTAGATAAAAATAGTTCTGATTTAGCGTCGTCAGCGTCAATCACCCCTTTGTCTATTTTAAGAGCTTCAAAAATTGCGTATTCACCATCACCACAAACCAACACATCAAAAATATTTAAGAGGTTAGTGACATCTTTTGTCGCCCTATCGCTCAAGTGTATTCCTTTTTTCTGCTCTCGCTTAGAAGCTGTGTGCATTAAGGTCGCATGAGGTCCGCCCAAAATAACCTTATTATTTGGGTTGGCGGATTTGATGGCTCTGCCAATTTCTACTGCATACGGAACCTGCGGTGTGGATGCAGTTAGCCCAAAAGTACCGACGTTATCTTTACAATAATTGTTGATAACATCAATGTAATTTTTAACTCCACTTAGGTCCATGAATTCTACTTCATAACCATTCGCCTCAAGGTTAGAGGCAACTTTTAAGATCCCTAAGTGTAAGAACACCCTCTCATCTAGTAAGAAAGGTGACGGGGGTGTTATAAGGCATATTTTTTTATTCATGTTCATTTTGTATTAATTTCTCCCAGTATAGCATGTCTAGCATTTCTTTTGAATTGTCTTTAACTCTTTCCCATTCTGTGTCTAAAAAGCTTTTATCCTTCAGTTGTTCCCAGTCGTTCAAAACAACGACTGGAAGTTCTGTGAAGTATTTGTTCCCTTGGTTAAGTTTTATAATCGGAACTCGATTCATATATAAAGCTTCCCAAAATCGATGAGTCTCGGCCGGCGCGTTGCCGCGAGGGCACACTACCATTTTGTGATCGATAATCTGTTTTACAAAATCATCATATGGTCTATTATTTGTATTTTCATGTGAAATTGCAGAATCGCAAGTAACATAAGATAAAGACTGGCAAATATCATTCACTTGAGTTCTGATGGGGTGAGTATTTAAGCTAAAATTAACATACAACTCTTTGCTTGGTTCGGTTTCCGGAGGATCTTCGCATGCGAGAACCTTAAACGTTCTTCCGTGTCCCGCTCCGTGTCCCTCTATAATACAGTCTTCTGTATTTTCTATTCCGTATGGCATTGCAGTAAGCAGTGGGTTATCAGTATTCACGCACTGTGCGAACCACTTTTTAACACACTTCGGTACTGAAGGTAATATAGCATCCGTAATTGGAAAATCGCTGTTACCTGAGATTAATACAACAGGGTCTACATGGTTTCGCATAGCTGAGAACAGCTGTGGTAGATAGTCTGTTTTACAGAAGAGAACATCTTTCCCGTTATGAAATTTAGCAAACTTATTAAACTGAATTACGTTCAAGAGATCCTCTCAAATACACAAAACCCATGTCTAGTGTCAGGTTCGTCATACAAAGTTCTAAAGTTTTCATCTTCTAAAAGCTCTGCACGAACTTTTTCACACTTATACCTCGCAGAATCATCACAAAATATAATTTTGCTTCTATCCTTTAAAGTTTGGTAGTCCGCATAACTTGTAAACTCACCGCCATCTAAAAGCAAAACATCAATTTTATCCGGTATTTCAGATATAACGTTAGGGCAACCAGCATCGCGGGCGTCAAAAAACTCTCTATAATATTGAGGCCATTTATCATGGCTATGTTCACTTTTCATAACCTCTGCTAACGTTGGAACATTATCGTCCTCGTCTTCAATGACGTGTCCCCATATTAATTTTAATTTTGCAGAGGCGCTGGTACCATATCGGCGCAACTTTCGGTTCCATGTTTCTTTGGCAAAATTGTGAAATTCACGATTAACCTCTAAAGAATACAGAACACAGTCATCGATCCGTTGTAAAAGCGGTTCCATGATACATTGTGTCGAGCCGCGGCCATTCCATGTTCCAATCTCCACAAACACCTGATTGTCAGTATCCTTCGCTAATCTGTAGATGACAACTCCTGCTCGGGATCCGCGACCCATTTGTCCTGGGGCTCTTTCTATTGACATTGTAATTTTATTCCTTTGTTATTAATATAACTTATAATTCTATCGTTGGCAAGTGGTTCGAAGTAATTTTTCCAGTCGCCTACAATTCCTTTTCTCGCATTGACGGTGCGTTCCCCAAGTGTGGGGCGCGAAACCTCTACTTTGTTTGCGATCATTTCGCATGTCTCTTCAAAACGTAAATTAAGATCTTCATATTTAATTTTTATGAACCTGTCATCATTCAAATATGGATCCACATGGTTACACCATCTTTCTATCATGGTTTCATTGCGATAAAAAGAGTAGGCGCTATCAAAGGCGTATTGAGTGGGGTTTATATCAAAAGCCAGTTCTAAAGGGTTTGAAGAGCCCGGGAACGTTCCCTTTTGGATTATCTCTGGATGAGAGTTAAAGTAGTGATGACATGATACCATCACATCTCGGGCATCTCTGTAAATATAATAGGGGGTGATATCGTAATGCGCAAAGTCAAAATCTTCAAAAAATGCGTTATGGTGGTGTGACTTTATAATAGTCTCTGAGTTTTCGCCCAGCTTCTTTAGATGGACTTGCACGCTTGAGCTATACTCAGCGGATTCATAGTTATCGCTCGACTCCGTAAGGTACAGATCTTTCTGAATGTTAGACAGCCCAAAAATGTTGGCCAGAGTATTAATCAAAAAATGTGTGCCAGATCTTTCGTGTGATATTACCATTAAATTCATTCAATCACCCTTCATTATACGATGACTATCGCTATCAAAATGTTGAGTCGAAAACTCAAACAATTCACTATCTTCTAAAGCCACCATCTGGTGTCTTAGTCCACGATAAACATGAAAGTTGTCTCCGGGCTTAAGAATAAGCTGGTTAGCTTTCGTAATGTCGTCTTCTTCTGAATAGAATATCATCATCTTGCCGGTCTGTAGGTAAAACACTTCATCTTTTAAAATGTGGTGGTGCCATGAACACCTTTTGCCTCTGTTAAAGAATAAAAGCTTTCCGCAGTATTCTTCGTTATTTACAATCCAGCGCTCCCAGCCCCAGCCTTTTTTAACGTGTTTCATTGGCAAAGAAGTCTTCATCTTTAATTCCTTTATCATCTATGTAAATGTCTCCTGCAGGTTTTCCTAGAAAAAGGTCGTGGAATTTAACACCCCACTCAATAAGTTGTGTTCGTGTTAATTCGTAAAACGCTTCGTGTGCGTAGACAAATGAATTACCTGACCGCCCCATTCCTCTGGCGGTTTGGAAGATAATGGTGTTTCCATCGTCATATAATTTGTTGACAATCTCGATTCGTTCTTTAATCGGTTTTGAGTTGTCATAGTGTCCGCCTTCTGTTGTGCATATAGTACCATCAATATCAAACACATAAGTCATTTATATCCTCCTCGGTCAAAACATATGTACCAAATTTTGTTACTGAATATGCTGCACACTTATTGGCGAATTCAATTGCTTTAATCATATCACCGTGCTGCATATATTTGTATACAAGAGACGAGATAAATACATCGCCGGCGCCGCATACATCAAATACTTCTACTTGTTTGGTATCATAAATCTCGCCTTTATAAAGAGTGCCTTCTGCTCCTAAAGTGACAATAAGATCACAATTGTTTGGATATTGTACCACTTCTTCATATTCATTTTTATTAATCTTGAGAATACAGTTTTCGAAACAAGAGAGATCCTTCTTCTTAGAATCTACAAAAACAGGAATATTTTTATCAAAGCAGTATCGAGCAAGACTAGAACATGCCGGCGGATGTAAGAATCCTTTATTATAGTCGCTGATTACAACTAAATCAATGTCACCCATAGTACGCTCGTCAAATCTAAAAACTCCAGTTTCTTCGTCTTCGTTTAAATCAACTCTTAACAAGTGCTGTTTAGACTTAAGATCAATATACCGATGTTTTTCTACCTGTGTATCTCCAACCATGCATTCAACTGCAAGATTAAAAGCCAAAAGATTTAAGTATACGTTGAGGGCCATGCCATGGCGGACCTCGATTTCGTCTTCCACAAATACCGGTACCGGTGCTTCCGGGCTTATTCGGTTGCAACTTCCGTAGTGGTATATGTCTAAACAGCTATCACCCAGTAGTAATACGTTTAATGATTTCGGTTGTTGAAAACTCATCTATTCTCTCAAAAAATCCAACTATCTTGGCGTATTCACTGCCAATTACATGCTTCCCTTTCCAGTCTGAGCCCACAATCATATAATCAGGGTTGTATGAACGAATTAAGTTGGTAAGCTCTTCGTCATTGGAAAAAATCTCGACATCATTGACCCATTTGAAATTCAACAGGATTTTCTGTCTGACTGACTCTGGGTTAATTGGTCGATTATCACCTTTTGTTTTCTTCACTCTTTCATCAGAATCAATTCCAATTAAAAGATGGTCGCCAAGAGACGCACAGTATCTTATCATCTCCAGGTGTCCCGGATGGATGAGGTCAAAACACCCGTTTGTAAAAACTTTAGTCATTTAAATAATCTCCCATTTTTGACGGTATTGGGGAAAAAAAGGATGGTTTTTATCCTCAGTATTAAATTCTCTTTCTTGTTTAATATATCGATGTAAGACCATTTTGTCAACAGCTGTACAATCTAAATGTTCAATGTAGCATGCAAAGGAACTATCAATACAGTGTATTTCTGAGGCACTTTCTATAATTTTGCCATAATGAAATAATGTTGTTTCGCAGTCGGTTCCAAATTTGTGGGTAGGTCTAAAAACATAGACGTCATCTTTAAAATAAGAATCATCGATTTCATAATTTCGGCTCTTATCATCATGAACAAAGATATAATTATCCGGTAATTCAGCCGAATCATATAATGCACTTTCTTTAGCTAAATCGCGAGAGTATGCAAAAAGATTCCAACGCTCGTCATGCTCCATTTGAATTTGTTTATAAAAAGATTCATCGAAACTACTCGACTCTTGCAAAAAGCTTTGCCCGTATACACCAACTCCAACTATATCATCAACATGCTTCTTAAACATCTCGCGGTATCTGAGTGCCTCTGTATCGCCGGCCACTGCTATAAGTTCAATGCCGTCATCATCTTTAAATAAATCCTGCACATTTAGAAAGTTGTGACGTTTCACGGGCATATGTACAATGTCATATGATTCCCGCAACTTGCGCAGGATGGCGTTACAAATTATATGGTCACCAAGACCTAGATGTGGCATAAAAAACGCTTCACGCATTTTGCAACCACTCTGATAGCACTGCGGTTGGTTCCCATCCCAGAATACTTCTAGCTTTATCATTGTTGGCCAGGGAAATACGTGCTTCTGCTAGTCTTGGTTCTACGTGAATATACTCACCCCCAATCATTTGTGCTAATTCTAATACACTGTAATTGGTGCCAGTTCCAACATTAAATAATTGACCGAGACACTCTGAATTTTCAGATGTAGCTGCCAAGTAGTTTGCCATGGCTACGTCACCAACGTATGTAAAATCGCGCCTCTGCTCTCCATCACCAACTATGGTCATTGGTTCACCAGCATTCTTTTGACGCAAGAAAAGCCCTATTACGGGCGCGTATTGACCCTTTAGAGGCTGTCGGGGGCCATAAACATTAAAGTATCTTAGGTTTACAGTCTCAAGTCCATAAAGCTTATAATACATTGAAACTAAATCTTCCCCTGCACACTTTGTAATTGAATAAGCATTAAGGCAATCTCTCGGCATGTCCTCAGATAGCGGTGGAGTGTTAGTTAACCCATATGCGGCTGAGGTCGAGGAATAAACAACCCGCCTCACACCTGCTTCCCGGCATGCCTGTAAAACATTACATGTTCCCACTACATTAACTTCTGTCGCATATGTAGGATTAAGAATTGCTGGTTGA